>OOAH01001231.1_pt1 | contig 24242 bp, 18 predicted proteins | sample 1671801 | NCBI WGS metagenome assembly OOAH01 (sample SAMN06348194, study PRJEB24527) | human gut metagenome | biome: human gut; feature: ankylosing spondylitis patient; material: feces | host: Homo sapiens | place: China | collected 2015-10 | reverse complement strand
GGTCACCCCCTCTGACGCTGGAGGCCGCTGGCGTATCATTATGGTCTTTCCCGCCGCAATTTCGGTTTGCCGGACCGCCCACTGGGGCTTGCTGGGAAAGAAAAGTACCTGTTATGCTGGATATTTGATTGTCAAGGTACAGGCATTAGCTGCCTCAAAGACGGTCAATGCGAGCCAAATCACGGAGGATGGATTTCAAATATGTCTTATCTTCTTCCTGTATGTAGGACAGCATGTGGAGAAGTGCCGCTGCTTCTTCCGGAGTAAGATACCTTGGTTGCGAATGAATCGGTGAATCAATGTATATTCCACCATGACGACCGGGCGTGCTTCCTATCTGGTATGTAAGCGACAAGATTTCCACATCGTAGCGAATCGTTCTGCGACAGGTGCCAAAACGCACAACCAGATCATTGATTTTCACTTTTTCTGTTCTGGAAAAGAGTATCTCTATAATCTCGCGGCGTCGTTCTGACGCATTTATCGCTGACTCACCTCCTATTGGCGTGGCTCTGATTTTAGACTATCACGCTATGGGGCAAAAACCTTGCCCCTTATTTTTATTTTTTTATAAAAGAGAATCGTACAATAATCTCTGTATTTCAAGATATCAATAGTTTCCTACTTATACTGCAAATCATATAGCTCATCACTTGAAAGAAACGCAAAACGGAAAAATAACTTATAACAAAAAAGAGGCCTGCATCCAAGTCCAACTAGACTTCAGAATGCAGGCTCTTTTATCATCACCTTTTATTTAGTTTTCCATCAGGCTGGATGGCCCTCTACTGCAAGAAGTTCACTTAAGGATAGAAGCGGATAATTGACGTTCGGGCAATCTTTTGCTGGCCCGATTCCAGCCACCAGAAAGCCCCCATTGAGGGCGGCTTTCACACCTGCCTCTGCATCTTCAACGACAAGGCAATCACTTGGCTTCTGGTACAGCTTTTCTGCCGCCAGCAAAAAGACTTCCGGATCCGGTTTTGAATGTGAAATTTGATTTCCATCTACAATAGCATCAAAGAATTTTCCAATTCCAAGTTTTTCTACAATAAGCGGTGTATTCTTACTTGAAGATCCGATAGCCAGCGGAATATGGATGGCATGCAGCTTTTCCAGCACTGTCCATGCACCATCTGCCAAATCCTTTGAAGTTATATTTTGTAGCAGTTCTCTGTAAATATTGTTTTTCTTTTCCGCAAGCAGAAATTTTTCCTGCTCGCTATAACAGACTGGCGAATTGCGCAGGATTAGTTTGAGACTCTCCATCCGCGAAACGCCTCGCAGCTGGTTATTGACTTCTCTATTAAAAGGAATATGCAATTCATCAGCTATGGCTTTCCATGCCATATAGTGATATTCATCTGTATGGCACAGAACACCATCTAAATCGAAAATAATAGCGTTCATAGGCAAATCCTTTTGACTGCAAATAAACAGCCTCTTGCGGTCAGCAAAAATGGTGAATTTGAACGGTTTCTGCTCCAGTTCCTTCCACGCGGACCTTTTCGTTTTTCCACTCGCAGGTAAGAACCGACTTATTTGTGGTGAAAGTACTTTTGCCTGCCGCTCCAGCGACAAGTAGAATCAGTTTAGAATTAAGATCCTGAGAAACTGGATTGCCAAGTGAATCCATGCCATCAGCATGCAGAGGAACTGCATAGCCACTGCGGATAAAAACAGGGAATTTCATATCTGCCGTCGTAGAAATTGTCTGGCAGCCATGATAGCATTTCCCCGTAAAAAAGGCATACCATTCGCCCTCCGGCAGATAAACTTCTCTTGCAGTTTGATTTTCTTCCAGCAGCGGTGCGACAAGGATAGCATCCCCCAGAAGGAATTCGTCCTCAACTTGGCGAGCGGCTTTGTCCCGCGGCCATTCGTACACCAGTGGACGCATCATTGGGACTTTCTCTGCTGCGCACCTGAATGCAGTGGCCATCAAATAGGGCTGCAAATTCATTCTGAGCCAATGCCAAAAACGCATCTCTGTCACGAATTCAGGAGAATTATAGACTGCTGCCATATTCCACGGGCTGCGCTCATTGTTTCCCTCGCCGCCTGGCATCAATTCTTTGAACTGACCGCCATCGGGTTCAGAATGCCATTGCATAATTGGCGTAAAACACGCCAGCATCGTTGCACGGCGATAGAGATCCAACGTCGGAAGCGGCCCTGCAAACCCGGCAAGATCAAATCCCCAGAACAGAATGCCGCTTAAAGCTGCACTAAGCCCTGCGGAAAGGACATGCCGCAGTTCATCATTTGTGGACTGCTGATCCCCGCCCCAATGGCACGGTGTTGTGTGCTGTCCCATGTAGCCTGCACGGCTGAAAAGAACATGATTATCGCCAAGAAATTTGGTATATGCCTTCGTGTATTGCTGCGGATAGCAGTTGCGGCTTTCCTTGCCCGTACTGCCGTCATAAAAGGAGACTTCATCTGTGCAAACAAATTCGCCGCCATCGGTTTTGAATCCATCTACGCCCATGTCAAGCAGGTACTGTCTTTTCCCGAACCATGTTTTGCAAGTTTCAGGATTTGTAAAATCAGGGATCATCGAGCCGGGGAACCAATGTCCTTCCGGAATCTTATAGGGCGTCCCATCCAAGTTATGAATACACAGGGAGCGTTTTACTGCATCCTCCCGATCCAAATCATTCTGATGATTTCTGATTTCATCATCGCCTTGCTGCTTATACACCGGGACCTGCCAGAGCACCAGATGAAGTCCTGCCTTATGCAGCTTTTCAATCATTTCTTGTGGGCTCGGCCAATAGGCGCTTTCCGAATAGTCAAAGTCACCTACTGCAAAAGGCCCCCCGTTCGGCTTTTCCTTATATTTGGCACCATTAAAAATGTAAAAGGTTGCTTCATCGCTCCATGCTTCAAGAACCAGCACGGTAGCCGGGAATTGATACTTCTTCAGAAGTTCAATCTGTTTTTCCGTTTCCTTTTGCGTGTTCCAATGGTTTGCAGAGATCCACGGCCCGAAGACCCAGTCAGGCGGAAGAATCGCAGGCCCGGACAAAGACATATACTCAGAAATCAGTTTTGCAGGCGTTCCTGCGTTGAATATAAACTTACAATTGCCGGGCGCATGAACCGTTATGACGTTTTTCTGTGTGAAATCGAATATCAATGTGCCACCAGACAGTGTACAGAAAGAGAACCCTGTATCCGTGAAAAAGAACGGCGAGGGACAATAGCTTTTATCCCCTTGATTACAGAACTTTTCTTCCACCTCGATTTTCACGATGCGGTCATTCTGGTTGAGTCCATTATACCGTTCACCCATTCCATAAACTGCTGAATACGCAAGACTCATGGTGAGCAGTTTTGTCTGTTCATTCCAGCATATAGAAGCCACCTGACCGTCTACTGGCGTGTTCAGATTGGCATCGTTCTTATTAGGCTTCCACTCAATCATATACTTTTATCCTTTCACGCCGCCAACCGTAAGGCCTTCTTTGAAATACTTCTGCGCAAAAATATAAACGATCAGAATCGGAATAATCGAAATCAGTGCGCCTGCCATTGTCAGGTTGTACTGATTCTTGTACTGGCCGGACAACGTGCTCAGTAGCAGTGGAAGCGTAAATTTGCTTCTTTCGCTCAGCAAAACCAACGGCAGCAGGTAATCATTCCACATGTCCATAAATGCAAGGATTGCCAGCGTTGCCATAGCACTGCCGCTCATGGGCAGTATGATTTTGAAAAAAATGCGCCACATGCTCGCGCCATCAATAACAGCAGCTTCAATATAGGCATCGTTGATCGTCATCATTTTCTGCCGCATCATAAAAATGGCAAAGGCATTAAACAGCTGCAACAGCATAAACGCATTTAAGCTATTGGTAAGGTGCATATTCGTCATGATAATGAACAGTGGAATAAAAGTGATCTGCGACGGAATCATCAGCGCCGTAACATAAATACCAAAGACCGCATTACGTCCCTTGAACGGAATTTTTGTCAGTGCAAATGCAGCCATCGCGGCACACAGAAGCCGCACTGCCGTGCAAAGAACAGACACGTAAAAGCTGTTGAAGATAGAGCCCACAAATTCCGGCATAGAAAAAAGTTTTTTGTATGCATCAAGTGTCGGTTCTTTTGGGATCCACTCCACGGGAATGCTCATAATAGCGCCGCGGCCTTTTAAGCTGGTGATAATCATCCAATAAAACGGGATGCAGACAATTACGGCCACCAACAATCCCAGTACATAAAATGCCACTTTTCCAATGATTCGTTTTTGTTTCAGCCCTGTCAAAGAAGATGTTTTAGCGTTAGTCATCGTAGTTCACCCACTTGTTCTGAAGTTTCATCTGAACCATTGTCAGAAGCAGCAAAATCGCAAACAGAATCCAGCTATATGCGGCAGCCGTACCCATTTCATAGTAGCGGAAGCCGTACTTATAAATGCGTTCAACCATCACCATTGTCGAGCCAAGCGGGCCACCATCGGGGGTCATGATCATAATCTGCGTAAACAACTGGAAGGAGTTAATCAAGCTGATAATCAAGACAAAGAAAAGCGTAGGAGTCAGCAATGGCAATGTAATTCTTGTAAATTGTTTGATTTTACCGGCGCCATCGATTGCCGCCGCATCGTAGTATTCCTGATTGATTCCCTGAAGGCCAGACATCAGCATAAGGCCAAAGTACCCCATATCCTTCCAGACCGAGGCAAGAACGATTGCGGGCATTGCCCACTTTGAGCTTTGAAGCCACGAGGGCCCCTCAATTCCGAACAAGGCCAGAATATTGTTAATAGCACCATACTCAGGACTAAGAACCCATTTCCAAATCAATGCGCCAGCGACCCATGAGGTGATAACCGGGATATAGTAAAGAACTCGGAAAATTCCAACACCCTTTACATGACTGTTCAAAATGAGCGCCACAATCATAGAGGCAATAAGCATCAAAGGAATGTAGAGGATCACAAATTCCAGCGTGTTTCCAATCACCTGATAAAATTCTTTTGATGTGAGAATTTCCTTATAGTTCTCGATCCCTACGTAGAATCGATCCATGAATCCGCTAAAATCACTGAACAATGTCAGTTCGCTCAATCCATCCCAACTGGTCAGGCTGACAAAAATTTGCATAATCATTGGGATGATACTGAACACAACAAAACCAGCCAAACTTGGAAGCAAAAATGGTAATGCTGTTTTCCAGCTTGCCAATCGGGAATTTTTCATATTCTATAAACCCTCCGATAAAAATGCGGGGACAGGCTCCCGCCTGCCCCCGTCAAATGATTTACTTGGTCAAATCGATTTTCTGTTCGCACTCAGCCTGCATATCCTTCAGCGCCTGCTCCGGGGTGACAGTGCCGGCGGCCGCAGCGCTCAAATGCTGACCAACGATGTCCTGCAGCTCTGCATACTGGGTGATAACAGGAGGAGTCACAAGGTAAGCAAGGCTCTTAAAGACTGCTTCACGATTTGCCGGAGGAGTCTTTTCTTTGTACTGAGCGATAATATCCTCGTCCTGAACCGGAGGCAGTTCCCAGCCTGCGTCCAGGCGGATCTGCGTTGCTTCACGGTTGGAGGAAATGTAGGTGATGAACTTAACGGCTTCATCCGCGACCTGAGAATCTTTGGAAACAACGTAGCCGTTGGAGAAGAAGTGCGTGGCTTTCTGAGTGTGACCAGGTTCCACAACGATGTCCCAATCGAAGTCGCAATTGTTCGTATATTCGGGGAATGCCCAAATACCCGTCACAATCATGCCAAGGCGGCCAGACTCAAACAGATCCCAGTCGCCCATGCCTGCCATCTGCTCTTCGGTAGGCATAACATTGGTTTTCTGCTGCATATCAACCATGTACTGCAGCGTTTCAATGTTTTCCGGGGTATCCATCGTGAACTCCGTGAAGTCATCATTGAAGAGGCTGCCACCGTTCTGCTTAACGGTCTTATAGAACTCGTTGAAGGAAATAGGATGGTAATAGCCGTAGATATTATCACCCAGCGCACGGATTTTCTCCGCCGCAGCCATTGCGTCCTCCCACTTCCAGTCGTCCGTGGGGTAATCGATGCCAGCCTGATCAAACAGATCCTTGTTGTAAATCAGCACAACATTCGAGAAGCTGTCCGGCACACCATACTGCACACCGTCAGCGCTGAATGCTTTCAGGGCCATATCGTTGTAGATAGAGGTGTCGATGCCGTCTTTGGTCAGGATGTCATCCAGCGGCATCAATGCGCCCTTCTTTGCGTAAGAGACGAAATTCTGGTAATCCAGTTCAAAAACATCGGGAGCCTGGCCGCCGGAAACCTTCGCCGTCATCTGCGTAAAGTAGTCGTCATAGCCATAGGTCTGCAGGTCGATGGTGACATTGGGGTTTTCTTTCATATAGTTGTCAACCATCTGCTGCAGATACTGCTCGTTGTCTCCGGACCCGGAGTACTGTGCAAACGTGATTGTCACAGGCTCATTAGAAGCCTCCGATGCTGCCGTGCTTTCCGTAGAAGCTGCATCAGAAGAGCTTGCCACGGTACTTGCAGACGAGGCTGCCGAACCGCAGGCACTGAGTGCAAGCATTGCGGCCATCGAGCATGCCATGTAAGAAATCGCCTTTTTCATTGTTTTTCCTCCTTGTATAAGTAGTGGAACACTTGATTTTTTGCTCTTCTTCGCTTACACTTATTATAGAAGAGCAATAAGACGCTCTTTGGATTTGGGCTGCACAGACTTTGGACGGTTGGTGCAGTCCTTTTTTATTCCTCCCCTCTCATATCTCGAACGGATTCCCGGCGAGAAAGGCTAACCGGAATAATAACCTCTCTCTTTGTCATATCCGCGTCTTGAATGTTATCTAAAAGCAGTTCAACTGCCTTTTCACCTTTTTGAGAGATTTCTTGGCGAACCGTCGTCAACCCTGGTGTCAGGTATTTAGAAATCTCCAAATCGTCAAATCCAACGATAGAAATATCATTGGGAACCGAAACTCCCTGTTCGTAGAACCCCTTCATGGCTCCAATGGCTAAGATATCAGCGGTAGCAACCACTGCTGTGACATCTTTATTTTCATTGCACAGTTTGCGCGCAAGTTCGATGCCACTGTCGTAATCAACCTTGCCTTCGTAAACAAGCTTGGGATCATATGGGATTCCGGCTTCTTCCAGTGCCTGTTGGTAGCCGCAGAGTCTTTTCTTTATGACACCGTTTTCTTTGATCTGACCGCAGAAAAAAGCAATTTTTTTATGCCCATATCCAATCACATGATTGGTAGCCAGATAACTTCCATAGGCATCATCAATTCGTATGCTATGGTAATAATGATCGTTACAGTAGCTGTCAATCAATACAATGGGGATTTGTGTTTTCTTCATTTGACGGTAAAAGTCATCCGGGTACATACCGATAACAATAATCCCGTCAAGGTTTCTCTCTTTAGCCAAAGTCAAGTAGCTTTCATTTACATCCGTGGCTGAAATAATCACATGATAGCCATGCTGTCTTGCGTGATACTCAATGCTGCCAACGATTTCACTGTAAAAATCATTTTGCAGCATCAGTTTGCTGCCGGGCTCGGTCTGTGGAATGACAATTCCAATCAGCTTTGAATCTCTACTGGACAGGCTTCGCGCACTGAGATCGGGAACATAATTCAAATCCCGAATCGCATCGTACACACGGGTCTTGGTCTGCTCGGAGATTGATTTCTTGTCATTCAAAACATAAGACACCGTAGCCGTACTGACTTGGGCACGCTCTGCCACATCTTTTAGTGTTGCGCGTCTTGCCATATCGACTCCACCAATCTTACGGAATTAGTTTAAGCGTTTAACTCTTTTCTCTGGCATTACAATACCACGCAGGCAGCAAAATGTCAACAGTTAATTAAATTAACCTGCGATTTGCGAAAAAATATTGTTGACTATGCCAAACAATCCTGTTATATTGATGATAGCAACAAGGTTAATCGCTTAATCTTATTTGTGTGCTTATTTCACTTTATAAGGGGATTCACTATGGACAAGTATCTGCCAACCGGCAACGATTTCGTTTCTTTACCCCGCATCAACGAGCGAACGGGCGGGATAGAGGATATAACATTCCTATATATGGCCGCAAAAGGGCTTATAGATATTCGCGGGAGCGAATCTGCACCTTTGATTCAGCCTTATGTTCATTTAGATGGCGTCGGTTCCCTCTCTCCGGCTCATCTTGTGTGGACCCGGCTTGATGATTGGCTGCCCCAGTCTACTGCACAGCTTGGCAGCCTTGAACTCAAAACCCTTTACGTGCCTCCTATTGATGAACGCGGTTTCGCAATTCAGATGACGGTTCATAACACTTCTGAAAGCGCACAAGATGTTGTTATAGGGTTAAATGGATGCTGGGCCTCCTCTTGGCACTGTGTAAACGAGGACAAGCCGTTAAGTGGTAAAGCAACTTGTTTCCGCAGTGGCTGGAACAGCAGTTTGATTTTCGAATATCATGCAGGATTCCCGATGTTCTCCTTTGCCCCTATGGCCGATGCACAAACAGATTCTTCTTTTACCTGTTCCGATGATGGCAGTATTACTTACGATTTATCCCATCACTGTACAATTGCTGCCGATGGAACAGCCTCGGTCGTATTTTATTGGGGTCTCGGTTTCGAGGAAGTTGCTGCCGCAACAAGCGCCAAAGAGATGCTTCGGCAAACTTTCGATGTAGAACTTACAAAAACAAGAACTTGGCTTCAAGAGCGTCGTGTCACCTTTAATGGTGATGCAAAGCTCACACAGCTCTACAATACGAATCTGTTCTTCTGTATGTTCTTCTCAACCGGCATTACACTTGACTCCGAAGAGTTGGTGCTCGTTACCAGCAGAAGCCCCCGCTACTATGTAAGTGCCGCTTATTGGGATCGAGACAGTCTGCTTTGGAGTTTCCCGGCTATTTTGGACGCCGATCCCGAACGTGCCAAAGAAATGCTTTCCTATGTATTCGGCCGACAGCGCCGAAATTTTGGCATCCATTCACGATACATTGATGGCACTGTTTTGGAGCCGGGCTTTGAGCTAGACGAACTCGTTGCCCCTCTTCTGGCGCTTGAACGCTACATTAACAAAACCGACGACAAATCCATTTTGAATGATTCCGATATCGCTCAAGGCATAAGCCTCATTTTGAATCGTCTGCGGCAGCATGAAGCCGCATCTTGCAGATTGTATGATACTTTCCTGCAGCCAACAGACGATGAGCACATTTACCCCTATATTACATACGATAATGTGCTTGTGTGGAAAGCACTTAAAGATTTGGCCCAACTCGCACCTCAATATGCACATCTTGAAAAAACTGCCGATGAAATCAAAGATGCTATTATGACGCATTGTGTCCAAAAGGACGCAGAGGGGAAACCTTATTTCGGATGGTCTATTGATTTGAACGGCAGTCACGATGTTTACGACGAGCCGCCGGGAAGTCTACAGCTGCTTCCCTTGTTCGACTTTTGCAGTCCCACTGATGAGATATACCGCAATACCGTTGCAATGATTCGTTCACCGGAATACAAATACAGCTTTGCTAACAGTCCAATCAACGAAATCGGGTGTCCACACGCACCTCACCCCTGGATCTTAAGTTTAGCCAATAGCTTGCTGTGCGGGCGCGTAGAACATTGCCGCGCCATTTTGGAAAAAATCTCTATGGACAATGGCATCGCATGCGAAAGCGTTGATGAAGTGACTGGTTACTGCACCACCGGCGAGGCTTTCGCTACCTGCGCAGGATTCCTTTGCCATTCTATCCGTGAAGCATTACTATAAAAGAAAGAAGGATGCTTTTATGCGTCAAGACATAATTTTGAAGCCTTGGCAAATTGAGCTTACGACAAATAGCACAAATGATAGTTTTGAAGAAAGCACTTTTTTCACTGGGAACGGACGCATGGGCATCCGTGGATATCTTCCATTCTGGCAGGAGAAACGCACCTTTGAGACAGGTCTGTTCGTTGCCGGTATCTTCGGTGAAATCAAACCCGGCATCACCGATTTCGTGAACCTGCCTACCCCCGTTTGGGGAAATATCGAATGTGATGGACATCCTATTACACTTTCCTCTCCTGTATCCAGCACCCTAGATATGAAAACAGGCGTTCGCTCACAGTCTTTTTTAGCCAAAAGCGGTGAAACCACTCTAAATATTGAGCATCATGTGTTCTGCAGTATGTCCGATCCCTCACTGCTCGTACAGCGGCTTTCTTTCTCCTCATCACGCACCTCCAATATCTCGGTACATGCAGGAATTCATACTGCTTGCTGTAACTGCCCTGTTCCGGATGATCAGGTAAAAGAAAATCACGAAACCATCAAACTTGCCGAGCCCACCCAGCATGACATGTGCAAGGATTCTGTTGATTGTACTTTCTCTATTTTAGGTACCGGCTTAATCGTAAGAGAACAGATGTCTTTCCATACTTCTTTTGCTGATTCCGAGGACTATATCTCTGATGATGTCCTTGGAAAGCAGTGGTGCGGGATTTTACAAAGCGGTCAAAAGCTTGTTTTGGAGGTCACCACACGCATCACCACAAGTCGAGATATCGACCCACTTATTGGGAGCAACGAAATCTCTGACACTTATGATGAACTGTTTGCAAAATCCTCTCTTGCATGGACCTCTCGATGGAGCGAGTCGGATATCGAAATTGATGGAGCTCCTGATGATCAGTCCGCTGTGCGGTACAACATTTTCCAGCTTATCACCAGCTGTTCTGCCCGTGACAGCAGTGTAAGTATCGGCGCTCGTGGATTGACGCACACACGGTATAAAGGATGCTATTTCTGGGATACCGATCTCTTTATGTTATCCTTTTTCCTGTATACCCACCCCGAAGCCGCCAAGAACTTAATGGAATATCGCGTAAGAACCCTTCCGCAGGCAAAAGAGAACGCCAAAAAGATGAACAATGCCGGCGCTCGGTATCCTTGGATGACATCTTTCGACGGTTCTGAGCAGTGCGAAAGCTGGGACATTGGTGCCAGTGAGCTGCACATTACCGCAGATATTCCTTTCGCTATGCAGCAGTACTTTGATGCCACCGGTGATGAGAATTTTCACCTGCAAGCTATGGAAGTTTACATCGAAACTGCCCGCTTCTGGTATAGCCGCTGCATCATTCATCCTGATGGCTCTGCTGACCTCATGTTCTGCAAGGGGCCTGATGAATATTGCGGCATTACCAACAACAACCTCTTTACCAATTGTATGGTAAAGTTTAATCTTGATTTGGCCATCAAGGCAGCGCTGAAACTCAAGGAAACCGATCCCAATCGATATTCGAAGCTTTCCCTCAGCGATGAGGAAGTCCTTGCCTGGCATTCTCTGCGAGACAATCTAAAAGAATGTCGCGATCCGCAAACTGGCCGATATTTGCCGGATGAGACTTTTACTCGGCTAGAGCCCGTAGACATTAAAACGCTCAAAACCGATGACGGTGCCAGCTATCATCATGTTTGCTTTGACCGTCTGCAAAGGTATCAAGTTATCAAGCAGGCTGATACGCTGCTTCTGATGTCCCGGTTGCCTAAGAAGTTCACTCCCGAAGAGCGTCTGAACGCATGGGAAGATTTCGAGCCGTGCTGCTTGCACGATTCCACTCTGAGCTTCGCTAGCCATGCACTTTTTGCTGCACAAAACGGCCTGCAGGAGGCTGCCGAAAAATATTTCAAAAAAGCGCTGTATCTCGACCTACACGAAATCATGAACAACACCGGAAAAGAAGGTCTTCATCTTGCCTGCTTGGGCGAAACGTGGTCAAGTATCTTCTTTGGCTTCTTGGGAGCGAACTTTAATGGAGATACGCCAGCGTTCTCCCCTGTTTTGCCAACCGGCTGGAAAGCGCTCAGAATGAATTTCTATTGGCAAGGAAGAATCTATCACCTAGCTGTTTCAGATAATCATTACATAGTTACAATAGCCTAAAACATGGCCTATAAGGTTCACAGTGTTTACCTGCCTTGAATCTTATAGGCCTTTCCGTTTTGTTTTATTATACATTACATTCCCTTTTTAAACCCTCATTCCTTTCCCCAAAGTATATACTGCAATATTATAATGCTCACACTTGTCAGATATCATTGATTTTCTTCATTTATCTGTGCTATCATTTATTGTGAAGCCAACACGATTTATGTTTTTCTCATGTGGTGGCAATTTGGATAGGAAGAATCTTTCAAAAAACACGAGGTGATTATTTTTGAAATTCCGAACCTTTTTTGTCTGCACCGCTGCACTTTTTTGCGGTGCATTTCTGGCAGGATGCAGTAAAACCCCTTCTCTGCCAGTCCTTCAGCAGATTGAATATTCCAACTTAGCAGATGCGGATACGCAGAATCTTCTTTCCGATCTTTTGCAAAACGCCGGCGTATCTGGCCTTCGGATACAAACCTTCTTTGAACATGTTCAAAAATTCAATAGCGCTGTAGATCCAGCATGGCTCACCACAGGATTTGAAACCGCAAAGCCTCTGGATTTGAAATATGATCCGTATTCTATGCAGGATGTATGGGCGGAAAAATATGGCACCTTTCCCGGCTGGAACTGTCGAATCACCGCCTGTGGACTTTTCGGTGATTTCATCACCGTCACTGGCGAGGCAGACTTCGATGCAGCCGAGGACACCTTATTTATGGACTATGAAACGCTGGATACTGACCCTGAGGCCCTTTGCGGTGACAAAAGGCAGAAATTCGATGCGCTGTTTGCTCCCGTTAAAACTACCAACACGACCGACATTCCCACTCATCTAAAAACAATTCAGCAGGAATGGAAAAGGCGCGGTCTATCCTTTGTAGACGATGATAAAATTCGTCTTATCTCCGTTGTTCTACACGATCAGTTTTCTGAAACAGACAATTCCCTTATGATTGGCCATGTCGGCGTTATGCTTCCCACATCGGATGCCGTATATTTCGTGGAAAAGGTCGCTTTTCAGGAGCCATATCGTCTATTAAAATTCAAAAATCGAACTGAGTTGAGCGATTACCTGATGCTGAAATACGACAATTCCTGGGGACAGGATACGGCCCACACTTTTATTATGGATAATGCGAATTTGATGGACGGCTGGCGCATTCTGGAAGAGCCGACTGCCTCTAACGGATAACGAAAACAAAAGGAGCTGTTGCACAGAGGAGACCCAAGTGCAGCAGCTCCTCGTTTTGTGTTGTTCATACATGTTAGTGATCTTGTATTTGCCGGGGAAACAAGTTTTCTCCAAATCCTCATTGATGATGTCGCCATTGAGGGACCACGTAATGTTCTTCTCCGCAGCCTCATCTAACACCTGCCGTACTGTATGCCGTGAGCAGTGAATCGTTGACTCAATCATCCGTTGCGTATAACCGAGATAATTAAGTCGCAAAATCTCCAAACTATTTGCCATTTTGGAGCCTCCATAATGAATAGTCGCAGAAATTTACTGCGCCAAATGCTGTGATAGAAAATTTCTTCGGGCTGCTCAAAAGTGAGCTGCTGTATTTGCAGGAGTTCCGCTCCATGGAACACTTCAAACTGGAACTGATCGAATATCTAGATTACTACAACAACCGCAGGATCAAGGCAAAGCTAAAGGGCTTGCCGCCTGCAATTCACAGACAGCAAGCCCTTTCGGCTGCTTGAACAATTTTTACTTCAGAATATTGTCTAACTTTTTGGGGGCACTTCATTCTCCCGGTAGGGGTATTTTTTCTTTATTCGGTTTTATGCCTGTTTGATGGAAAGCGAAATCTTCTCTTTTCCGCCCTCCTGTTTGATGTCCAGCACTCTGACGCGCACGGTCTGGCCGATTTGCAGCTCGTCGTCAACGGATTGGACAAAGTGGTTTGCAATTTCACGGATGTGTACCAGTCCGCTGCGGCGGCTTCCCAAATCGACAAACGCGCCGTAAGGCTTGATGCCCGTCACTCTGCCGGTGTACACCCTGCCGACGCACAAGGGCGCGTCCTCGTGCTGGGGCGTGGAGGTGTAACTCTCCCGGCGCGGCGGTGCGGCAAAGCCCTCCCGCCGTGGTGCGGGGTCAGGGCCGCGCTTCGGCTCCAGCGTAATGTTGTTGTCCAGCGGGTGCGGCAGCGTAACAAGGCTCTTTGCGTGCTTGCGGTTCTGGGAGAACCAGTTGAAAATCTTGTCGTTGCCGTTTTTGTCTTTGGCACTCGGATATTCTACGGTCTTGCTCTGGGTGCTGCGCTTGTCCGCAATCTTCAAAAGGCTCTTTACGGACGTGCTGTCTGTGTCGATGCGCCCATGGGCGGCCAACAGGGAATCTAAGGGGAGCGGCTCGGTGGTGTAGCAGAGCGTGCCGTCCTGCTGCGCCAGGGTGCGCAGCTCGCCGCCGGTCAGGGTGATTTTGCAGCTGCCGTAGCCCACCGGCTTGCCGTGGCCGATTTTGTGCAGGCGGGGGCTGGCGGGCGTGTTCTCGCCCAGCGTCAGCACAAAGGCCAGTTCCTCCAGCTGTGCGCGGGTGATGCGGTCAAAGTAGACGCTGCCCTTGAACGTGCCCTTCATGGCTTCGAGCGTGGCGTTCTGGTTGGAGCGCTCGTTCTCCGTGCGGGGTGCGCTGTGCCAGTAGAACTTTCTGCCGCGCGGCTGCGGGGTGTACACACGGAACTTTTTTATCGTTCGTTTGGTTCCGTCCGGAAAGTATTTGGTCTCTTCCAGAGAGCAGAAATCGTAATTCCAGAACCCAATGCTCGTTTCATAGGTTGATTTCGGCTTTTCAAGATAAAATTCATACGCACTGGGCTTGGGACCGCTCAAAATCGGCAGCGTTTTGTTGCCAAGGCTCTCGTACTGCGCCGCTTCGGCGTCGGTAAACCGCACGCGCCCGGATGTGCCCTTGCCCTTGACCGTGCCAAACAGCGCACAGCCGGGGCACAGGGCGTCGGTGTCCGCGCAGGGGGCGTAATTGCCCATGATCTCGGCCCAGCTGCGGCCCTGCATGACGCGGCCAATGGACGCGCCGCTCAGGTAGCAGCGCGGCGTGCCGTTGTCGTCGGCCAGCAGATACCAGACCGGCACAAGCCCGCCCTGCGCAGGGTCGCCGTTATGTACCTTTTCCAGCGCCGCCAGCAGGTCGCCGTGCGCAGCGCTCCGGGGGTCGTTGTCGGCGGACTTTTTCAGGATATTGCTCAAAGCGCGGTAGGGCGTGTCGTCCTGCCAGCGGAAGATGACCGGGCGGCCCGGCTTGGGCGCCAGCAGCCGCACATGGTAGTTTTTGTTGCGCAGCGTGATGGGCCGGTTGAATTGCAGCCAGCCAGAGGGCCTGTCCGGGCGCAGCCGGGTGTGCTGGCCGTTGTGGTATTCTCTGCCGTACCAGTTCAGCCAGCCGTTGCGCATGAGGGAGCCGTCGCGGCCCTCGGACAGTTTGAGGTAGTCCACCACATCCGCCGCATACAGCACCCACTCTCCCGTCTCCGGGTCGATGCCCAGCAGGCCGTGGTCCTTGAAGCCGTTCGTCGAGGGCAGACGCTGGCTGAACGGCTCCTCCGTGCTGTCCAGCAGCACGGACAGGCAGCTGTTGGTCACAGCCTCGTACACGCCACGCATGGCACCGCGCATCTCACTGCCCGGGATAGCCGGTGTGCCGTCCGGCAGGCGGAAAAAAGGGTATCTCTTATGGTCGATTTTCTCATCCTTCACGACCTTGGCCGAATCCGGGATGAGAAGCGGCGTGTCAGTGGTCAGGGTGTAGTCCAGCCGCCCGGTCAGCAGCGGGCCGGTATAGCAGGCGTCCAGCGAGGTGCGGGCGGGCGCGGTGCCCAGCGGCACAAAGCTGTAGGGGTTTACGACGTTTGCCATTTATTGTTCCCCCTTTGCAAAGCCCACCCAACGGGTGTCGGCCACAAAGGCCATCCCGTTTTCGGGGTCGTAGTCAAGATATTCGTGCAGAAGCAGCGCGTCGTCCTTGTCCGCGGGCAGGGTGTAGTGCCCGCCGCTGGTGGACATCATGCTGTCGCCATCCTGTTCGGCAATGTCCAGCAGTTGGGTTTCGGTCAGGTAGTCTCCCGCGTCCACAGCCAACCGCCAGCGGAACGGCTGGCCTACGCGGCTCCGGCAGAGCCAGAGTTCGCCCGCCTCGCCGAACACGCGCAGTTCCAGCAGGTTTTCCGGCGTGGACAATGGGACACCGTCGGCAGTGCGGCCCGCCGCAAAGCGGTCCGTGTAAAACGCCGCCCAGCAGCCATCTATAGGGTTTTTTTGTACCAGCGCTGCCAGCTCAGATTCCGTCGCATGGCCGCTATCCTTCACCCATGGTTTGTTATCGCTCATTTTTCCACCTCCGCCAAAGCGTGGAGCAGATCTTCTTTTTGCAACGGGTATCCGTTCAGCGTCAGGGCTGTGATTGTGGCTCGCCCGCGGCCCACGCTGTTCTCACCGCCGACTGTCAGATAGCCGCGGTCAAGGTCAAGCAGTGCTGCGCCGAGCAGCTGCCGCTGGAATACATCCAGTGCGCCCCTGCGCAGCCGGATCGTCAGCGTTCCCTGCCCGCCTTGCTGCACGCAGGATGTATACAGCGCCTTGCTGGCTGTGCCCGCGGTAAAGCGGTCCAACGCGTTGCGGGTTAGGGTGTACGCCTGCCCGCCGGAAATTTCGGTTTCATCAAAAGCCAGAGCTGAGCGCTTTTTAAGTACACCGTCATCGAAATAGCCGAACAGCGCGTTCACGTCAGCTTTCTGCTGCGCAGTGCCGCCCATCTCATCCAGCATGGCCCGCATGTGGTGGCGGAACGCGCCTGCCCAGCCGGTGCCAGGCAGCACCGGGCGGCCATTGCCATTTTCCAGTGCGCAGTAATCCGGCCCGCTTTTGTCCTCATCAACAGCCACATCGGAAGTGTACCGCCGCACGATGAAGCTGCCTGTCATACGCAGTTCAGCGCACAAGACATTTTCCTGCGGGACCATCTCGCGACCGGCTACGGCGTCCGCGTCGGCAAAAGCGTCCGCGGTGTCGGGGTCAAAGGCCAGCCAGGCGTCCAGATCAGCCGGGAAGTGAAACACCTTTTTATGAATCTCCGCCGCCATGCGGCCATACCCGCGGGTCGTGCGCCCGCCGAAGGCAAGTCCATCGGCAGCGGCCCCGGCCAGCAGGTCGTCCAGTAGCGGCAGCGCGGGATCATCCGACCAGCCGCTCCACTCGATTACAGCGGTGTAAGGCGCGCTGCACTCCGCCGTCTCAAAGTCATATTTTGCCTTGGGGACGGCGACCTTGTGCTCGTCCAGACCGACGCCGTCGCGGTGGGTGAACCGCACCTTCGCGTCGGCGGGCAGGGCGACATCCCCCACCAGCACGGCGCTCTCAGTCATGGCATCGCCCACGGTGTCCCTGCCGAACAGCAAATTGGCTTCCTCACGGGTCAGTCTGCCGCGCAGCACACCGGCCAGCGCGCTGCCCGGGATCATGGGCAGACCGCGGCTGTCCAGCATCAGGTCGTTGTCGGTGCGGTCATTCTTGCCGCCGGAAAGGCGCAGGGGCGAAAGCTGGGTGAACCGGCAGCAATAATATAGCTTGAGCTTCTCACGCATTTTCCGTTTCCTCCTTCTCGCGGCGGTAGTACAGCAGGTGGATTGTGCTTTCCAGCGGCAGTTTCCAGCAGTCTGCAATGCTTTGCTGCAGCTGCGGGAAGGACTGCGCCATCTCGCCCGCAAATTCCGGGTCTGCCGCCAGCATGGCAGGCAGTGCGGGCGTGGTGTCCGTGCCGTACAGGCTTTTCAGCAGTGTGTCGGCGCCTTCCCGTTTGTTCTTGGTCTTGATGCTCTTGACTCGGTTGCGCAGGTCCTGCAAACTGTCGGCCTCGGCCAGCATCAGGCGCAGGCGGCCCAGCGCGCCGGTGTCCAGGCGGCAGGTCCCGCTGTTGGCCAGATCCCACGCCGTCGCCTGCATAATTTCTTTGGCCTGCTGGAACATCAGCGCCCGGCGCAGCGGCTCGCAGTCGCCGTCCGCCGCGGGGTCAAAGGTATCTACAGCCGCCTTGCGCTCCACGGTCAGCGCAGCCATCTCCGATTGATTCAGCACGCGGCAGCAGCCGAAGCCCTCCTGCACCAGCTCGGCAGCGGCAGGGGTAAAGTGCGACGGCAGCGCGGCGTCCTCGTCGGCGGTAAAGCGGTAGACGCTGCCGCCGCAGACCGCGGTGCGGCGCGGCTTGGGCATCTGCCACATCGCGTTATAGCCGCCAATCGTGTGATACAGTAAGTAATCTTTGCCGGTGCGGTGGGCGGCCACACCAAGGCTGCCCAGCAGCGCAGCGGCTGCCGCCTCCGGCGTGGGGGCGTCGGCGACCATGGCGTCATTGATGCCGGTCAAGTCAACGACCTTCTGCGGGATGGGCTTGCCGGGGTTGACGAAAGTGCAGAACTTCTTTTCCTCGTTGATCTTGCCGTTCTCGACATAGACGGCGCCGATCTCGGTCAGGCGCTCGACGTTGGAATCGAGGCCCGTGGTCTCGGTGTCAAACACGACGAAGGTGCCGGGCAGTTCCATCTGGGCATTGCCGTAGACGGCGGGGATCATGTCGTCCACGAAGTAAGCCTCACAGCCGTAGATCAGCTTGAAGTTGGGGTCGGTCTCGTGGATGGCATCGGTGGCCAGCATGGCTTCGGGGTAGCCCTGGCAGACGCCGTGGTCAGTGATGGCAATAGCACGGTGACCCATGCGGTGAGCCAGGCGCACGATCTTGCCGGGATCATTGAAGGCGTCCATCGAACTGGACTTGGTGTGCAGGTGCAGCTCCACGCGCTTGTGGCCCTCGGGGGCCGTATCCTGGCGCTGCTGGCGCTCGACCTGCAGAACATCGTAAGGAAGTACGACATAGTCATGCTCGTACTTATCGTACATATAGTTGCCGCGCACGATGAGGGTCGTGCCGGGCTTGAGGTTCTCCCACTTGGACATGTCGGCGTCCTCGTCCCCCAGCACTTTGAGGTTGACGGAGCCGGAATAGTCGGTGATGGAAGTGAAATAAATTTTGCGGCGGCTGCCCTTGACCTCGGTGGCGAAAACATCGCCCCAGATGGTGACCTTGCCGCCGTCGCCCAGGTCATTGAGGCGGCGTGTCTCGGTAGGTTTGAAGTTTTTGCCGTAGAACAGCTTGACAGGCTTGTCCGTAAGGGCCAGGCCCTCGATTGTGAAGTCCGGCGGGGTCTCCTTGGCCTCAAACTTGACAACAGGGGTCTTTTCCTGCAAATATTGCTCCAGTTCCTCATCAGTGCGGGCCTTGCCGGTATCCGCCAGGCGGATGATGGGCAGGCTGCCGGTACGCTCCCGGATCAGCTCGGCCAGGACACGGGGCAGTTCGACGCTTTCGAGGATGGCGCGACCTGCGTTGACGCGCACCGTGATGCCGTCGCTGCCGAAGGCGACAGGCTGGCTTTTATCAAGAAAACCGTTGACCGGCATGCCTTTTTCTTTCAGCTCCTCGATCATCAGGCGCACGGCTTCGGGCGTGATGTTGGGGTAGGCAAAGTAGTTTTGCAGATGCAGCTCGTACCCGGCGAACACCTCCTGCAGGGAAGCACAAAGACGCCCGCACAGCGCCTGATCCAAGGGTTCAGAGCTGCGCAGGCGGAGGACCACCTGGCGGGTGGTGCGATGCAGCTCGACACAGTCTACAATGACGCTGCCGAAGGCATCGCAGAATTGTTGATCGGCCGTAAACTGCGGCCATACCTGGGTAACAAAGGGTTTCAATCGTGTACCTCGTACTCTTTGAAGCCTCCCCCACAGAGGAGGCCAAGCATGTGGTTACATTTTATGGATCTCATCCAGCAGCTGGCCGACGATGTCGCCTTTCAGCATGCGGACTTTTTCGCCGCGGATGAAGAGCAGGGCTTCGTCCTTGCCGCCTGCAATGCCGATGTCGGCATCGGAGGCTTCGCCGGGGCCATTGACGACACAGCCCATGATGGCAATTTTCAGCGGCTTTTTGAAGCCTTCATCCCGCAGGCGCTTTTCGACCTCGTTGGCGATCTCGATCATCGGGTACTGGGTGCGGCCGCAGGTGGGGCAGCTGATGATCTCCGGTCCGGCCACGGCGTAGCCGACAGCGCGCAGAATATCGTAACCGGCGTAAACTTCGTTCTCCGGCTCGTCGGTCAGGCTGACGCGCAGGGTATCGCCCAGACCTTCCAGCAGCAGGCCGCCAATGCCCATGCCGGACTTGATGAGACCCATACGGTTGCCGCCGGCCTCGGTGACGCCGACATGCAGCGGGTAATCGGTCTGGCTGGCCAGCAGGCGGTACGCGGCCATCATGCGAGGCACGTTGCTGGACTTGATGGAGATGACGATGTTATGGAAGTCGTGCTTTTCCAGCAGGCGTACATGGTAGAGAGCGCTCTCGACCATGGCCTCGGGCACGGGGGCACCATACTTGGCCAGGATGTGCTTTTCGAGGCTGCCGCCATTGACGCCGATACGGATGGGCACGCCCTTCTGGTTGCAGGCATCGGCCACAGCCTTGACGCGGTCGTCGTCGCCGATGTTGCCGGGGTTGATGCGAATTTTATCGGCACCGGCATCCAGCGCGGCCAGCGCGGCGCGGTAGTCAAAATGGATGTCGGCCACGACGGGGATGTCGACGGCCTCTTTAATGGCGGCCACCACGGCGGCGTCCGACGGACTGGGCACTGTGACGCGGACAATCTGGCAGCCTGCAGCGGCTACGCGCTTGGCCTGGGCTACGTTGCCCGCAATATCCTTGACAGGGACGTTCAGCATCGTCTGTACGGCGATGGGGTTGGTACCGCCAATTTTAATATTGCCGATTTTGACTTCTCTTTTCAGTTGACGTGTCATCTTTTTTTCTCCTTACAAGAATCGGGTGATGTCCTGCATGGTCACCAGCAACATCAGCCACAAAAGCAGCGCCATACCGGCGGTGTTGACCACCATCTGCAATTTTTGCGGCGCGGCGCGGCCGAAAATAGCTTCAATAAGCAGGAAGATCAGCTTGCAGCCGTCCAGTGCCGGGATGGGCAGCAGGTTAAAAATGCCGATATTGATGGTGATAAGCGCGAGCAGCGAGAACACATCCTGCCAGCCGTACTGCATGGCCTGGCCAATGGTGGTGGCGGTGCCGATGGGGCCGGAAAGCTCCTCGACCCCCACCTGCCCGGTGGCGAGCTGCCAGAAGCCGCCCAGGATGGCGGTGCTGTAATAGCGGAACAGCGTGCCCGTGCGCTGTAACACATGCCGCGGCGTTTTGGAGAGCGCTGCTACACGGAAATCAATAGCGATGGTGTTGCCGTCGGCATCGGTAGAAGGAACTACCGTAACACCCGGCAGGTGCACGACCTGGCCATTCCGCAGGACGGTGAAATCGTGGGTTTGGGTGGTGCCGTCAAAACAGCCGGAAAGGTCACCGATGGTGCGGCAGACCTGGCCGTCTACTTTCAGGATGGTGTCCCCTTCCCGCAGGCCGTCGGCGCAGCTTTGGGCGTTGTTGGTAAACTGGGCCACGGTGGTGCTGCCCAGCTTACCGCTTGTAATAACCAGCACCAGCAACACCACAAAGCCCAGCACAAAGTTCATCATCGCACCGCTCAGCGTTACGATAAAACGCTGCCAGGCGGTGGCTTCCTCAAAGGGCTGGTCCTGCACAACGACCGGAAACAGGCTGCGCCTGCGCGGCTGCTTGGGGGCGGGCTGCGGCGCAGGCGCGGCGGTTTCCTCTGCGTCCGCGTCCTCGTTGTCCTCCGGCAGGGGGCTGAACAGGTTGTAGCCGCCCAGCGGGAACAGGCGCAGGGTATAGGTGGTACTTCCCCTTCTGCGCTGAAAAATTTTGGGGCCGAAACCGATGGAAAATTCCTCGACATGGATGCCGCAATGGCGGGCGGCAAGAAAATGCCCCAGTTCATGTACCAAAATGACCGCCCCAAACACGAGCAGTGATACCAGCCCGGTCAGCAATGCAGTCATAGACACCTCACAAAATCAAATGTGCGCTTCCACATAGGCACGCGCCATACGGTCACATTCATAAACGTCAGACAAAGTATAGTCGTCGCCGAAGCTGTCGCTGTCAACGATGCCCTCAACCAGACGGCCGATGTCCAAAAAGCCGATCTCATCCCGCAGGAAGTGGGCTACGGCGGCCTCGTTGGCACCGTTGGCGGCGCAGGGGGCCAAGCCACCTTTGCGGATGGCCTTTTTGCAGGCGGCCAGGCAGCGGAAGGTCTCATCGTCCGCCTGGGCGATGCTGAGCTTGGTCAGCGCGGTGAAGTCCAGCTCCGGCACGGGGCTGGGCAGGCGGTCGGGCCAGGTCAACGCGTACTGGATGGGGATACGCATATCCGGCACGCCCAGCTGGGCAATGATGGAATGGTCGGCAAACTGCACGGCCGAATGGATGATGCTCTCCCGCTGGACAACGATCTGAATTTTATCCTCGGGCAGTCCGAACAGCCAGGCAGCTTCGATCAGCTCCAGGCCCTTGTTCATCAGGGTGGCGGAGTCGATGGTGATCTTGGCACCCATGTTCCAGTTGGGATGCTTGAGGGCATCGGACTTGGTCTTGGTGCGCAGCTCCTCGGTCTTCATGCCGAAGAAGGGGCCGCCGGAGGCCGTGAGCAGAATCTTCTCCAGCGTTTTGGCGCTGGGGGCGTCCTGCAGGCACTGGAATATGGCGCTGTGTTCGCTGTCCACAGGCAGCAGTTTGACGCCGTATTTTTTGACGGCATCGGTGACCAGGTGGCCGCCGGTAACAAGGCTCTCTTTATTGGCGAGGGCCAGGTCGTGGCCGCTCTCAATGGCAGCCAGCGAGGCAGGCAGACCCGCGATGCCGACAACAGCGTTCAGCACCACGTCGGGGCCGTCCATGGCGGCCAGCTCGCGCAGACCCTCGGCACCCTGCAGCAGCTTGGGGGCATCGGTCTGACCGGCCAGCGCGGCAGAAAGCTTTGCATAAGCATCGGGGTTTACCACGGCTACGTATTTGGGGTGGAACTCGTTGATCTGCTCCAGCAGTTTATCCACGCTGGAATTGGCGGCCAGACCAAACACGGAATAGCCGTGCATGCGGGCTACGTCCAGGCTTTGGGTGCCGATAGAGCCGGTAGAACCCAGCAGCGTAATGGTTTTATTCATGTTGACACGTCCTTTTTTACAGAACATAGAAGAAATAGCGCACTGCGATGGAAACGAACGGGGCAATGAACATCACACTGTCAAAGCGGTCCAGGATGCCGCCGTGCCCCGGAAAGATGGTGCCGTAATCCTTGATGCCGACCTGACGCTTGACCGACGAGGCGAACAGATCGCCTAGGATGCCCAGCACCGAGGCGATAGCGCCCATGACCACCAGGATGGCATAGTGGCGGGGCTGCACCTGAATGGTGATGACGTTGTGGCTGGCCGACAGGAACGAGTAGACCAGCGTGAGAACCACGCCCGCCAGCACGCTGCCAAAGATGCCGCCGATGGCACCCTCCACCGTTTTGTGGGGACTGACGATGGGGGCCAGCTTGTGCTTGCCGAAGGCCCGGCCTGCAAAGTAAGCGGCCGTGTCACCGCCCCAGGCGGAGCAGAGGATCAGCAGGATAAAGTAGATGGCATCATAGCGATACTGCGCAAAGGGCAGGCAGCGCTTGAGGTGGATCAGCGAGTAGAAGCAGAACACGATGACCCCGGAGAAGTACACATAGCCCGAAAGCTTGCCGAAATCCAACGTCTGCACGTGGGCAATCTGGCACACATTGAGGAACAGCACCAGCAAAAAGCAGAACGGCAGGATCAGGGCACGGACAGACTGGCTGCTGGTAAGCATGACCAGCAGCGTAAACGGCACAGCCGCGGCGTACAGATACCATTGCTTTTTGCCAAAGCCCATAGCGCTGAACACCTCGTGGATGGCCAGCAGGCAGATGGCGCTGAGGACAAAATCAAAAACAATGGTATCAAAAAATGCCAGCACAGCGGCCAAAACAGCCAGGCCAACAACAGCGGTGATAACGCGGGTCTTCATACGGTGTTCCCTTTCACGGATAGATTTAATAACAGCCTATGCGGGCATACCATCAGGCATACCCGCACAGGCATGGTTGAAGGACTGATGTGTGAGGATCAGACTTCCATGATTTCTTTGTTTTTGGCGGCGCAGGTCTCGTCGATCTGTTTGACGTACTTGTCGGTCAGCTTTTGGGTCTCTTCTTCCAGCTTCTTCTGGTCGTCCTCGGTCAGCTCACCGGCCTTCTTCATGGCCTTGAACTTATCCATGGCGTCGCGGCGGACGTTACGGA
>OOAH01001227.1_pt1 | contig 24298 bp, 26 predicted proteins | sample 1671801 | NCBI WGS metagenome assembly OOAH01 (sample SAMN06348194, study PRJEB24527) | human gut metagenome | biome: human gut; feature: ankylosing spondylitis patient; material: feces | host: Homo sapiens | place: China | collected 2015-10 | reverse complement strand
GGTAATACTTGCGCCAGCCGTTCTGCCAGTCCTCCTGCTCCACGCCCTCGGTCTCTACGGTGTAGGCGATGTTTGCAGCTTCCATGCGGGCGGCAATGAGGGCCAGCGTTTCCACGGGGGAAGCGCCCGGCTCCAGATACATATGGATGATAACGGTGTCACGGGGCTTGTCCAGCAGCTCCTGCTCGATCAGATCCACATGGGCGATCTCGGCCACCTGCTGCTCGATGTCGCTGTAGTCTTCGATATAGATGCCGCCCTCGGCGATCATGGTGGCAACGGCTTCGGCGTTGTCGGCGTCGGCCTTGGCCACGGTCAGGCGGATATCAGTCCATTCCATAATGCTGTCTCCTTTTATTTTGCATCCTCGCCCTCTCCGTCATTGCTTGCGCAATGCCACCTCCCCCAAAGTGGGAGGCCTTGGCAGTCCATGCAAAGTTTGCGGTTTTGCCAAGGGCTCTCCCTTTGGGAGAGCTGGACGCGAAGCGGCCTGAGAGGGCGCATGTTCTTTATAATAGTATAGTACCCGATTCGGCTGTGGGATGCAAGCCTTTGGGCAAAATGTACGTAAAAAGAAAAGAATTTTCAACACAAAGACGACCCTTGTGCGGAAAACCCAAAAATTATCGACTGAAAAACTGCCAAATGAGGACTTTTGATGCATTTTGATAGAAAAAAGGCGAAAGGGACTTTCTTTTTTTGCGGAAATATGTTACTATTCTATTACGGAATTATGGACGGCCTGCAACCAGAGGCGTCTGTAAACACAAACATTTCTTAAGGAGGAATGTGCTTTATGATGAAGTATCTCCAGAAACTGGGCAAAGCTTTGATGCTCCCCGTCGCGGTCCTGCCGATCTGCGGTATCCTGATGGGCCTCGGTTATGCCCTTGCTCCGGGCGTTATGGGCGTTCCCGGTGCTGCAACCTCCGGTGCAGCTTACACCGTTGGCTTCCTGCTGGTCAAGGCAGGCGGCGCTCTGATCGATAACATGGCATGGCTGTTTGCCATTGGTGCCGCTGTCGGCCTTGCAGACAACGACGGTACCGCAGGTCTGGCCGGTCTGGTCAGCTTCCTGATGATGCAGCAGCTGCTGAACCCCGGTGTGGTCGGCATGGTCCGTCACCTGGAAGAAGGCACTGCTACCTACATCGCCTTCCAGAAGGTCGCCGGCAACTCCTTCATCGGCATTCTGGCCGCTGTTGTGGGCGCTGCCTGCTACAACAAGTTCAAGGATATCCAGCTGCCTGACTGGCTGGCATTCTTCTCCGGCAAGCGCTTCGTTGCAATCGCTACCGGTCTGATCTCCATTCTGGTGTCCGTTGTTCTGCTGTTCGTCTGGCCCGTCATCTTCGACGCTCTGGTCGCAATCGGCAACGGCATCGCTGGCATGGGCGGCATCGGCGCTGGCATCTACGCCTTCCTGAACCGCCTGCTGATCCCCACCGGCCTGCACCACGCTCTGAACAACGTGTTCTGGTTTGACACCATCGGTCTGGGCGACCTGTCCCACTTCTGGGCTGGCGAGACCTCTGCTGATGTGGGCTGGAGCCTTGGTATGTACATGTCCGGCTTCTTCCCCTGCATGATGTTCGGTGTCCTGGGCGCTGCTCTGGCTATGGTCAAGACCGCTAAGAACAAGAAGGCTGCCATCGGCCTGGTTCTGTCCGCTGCAATCTGCGCCTTCGTCTGCGGCGTTACCGAGCCCTTCGAGTTCGGCTTCATGTTCCTGTGCTTCCCGCTGTACGTTGTGTACTCCGCTCTGTACGGCATCTTCACCATCATCACCTACTACTCCGGTTTCCGTGCTGGCTTCTGCTTCTCCGCAGGTGCTACCGACCTGGTGTTCTCCGCTTCTCTGCCTGCAGCTGCTAAGACCTGGATGATCATTCCTCTGGGCATCGCTGCATTCGTGGTGTTCTACTTCGTGTTCTACTTCGCCATCACCAAGTTCGACCTGAAGACCCCCGGCCGTGAGGACGAGGATGCCGAAGAGGCTGAGAAGAAGGTCGTTCTGGCCAACAACAACTACACTGAGGTTGCTGCTGGCGTGCTGAAGGCCATCGGCGGCAAGGAGAACGTCTCCAGCGTGGACTACTGCGCTACCCGCCTGCGCTTCACCATCAAGGACTACACCGCTGTGGATGAGAAGGCTGTGAAGGCTGCCGGTGCTGCCGGTGTCATCCGCCCCGACAAGACCACCTGCCAGGTCATCATCGGCACCAAGGTGCAGTTCGTGTATGATGAGCTGAAGAAGATGCTGTAAGCATCCTTCTGAACACGCTTTTGCGCGGAAGGCTGGTTGCTTCCGCATCCATTCCCAAACTGTAAAAATGCCGCCGAGGGCGGGCGTTTACGCCCCGCTTTCGGCGGCATTTTGTTTTGTTCACAAACCGGCTACCCTTTTGGCCGGAAAACGTGCTATACTGAAAACAACAAAGCAAAATAACAGGAGGTTCCCCATTATGAAGATCATTCGTGCAAAGGATTACAAGGATATGTCCCGCAAGGCTGCCAACATCATCTCCGCACAGGTCATTATGAAGCCCAACTGCGTGCTGGGTCTGGCGACCGGCGGCACCCCTGTTGGCGCATACGCTCAGCTGGTGGACTGGTACAACAAGGGCGACCTGGATTTCTCTGAGGTCACCACCGTCAATCTGGACGAGTACCGCGGCCTGCCCAAGGAGCACCCCGAAAGCTATTGGAGCTTTATGCACAAGAACCTGTTTGACAAGGTCAACATCCGCCCCGAGGCCATCCACCTGCCCGACGGCACCAACCCCGATGCTGCGGATGCCTGCAAAAAGTACAACGAGATCATCCACAGCGTGGGCGGCATCGACCTGCAGCTGCTGGGCCTTGGCCCCAACGGCCACATCGGCTTCAACGAGCCGGGCGAGGCTTTTGAGCTGGAGACCCACTGTGTGGACCTGACCCAGGAGACCATCGAGGCCAACAAGCGCTTCTTTGACGGCAACGTAGACCTGGTGCCCAAGCAGGCCTACACCATGGGCATCAAGACCATCATGCAGGCCCGTAAGGTGCTGATGGTGGTCAACGGCACCGGCAAGGCCGAGATCGTGAAGAAAGCCTTCTTCGGCCCGGTCACCCCGGAAGTACCCGCCAGCATCCTGCAGATGCACCCCGACTTCATCCTCGTGGGCGACGAAGAGGCCCTGAGCCTGATCTGATCGGTTCCCCAAAGCATATTTCTGCCGCCGCACGGCCCTGCCACCGTGCGGCGGCTTTTTTCTGAGCAGGGGAATTGTAACGCGGCAAAAAATACAGTATACTGGAACAAAAACCACCACGAGGGAGGGGCGGCCGATGTTCAGCGAAGAGATGATCTGCAGCCTGAATGATCTGGAGCTGGAAGTTTATAAGTATGTTGTGCGGAACGCGGACAAGGTGTGCTATATGCGCATCCGGGAGTTTGCGGATGCCGCCCATGTGTCTACCTCCACCATCCTCCGGTTCTGCAAAAAGGCGGGCTGCGACGGCTACGCGGAGTTCAAGATCCGGCTGCGCCAGCATCTGGAACAGGCAAAGCAGCCGCCGGTCAAGGACGATGTGTCGGAGGTCATCGACTTTTTGAAAAAGACCTGCTCGGCGGAGTTTGAGCAGAAGCTGGACATGCTGACCAGGGTCATCTTTCAGGCCCGGCACATCTTTTTTGTGGGCAGCGGCATGTCCGGCATCGTGGCCAAGTACGGGGCACGCTATTTTTCCAGCATGGGCAAGTTCTGCCTGTACATCGACGAGCCCCATTACCCCACCGAGAGCCGATTCGTGGAAAATTCGCTGGTGATCGTGTTTTCAGTGTCCGGCGAGTCCCGCGACACCATCGGCCATGTGATGCGCTTCAAGGAGCAGAACTGCCAGATCCTCAGCGTGACCAACACGGAAAACTGCACCATCGCAAAACTCTCGGACTATAATCTGGCCTATTATGTCACCTACGAGCGGCTGGGAGTCTACGATGTGACGACCCAGCTCCCGGCCATGAGCATTGTGGAGCGGCTGGGCAAAAAGCTCTACCGCTACACCTCCGAGGGCCCGGCGGCCATCTGAAAAAAGTCCAAAATAAAAAACAGGGTGTTACCTGGAAAAAACAAGTGCGAAAAAACGGCACTTGTTTTTTTATGCCCGGAAACTGCTGACAAACCACCTGCCTGCGTCTATAATGGGTGCATCGGAAGCGCTTCGACCGGAAATTGGATGACTTGAAAAGGTAAAGGAGAAACAATCATGGCAAAAGATTATGCTGCGATCTCCAAAAAGATCGTGGAGAACATCGGCGGTGTGGAGAACATTGCCAGCGTGACCCACTGCATGACCCGCCTTCGCTTCGTGGTGAAGGACGAGGGCAAGATCAACGACGCAGCCGTCAAGGTGACCGACGGCGTGATGGGCGTCGTGAACCAGGGCGGCCAGTACCAGATCATCATTGGCAACCATGTGGAAGAGGCCTATAACGAAGTGCTCAAGATGGGCGACTTCGGCGAGGCAAGCCAGGTGGCCCGCGGCGAGAAGAAGGAGCCCCTGACCCTGAAGAAGGTGGGCAACAACATTCTGGATGCCATCGTGGGCACCATGTCCCCGCTGATCCCCGCCATCATCGGCGGCTCCATGGTCAAGCTGCTGGTCATGCTGCTGGGCATGGTTGGTGTGCTGTCGGCCGACGGTGAGACCTACAAGATCCTGAACACCATCGGTGATGCAGCCTTCTACTTCCTGCCGGTGATGGTGGCCGCTTCTGCTTCCAAGAAGTTCAACACCAATATGTTCATCGCCATTGCCATTGCAGGCCTGATGCTGCACCCGGATTTCCGCACCATGATGGAGGCGGTCACGGTCGGCGATACCGCCGCACACTTCCTGGGCATCCCGGTGGTGGGCGTCAAGTACACCTACACCGTCATCCCGGCCCTGTGCATGACCTGGATCCTGTCTTACATTGAGCGTGCCATCGACAAGATCACCCCGGCTGTCACCAAGAACTTCCTCAAGCCCATGCTGATCTTCCTCATTGCTGCTCCCATTGCAATCATCGTGGTCGGCCCGGTCGGCATCATGATCGGCGAGGGCATCTCCGCATTCGTCTACTTCGTGCAGGCTAAGCTGGGCTTCCTGGCTGTGGGCATCATGGGTGCCCTCTGGCCCCTGCTGGTCATCACCGGCATGCACCGCGTGTTCACCCCCACCATCCTGCAGACCATCTCCGAGACCGGCATGGAGGGCACCGTTATGCCCTCTGAGATCGGTGCAAACCTGTCCCTGGGCGGCGTGTCCCTGGCCGTTGCCTTCAAGACCAAGAACAGCGAGCTGCGCCAGACCGCTCTGGCCGCTGCTTCCTCTGCTCTGATCGCCGGCACCACCGAGCCCGCCCTGTACGGCGTGGCCGTGCGCCTGAAGCGCCCCCTGATCGCTTCCCTGATCACCGGCTTCGTCTGCGGCTGCCTGGCCGGCATGGCAGGTCTGGCCAGCCGTTCCATGGTGTCGCCCAGCGTGCTCACCGGCGTGCAGTTCATCGACCCGGCCAACCCCGGTGTGAGCATCGCCTGGATCGCCGGCATCTCGGTGCTGTCCATCGTACTGTCCTTTGTGCTGACGCTGGTGATCGGCTTTGAGGATCTCCCGGAAGAGGAGTGATCCCCATGTCTGATTACAAACTGCCCGAAAATTTCCTCTGGGGTGCTGCCATTGCGGCCAATCAGGCCGAAGGCGCTTACAACGAGGGCGGCCGCGGCCTGAGCAACATCGACATGATGCCCCACGGTGTCCACCGCATGGAGGTCAAGCTGGGCGGCACGCCCCACCCGACGCTGCAGGCAGGGGAGTATTACCCCAGCCACACCGGCGTGGACTTCTACCACCATTACAAAGAGGACATCGCCCTGATGGCAGAGCTGGGGCTGAAGGTGTTCCGCACCTCCATCTCCTGGTCCCGCCTGTACCCCCGCGGCGATGAACGGACCCCCAACCCGGAGGGCGTGGCCTTTTACCGCAATGTGTTCCAGGAGTGCCGGAAGTACGGCATTGAGCCGCTGGTCACCCTGTGCCACTTTGATATCCCCATGGGTCTGGTGGAGCAGTACGGCTCCTGGCGCAGCCGCAAAACGCTGGAATGCTTTGCCCGCTACGCCGAGACCTGCTTCAAAGAATACTCCGGCCTTGTGCACTACTGGCTCACCTTCAACGAGATCAACATCCTGCTGCACAGTCCCTTCTCCGGGGCAGGCATCGCCTTCCAGGAGGGCGAGAACCGCAGTCAGGTGATCTATCAGGCGGCCCACCATGTGCTGCTGGCCAGCGCCACGGCCACCCGCCTGGCCCACCGGTACGACCCCGCCAATCAGGTGGGCTGCATGCTGGCCGGCGGCAGCTTCTACCCCTACTCCTGCAACCCGGAGGACGTCTGGGAGTCGGTGCAGAAGGAGCAGGAAAACCTGCTCTTCATCGACGTGCAGGTGCGGGGCCGCTACCCCGGCTACGCCCGCAAGCTGTTTGCGGAAAAGCAGGTGCAGCTGCACACCGAGCCCGGCGATGACGCCCTGCTGCGGGAGAACACCGTGGACTTCATCTCCTTCAGCTACTACGCCAGCCGCTGCGTGGCGGCCAGCCTGGAGGGCAAGGCCGTGAACGACGGCAACGTGGTGCGCTCGGTGAAGAACCCCTATCTGCAGACCAGCCAGTGGGGCTGGGCCATCGACCCGCTGGGCCTGCGCATCACCATGAACCAGCTGTACGACCGCTACCAGAAACCGCTGTTCCTGGTGGAAAACGGTCTGGGTGCCCACGACACGGTGGAGCCTGACGGCAGTGTCCACGATGACTACCGCATCGACTACCTGCGCCGTCACATCGAGGCGGTCAAGCAGGCCGTGTCCGACGGCGTGGACCTGATGGGTTACATCGCCTGGAGCGGCATCGACCTGGTGTCTGCTTCCACCGGCGAGATGAGCAAGCGGTACGGCTTCGTCTATGTGGACAAGCAGGACGACGGCACCGGTACGCTGGCCCGCAGCAAAAAAGATTCTTTCGATTGGTATCAGAAGGTCATCCGCTCCAACGGCGCAGACCTCTGAGCGTTTTCCTCCGTTTCATAAATGCAAAAAGCCGCCCCGCAGGCACCGGAAGTTCCGGCCTGCGGGGCGGCTTTTGCTGTGCGCCGTGCGGCCGGTCAGCATGGCCGCAACAAGCCGTTTTATCAGGATTACTCCTTCCGCAAGGAGTACATGAGCGTGGGGAATCTGGTGCACAAGCACGCGTACCTGGATGCGGAAGCATAAGCCGAACACAACACGAAAGGGCCTCCCCGGAATGGGGAGGCCCTTTCTATGCGTTTACGACTTGACGTGGATCACGTTGGAAGGGAAAAGCATCAATGCTTTTCCTTGTACTTGAGGCTGGCGAATGCGCCTGCGATGGTCAGCAGCATGCCGCTGAATGCCATGCCCAGAGCGGCCATCCAGTTCACGCCGGTCTGCGGCAGTGCATCCTGCACAGCGGGCAGGACCGCGTCAGACGGCAGGACCGGAGCGTCCGGGGTGGCGTCCTGCACGGGCGGCAGCTCGGGGGTCTCCGGGGTCACGACTTCGTCCGGGGTCTCGTCCTCCACGGGCGTTTCCGGCGGGGTGACGGGCGGGACGATGACCGTCTCTTCGCCGTTCACGGTGACCGTGCGGGTCTCGATGGAGGTATAGTTGTAGCCCACATGGGCGTCGGTGGTGGTCACGGTCTCCTTGGACACTGGCGTGGTGTTCACCTTGTCCGTGGTGCGGTGGGTGTAGGAGACGCTGCCCTCGTCGTGCTCCTTGCTGCCGGAGCCGGAGAAGATCTTCTTCAGCACTTCGGTAAAGGTGGTGTAGTGGCCTTTGCCGGTACCGGATCCTTCGACCGTTTCGCTCTTCTTCTGCGTATAGGTACCGTCGAAGTCGCCGGAAGTATTTTCGCCGTAAGCCGTAGCACCCTCACCGGTTTTATGGGTGGTGGTGGTCTGCTTGTTCAGCTCCAGAAGGCGCTTGGCGAAGTCCTGCGAGCTGCGGATGCTCAGCGGGGCGGTGATGGTCTTGATGGTGGATTCGGTCTGACCGACGACCTTGCCCTCACGCACCTGGGTCAGCTCGGAGATCATCAGGTCATAGCCGCCGACGTAACCCCAGGTGCCGTCCTGGCGCTTGTAGGTGCTGTTGATGCAGGTGTTGGCATCGCGGGACATATAGCCGTAGGCGGTCAGCTCAGAGGACTTGAGATAGACCTGATAGCCGCTCTCACCGGTGCTGTTGGTGCCGGTGGTTCCGATCTTCACAACGTAGGTGCCGACGATGGCATTGCGCTCTTTCGTGGTCAAGTCCCTATAGGTCTTGCTGCTGCCGGTTGCCTTCAGGTAAGCGTTAATGGCCTCATCCTCTGCGCTGATGCCGGGGTTCCAATAGTCGCCCCACTGACCCTGATACAGCTTGATGCTGCCATCTTTATCTTTGATAGGATCATAGGCGACAGTGCCGGTTAGCTTGTAGTAGGCACTCTTGTCAGGGTTTTTATTGGGGTTGCCGCGGTCATACTCGTAGTGGCCGTCGCCCTCGCCGCCCTCGTCATCCCAGCTGATCTTGCTGTCCAGGCCGACCGTCTGGTTGTCCTTACCGTTGACCAGTTTTCCGGCATCGTAGTTCCACTCCAGCTTCAGATTCTTGCTCACCAGCACGCAGTCGGTCTGGTTGACCTTGCCGTCCTCATCCGGCAGCAGATCCAGCTTGGAGCCGGAAGCGAGGTCGAGGTGGCCGATGTCGTCGCGCTGCTCTTCGGAGTGCACAGTGTTACTATCAACACGAACTTCATGGCCGTTAGCGTCTGTATAGTAATAATAGCCGTTCCACCCCCAAGTCGATTTCCAATAGACCTCAATTTTGGAACCATCTGGTGCCTTGCTGAAGTATTTGAATTCACCCGTCTTTTCACCGGAGTAGTAGTTCTTCTTGGTCTCTTCGTAATCAGAACCCTTGTTGGCAACGTAAGTGGAGTTCTTGGCGATCCGCTCCTGCTCCTGCAGAGCCTTGATCAGCTCATCTTTGCTCATGTTATCGGGCGAGATGGCCTTGGTGAAATACTTGATGATATCTTCCTTTTTGGTGGTGGAATCGATCTTCGTTTCACCGATCCGGAGTTCCTCGCCGGGCTGAAGTTTGCTCTGGATCTCCTGGATCTGCTTCCACAGCTCGTCGTATGCCTTCTCAAGATCCTTATCGTCCTTGATGATGCCGGTGACACTGGAGGAGGTGTGTACATCCTTCCGGACGGTGAGGGTCTCGCTCAGGGTGCTGTAATCCACGGTGATGGTTTCGTCACCCTTCGTGAAGGTCGCGGTCTTGCCGTCGGCGTTCAGTCGGATGCTGTCAGCGGAAACACTGTATTGGCCTGCCAGTGCGGTCTGGATCTCTTCAGGGGTCAGCGGAGCACCGGCCTTTTTGGTGAAGGTGTAGGTGGTCTTTACGCCGTTTTTGTCCTCGACCGTGCAGGTGTAGCCGTCATCGGTTTTGGTCACATTGCGGTAGATGTTTCCGTCCACCGTAATGGTGCCGGCGTTTTCGTCGATCGACCAGTTCTTGCCGCCGGGGATCACCAGCTTGTCGTTAAGATCCTTGGTGTCCGTCTTTGTGGATTCAGAAAGTGTGTCGATCGTCCATTCCACGCGCTTGATGCCGGAGAAGTCCATGCTGCCGATATCAATGCTGTAACCTTCCTGAAGCAGGGTAGCTTTGTCCTTGCCGGTCTTGTTCTGTAGCTCTTTCCAGGCGATCTCTTCCTTCTCCGCATCGCTGAGGGAAGCGGACGATTCCGTGATCGTGCAGGTACGGGTGATCTTGGTGCTGGTGCCGTCGGGCGAGGTCACGGTTTCTTCTTTTTTGTAGGTCGTGGTGCCCTTCTCCGTGTCTATGCCGTCGAACGTCCAACCTTCGAGAGAGGGAAGTTCACCGCTGCCAGGCTTGACGTAGGTGCCGTTGAGGGAACCGCTCTCAGTCCACGTATTCGAGCCGGTCACATAAGCGGTACCGGTGACGGTGTAGTCCTTGATGTCCTCGCGGGTCTCGGTGTCCTTGCTCGGATCAGAGCTGCCCGGCTGAGGCGCAGAAACCGTTGCACCGTCATAGCGGAGGGTGACAGTATGAACATTGCCGTCTGCATCGGTATAGCTGAGATTGAGCTGGCCTTTGCCGGTGGGATCGATCGTATTCAGCTGGTTCTTGAAATCCTCGCTGTCCACATTGATGCCGGTTTTCTTGGCGGCATCCGTCAGAGCGGCCTTGATGGCTTCCAGCTTGGCGTCGTTGTTGGCCTTGTCGATGCTGGCCTGACCGCCTTCGACCTGACCCTCATTCTTGATGGTTTCGGTGACCGTGACGTCGTAGCTCAGGAGCTTGCGGTAAACATCATTCTGGCTGATGGTCAGTTTTTCGCCCTTGTAGGAGATGCTGTCGTCGGCGGCATTATAAGTGAAGCCATCGCCCAGACGCTTTGCCAGCTGCTCGTTGCTGAGCTTGGTGGAACTTTCCTCTTTTTTCGTAACCGTATAGGTGATGTTTTTATCAGTATCCGTATAAGTGCCGCCGTTATCGAGGGCCTTCTCAAGGATATCCTTAGAAACTTTGAGCTCGCTCTTACCGTTCTTTACGGTGATGGAATCGGGCAACTCGGCCTCGGTGCTCAGATCCTGATCCTTCTTCGTTTCGGTGCCCTTTTCCACCTTGAGCTTCAGAGTGGTCTCAGTGGTGGTCTTGACCGAATTGCCGGTGATCTCGTAGTAGGTAACGCGGGTGACGGTGTTGCCGTTCTCGTCGGTGGAGATCTCTTCCTTTTTCAGGGTGTAGGTGGTCTTGGGGTTGCCCTCTTCGTCCAGCTCTTCCTTCTTCTCCACGCCGCCCTCGGGGACATCCAGCAGCTTGGCAACGTCCTCAGCGGACATTTCCTTTGTTTCGGGCTCGCTGGTCTTTTTCAGGGTCAGCTCCTTGGAGTTGCCGTCCTCGGCGGGCTCGACCTTGTCCACGGTGTAACCGCCCAGCTTGTCATCCTTATCGGTTTTCCAGTCCGGACGCACGTCCTGGCCAAGCTCGTCGTCGAGGTTGATCTCTTCGCCCTTCTTGGTGTCGGTGATGGTGGTGGAGGAATCGGCCTTGCCGGTGCCGGTGGTGGTCGTAGTCTCGGTGCCGGTGGTCTCGGTGGGGGTGGTGATGGTGGTGTTGCCGTCCTCGTCCTTGCCCACCACGGGGTCGCCCTTCTTCACCTCGGCGTCGGGGTCCACGACGGTGGTGCTGGAAGAGCTGTCGGGGGTCTCTTCCTTGGTGGCTTCGCCGATCTTGCCGTCCTCGCCGGTTTCCTCGTTCTTCTTACTGTTGTCGATCACGTCACCCTTCAGGTGGGTGTCGCCCGGGGTCTCGGGTTCATCGGTTTCGTCGGGCTCTTCCGGCTTCTCAGCAGGTTTATAGTCAATGGTGATGTCCTCGGTTTTGGTGCCGGGGCCGAACGCAGGGGCCTGATCATCTTTCTTGGCCTCTTCGTTCATCCGGGGGGGGTAAACTCCTCCTGCTCTCCGGCTTCCTCCTGCTTTTCCCCTTCCTCAGCGACGGGGGCGGGCGTGGAACTCTCGGCTACAGGTTCGGCCTGCGGGGCAGCGTTATCCTCGACAGAGTCGGGGCCTTCCACAGCATGGGCAGCCATGGGCTGTGCAGCGACACAGGCGGTCAGGGCTACGGACATGGCTGCGAGTTTCAGCTTTTTATTCGTCATGATTGATGGCTCCTTTCAAATGGTGTCAAGTCTTTTACGCATTACAACTGTCCCATATAATGGACATGTTTCGAGGCTTGCTATCCTGCTTCCTTTATACCATTTTCTGGTGCAGGTTGTCAAGAAAAAATGTGTAGAAACGCATGATTTGTGAAAATATTCCAAAGTCTGAATTGGATATTTTGCACAAATCACAAGAATTTGTTGCAGAAAAAAGAGAAACTGTTGCGGATGTGAAATGATGCGGTTGCGGTACTGGTGCAGAGTGTGCGGATTGTTGCGGAAACCCACTTTTTGAGGGACGGAATTTCTGGCAAAGAACCGGCTGGAATTTCTCCTGCCGCCCTGCTGCAGACGAAAAAGGCCCCCGGAAACCTGCGTCTCCGGGGGCCTTGCCCTCTACCTTATATAGGGCAGTCGGCGATCACTGCTTCTGCTTCAGCCGGGCCATGTAGCTGTCGGCGGCCACGGCGGCAGCGGTGAAGCTGTTGTTCTTCCACCAGTTGATCAATGCGGCCACGGTGGTGATGCCGGCGGTGACCAGCTGCTCCACGGTGGTGCTCTCGATGGGCAGCACGGGCTTGCCCATTGCGCTCAGCACCTGATTGGTCAGGGCCAGCAGGAGCACAGCGGTGCGGGCCAGGGTAGCGGCGGAGATCTTGTTGCTCAGTTCCATAAATCAGTTCCTCTCTTTCATTCGTTCGTGGTTCTCAAGGTCGGCGATGCGGTGGTTGGCCACCTTCATCTGCTCTTCCAGAATGGGCACGCGGCGGGCGAAATTGTTGTGCTCGCGCACCTCGCGGGTCAGTTCTTCCAGTTTGGTGTCGGTCACGGCCTGACTGCGGCTGTTGGCGATCAGCACCCCGATCAGGGTCACGGCACCGGCGATCAGGGCGGACAGGATGCTTTCCATTGGATTCACCTCCTTCTTAACCTGTCCAGCGGCTTTTGGCGGGGCGGGTGTCCACATGGACCCAGCCCACAGCCCGTCCGGCCCGGGGCGGGTACCGGCCGATGCCGCCGGTGCCGGGCAGGCAGGTCTCTGCATAGGCGGCCAGCTGCTCCACCGGGATGCCCTGCACCCGGATGTCGGCAGCGCGCCCATACAGATGCTGGCTGTAGGCGGCCCCGCCCACGGATCTGTTGTGGGCGGCGGTGCGGTAGCCGCTGGTGATGACTACGGGGCGGCCGAAGTGGTCGCGGATCTTCTGCAGCAGGGCGGCAAGGCTGCTGTCCACGAACACGGGATCCGAGCCATCTTTGCAGGCAAACTCGGCCACGGTGAAGTTTGCGCTCAGCTTCCGGGTGCCGTCCCGCGTGCGGGACCAGGCTTCAAGCATCGGCTTCCACCTCCGCCAGCAGGGCTTCCACGGTGCTGCGCAGACGGGCGGGCACCTCGTCCAGCGTCTTGATACCCTTGCGGATCAGGGCTGCATAAATTTTCGCCATCAATTTTCCTCCTTTTCTTCGTACAGCTCGCACAGGGCCACCTGAAGATCGGTGACACTGCTCTCCACGGCGGTCACCTGCGTCAGCAGGTCGGCAAGGGTGGGGTAGTGGTAGCCGGAGAGCCAGATCTCGATGGCATAGCTGTAGCTCATGTTGCTGTAAGGGCCTTGCACATGCAGCGTACCGTCTGCCTGGAAGGTCATGGTGCATACAACCTCTGCCGGCGCAGTATCAAAGACATGGCGGGTGTTGCCGCCCCGTACCAGGTCAAATTCGGCCCCGGTATAAGTGTCGCATTTTGTCTTGATGTGGACATAGTCCACCCCGTCGGGGATGGAGACATCATAGGTCTTCCACTTGGTGGGGCTTTTTGTGTGGTAGTTCCACACCAGCCGGGGCTCCGACTTTACCGCCACGGCGGCAGCGATCTTATCATTGAGGGTCTTGCCGCTGAGGGTGCCGTCCGGGGCAATGTCCAGATAGTCGCCCACCTTGACGCCGCCCAGCTGGTCCGCCGCAGCGGGCGGCAGGGTGTACGGCGTGCCGAACTTTTGGTCCGCCTCGCTCTTGGTATAAAAGCTCCCGCTCTCCACCGCCGCGATGGCAGCGTCCAGGGCGTCGAGTTTGGTTTGCAGCTCAGTGGACAGCTGGGTCATCATGGCCAGCGCCTGCGCCTGCAGCTGGGCCGTGGGGATGCCCTTGACCCCGTCCCGCATGAGGCCGCAGACGGCCTCGTCGGCCCGGGTGTCGGTGATGTCGGCGGCAGTGATCGCCGAGGAGCCTGCGGGCACGCTCACCGTGCACAGGCCCAGCTCGTACTGGTTGTGGTTCTGCAGGATGGCGGGCGGCTCCGGGGCGGCGGCAGGCGTGCCAGGCTTGAGCTTGACGGCGGTCAGGTTTGCCGCGGTGTCGAACCGCAGCACCACCCGGTCGATGCGGGGCAGGGTGCTGTCGGCGTCCGGGACGGTCAGATTGACCGCCTCCCGGCTGCAGGCCGAGACGCCCTTGAAGTCGTCGTAGTTGATCCACGCAAGGCCGGGGGCTACGGTGATCTGCCGCGCGCCGGTGACGCTGACCGCGTAATTTGTGTCCTTGGCGTAGACGCCGGAGGTGCGGGTGCACAGATAGGTGCTCACGTCCTCCGCGTCGTAGGTGACGCCGTTCAGCGGGTAAGTGATGATGCTCATGGTTTCCTCCTGAGAATGGGTGTGCCGATCTCGGTAGTGACCGTGTTTTCGCCCTTCTGGGAACTCAGGATCACACTGGTAATGCGGGCCGCCGCCTGAATGTCGGTGCCGGGCAGGCTGGCGGTCACCACCTTGCCCACCGTGACCGTTCCGGTCGGGGTAAAGCGGAAGTTCTCAATGCGGGTGTGCTTGGCCAGTTCCTGCTCACCCAGCGCCCGCAGCGCGGCCAGATAGTCCTCCTGGCTCTGGTTGTCTTCCTTCTTTTTGGAGGCGGCGTCCAGATACAGTTCCCGCCGGGCAGAGCCGGTGTTGCCGGTGGCACCCACGGTGACGGTGCCGTCCGCGCCCGCCACGGTCACGATGTTCTTGTAGTCGGTGATGCTCTCAGTGTAGGTCAGGCCGGTCAGGTTGCCGTACTGCGGGGCGTACCGGGCGTTGGAATCCAGCTTGGGCCGGTACAGCTCAAACAGCAGCTTTTTGGCCTGCTGGTCGAACCGCACCCGGAACCCGATGTCCAGTTTCTGGCACACCTGCTCGGCGATGCTGAGCAGGCTGCCGGGCTTTACCTCGCCGGTGTAGGTGTCGGCAAGATCTGCAAGCACGCCCAGCTCCAGCCCCGGCCATGCAGCCGCACCGGACACAAGGCTGCGCAGGGTGCTCTCCACGGCAAAGCCGCTCAGGGTCTGGGTGCTGATGCGCTCGTCCAGGATGCAGGCGGCGTCCCTGGCCGAGATCACGAGCTTGTGTTCGGACTGGTTGGTCTGGGCCGAGCAGATGCGCATGATGCGGTCGGAGCCGGTGAGCCAGAGGTACCGGTCCGGGCGGCACAGGGCCTGCAGGTCGGTGGAGGCGTGCAGTTCCAGCTGCGCACCCTGCACCCCGCTGTACACGTTGTACCGCTCCGGCCAGACCAGCGACACCCAGCTTGCCAGCCGGCCCAGCAGGTTCAGCTGGCCGTCGTAGACGCAGATGCTCTTGTGGCCGCCTGCCGTCAGGGCACTTGTCCGCTCAGCCATTGCCGCCCACCTCCAGAACCACGGTGGAAAACGCTGTGCTGCAGGTCAGGGTCAGGAACAGCCATTCCGTGCCGGAATCCGCTGTGCGCTGCCATGCCTGCGTCCCGTGGCGCAAAGTCCACAGGGTGCTGCTCCCGTCCAGCGTGGACATGATGTTGTAGCCGGTGCCGTCGATGATCTGTTCCAGTTTCAGCTGGCCGCTCTCGCGGTACAGCCGGAGCTTGTCGCCGTCCTGCAGAGTGGTGACAAAGCGCAGGAACTCGCCGGTCTCCGGGTCCTTGACGCCGGGGGTGACCACCGGGCCGCGGGCTTCCAGCGTCAGAGCCCAGTCCTGGGTGGCCAGCCCGGTGTTGGCGATGCGCAAATAGTTGGCCTGCTCCCGCACGCCGTAGCTGTGCACATCGTAACACACCGGCAGGCGGAAGGTGGGTGTTACGCTCAAGGTCGAGACGGTGAGCTCCTTCACGCTGTGCCAGTAGGGGTCCGGGCAGTAGAGCTGAAACGAGAAGGTGGGCCACAGGCCGGACACGCTGATGTCCGGGGTGCGCTGCACCTCAGCGTCGCACCAATAAGCCCCGGCAATGGTCAGCCGGCCGGTGACGTAGGGCGCGAACACATCCCGCAGCTGGCGCTTGCAGTAGTCCTGATTGCGCAGGATGCGCCCGGTGACCGTGCGGGTCACGCCGGAAATGCTCCGGCTCTCCACGGTGGCACCCACCTGCTGGTAACCCTGGCTGGTCTCCAGATCCACGGGCAGGTCACCCAGCGGGGTGATGCTCCACAGCACGCCCGCCGCGTAACCAAAGGAAAAGGTCAGGCCGTTGCTGGCCTTGAAGATCGCGTCAAACACCCTGCAGCACCGCCCTTTCCTGTTCGTACTGTGCCTCACGCATCAGGTCGGCAGCCGTCTGCGCTTTGCTGTAAATGTACTGGTTGACCTCGATGTTGGGGCGCTGGGTGCGCTGCGGCAGCGGGGCACGCTTCTCGTAGTCCCACAAAGAACCGGAGGCCGTGGAGGTCGTACTGCCGGAAGTGCTACCGGAGATGCCGGGCGTGGTCTTGCGCTTGAACGCGCCGCCGACGCCGGCCACGATGGCCGCAATGGCAGCGGTCAGGGCCACGCCTGCCGCGATCATGAGCAGCGCCTGCGGGGCACCGAATCCGGTGGGGAACAGTGCCGCCGCGACGGCTTCCAGCATCCCCACAAAGGCACTGCCGATGGAACCGATCAGGGTGCCCATGGAGGCCAGAATTTCCGGGAAGCTGGAGATCAGTCCGCCCTTCAGGCCGGTACTGATGGCAGCGGCAGCCGCGGTGAGCGGGCCTTTCAGCCCCTGAAAGATGCCGGTGAGGGTGGAGCCGAGGCCCTGCGCCTGCGTAATCACGTCTGCAAAGCCGCTGGTCAGGCCCTTGGCGAGGTCGCCGCCCATATCCCACAGGCCGTTGGAGACGGCACTGACGCCCTTGCCCAGCAAGCCGTTGACCTGCTGGATCAGGTTCTTGCCGAAGTCGTCAATGAGCTGCTTTGCCTGCGGGGCAAGGCCGTTGTACAGGGTGGACAGCACCCATTCGCCCACGCTCTGCCAGTCCTGTTTCTTGACCGCGTTCACCAGCGTGCTGAAGGTGCCCACCACGCCCTTGTCGGCCTCGTCCTGCCAGCCCTTGACAAGGCCGTCAAAGCTATTGGCAGAGGCTTTCTTGATCTCCTCGGTGGTCTGCGGGACACCGTCGGCGGCAATGGTCTTGACCCGCTCCACCGTGACCAGCGCCCCGTCCACGATGTCGTTGTAGGTCTCGGTGATGACCTGTTTCTGGGTCGTGGTTTTGTCGGTCAGGGTCTCGGTGATGGTCTTGGTGCTGGTGGCAATGCCATTGACCACGGAATCCGTTGTAGACGTAACGGTCTTGGCCACAGTGGCGGCAATTTCCTCGTAGACCTTCTGGGTCTGGGCGATGGTCTTGCCGTTTTCGGTCACATACTTGGTGACGGTCTTGTAGTTCTTGGCCACACCGTTGACCATTTCCTTACCGGATTCAGTCACGGTTTTGGTCAGGCGGTCGTACTCTTCAGAGCCCTTTTTCAGGTGCTCGGTGAGCTCGGTGGTCTGGATGGTCACCTTGCCCAGGGCGTTGGTGGTGTCGGTGTGGCCTGCGTCCTGCAGGGACCACAGCAGGGTCTCGGCGGCCTGTGCGGCGGCCTTGGTCTTTTTGGCCGCCTTGGTGGCGGCGTCCCCGGACTTGGTATAGGCCGGGACAACCACCTCCGCCATGGACTGGGCGCTGTCGGCCACGTCGGCGTTGGCGTCCGCCCAGACGGAGGACCAGTCGTTCCCGCTGGCGGTTTTAGCAATGGTGGCACCGGCGGTGGCTGCGATGGCTCCTGCACCAACCGCACCGCCTTTGCCGGTGAGGCCGTTGATAAAGCTCTGGATAAGGTTCTTGCCCCACTGCACCGCCTGCGAGGGCAGGCTCTTGATCCAGGCAAGCGCACTGGAAAAGCCGCCCTTGAAGGCGTTCAGCAGGCTGGAGCCCATGCTCTTCACGCCATTGGCCACACCGGTGAGGATGGTCTTGCCGATGTTCAGCCAGTTGATGGCCGAGATGACCGACAGCACCGCCTCCAGGATTTTTTTCCAGTTGGCCAGCAGACTGGGCACGGTCTGTACAAGACCGGCGATCAGCTGCACGATGATGGACACGCCCTGCGCCAGGATCTTGGGCATGTTATCGTTGATGACCCCGCAGATGTTGATGATGATGTCGGGCACATAGGCGATCAGGTCCGGCAGGCCTGCGATCAGGCCGTTCAGCAGCTGGGTGATGAGGTTCAGGCCGGCGTCCACGAACACACCGGCGTTGGCCCGCAATTCCTCGGTGAACTGCAGCAGCTGCGGCAGGGCATTGGACAGAAAATCCGGGATGCCCTGGGTGAAGCCCTCCGCCAGCGAGGTGACCAGCTGGGTGCCGGATTGCAAAATCTCGGGCACCAGTGTATACACCAGCTCCGGGATACCCGCCAGCACATTGCCGATCATGGGCAGCAGGTTGCCCACGAGGAAGGTCTGGGCCGTTTCCACCAGCCCCTGCAGGGGGGTGGTGAGATCGGCACCGGTGGACCAGTCGGCCAGCACGTTCTCGGCGGCGGCTTTCATGGCCGCAAAGCTGCCGGTCAGGGTGGTGGATGCCTCCTTGGCCGTGGTGCCGGTGATGTCCATCTCCTTCTGGATGACGTGGATGGCGCTGTACATGTCGGCTAGGTTGCCCAGGTCGTAGTGCACGCCAGAGATCTTCTCGGCGTCCTTCAGCAGGCGCTGCATCTCGGCCTGCGTGCCGCCGTAGCCCAGCTTGAGGTTGTCCAGCATGGTGTAATTCTGCTTGGCAAAGCCCTGATAGGCGTTCTGGATATCCTGCATATCCGTGCCCATCTTGTTGGCGTTGTCGGCCATATCCACCATGGCCATGTTGGCCAGCTGGGCGGCAGCATCGGTGTCCTGGCTGACGCTGGACAGCAGGCTGGCCGCAAAGCTGGTGGTCTGCTCCATGTAGTCGTTGGCCGAAAGCCCCACGGTCCGATATGCCTGCGCGGCGTACTCCTTGACCGTGTCGGCACTGTCCTTGAACAGCGTTTCCACGCCGCCAAGGCTCTGCTGCAGGGCACCGCCCATGTTGATGGAATCCGAGATGATCTTGCCGATGCCGGCCGCCGCGATCACTTTCTTCAGGGTGCCGATGAGTTCCTGACCGATGCTCTGCCCGGTCTGCTCGCCAAGGCCTTCGGTCTCTTCGTCAAACATCTCAGTCAGGGCGCTTTTGATGCCCTGCGCCGAGGGCACGATCTGGACATACGCCTTGCCCAGTTCGATTCCGTCCGCCATGGTGTTAACCTCCTTTCAGCGCCGCAAGTGCGGCGTCAAATTCTTCTGCGCTGGCGTAGCTCTGCACGTTGCTGGTGTCCGCCTCGCCGCGCAGGTCGGCCAGCACGGAGGGCGGCTTGGACGTGTCGCTGTGCAGCCACCAGAGCACCTGGGTCAGGCGGTCGGCGGCGTAGGCCAGCAGTTCCGTCTCAAAGTCCACCGTGCGGCCTGCCGCCTTGCGCAGGCTGCGGCTTGTTTCCGGCAGGCCTGAGGCCAGGGTGGCGGCCAGACGCAGCGGCAGCGTGCGCCAGTCCAGCACATGGTAATACTGGGCAAAATCGCAGATCAGGGCGTCCTCGTCCGATGCGATCAGTTCGGCGAGGATGCAGAGTTTTTTCCGGCTGTGAAGCTGTTCATCAGCTCGCCCAGAGCGTCCGCCACCTTGGCCACCGGCACACGGCCATCCGGGGTGCGCAGGTGGTCATACAGCTTCTTCCGGCCCTCCTTGCCCAGCAGGCGCAGGGTCAGGTGGCTCATATCAAAGACGTTGCCGTCCTGCATGCCGCCCAAGGCGTCCAGCAGCTCGGCGTCGTCCAGTGCGTCCTCGCTCAGCTCAATCTCAAAGCCGTCGTTCGTTTTTGCAGTGATCATGCCTGCACCTCCTTGGTCTTGGCAGCGGCCTGGGCGGCAGCAGTGCCGCCCAGAATGTACTCGTAATGGGTGTTGCCCTGGGCATCCGGCACGGCGGTCAGGGTGGTGTTGTAACCCACGGCGCTCTTGGCGTAGGTGATATCGCCCACGGCGGTGACGGCGGCATCCGGGATGACGATGCGCTTGACCGCCTTGTTCTTCATCACCATCTCAATGACCCAGCTGCAGTCCTTCTGCTCGGAGGAGTTTGCCTTGACCGTGATGCCGGTGTCCAGCGTGCCGGTGACGTTGTCGTCGCCGTACACGGACTTGAGCACCTCCACGTTCAGGGCCTCCAGCAGGGTGTACTGGAAGGTGTCGGGCTTCTCGGTCTGCTGGGTCAGCACGGTGTCGCCGCCCCAGGCGTTGGTGTTCTCGCTGGAGGGCGAGTTGCTGTTGGTCACGCCGTCCTCGGAGGCGTAGCCCAGGCACTTAAAAGCCTTGTCCAGTTCGGTCTTGGCGTCGGTGGGCAGCGGGGTGCCCAGCGGGGCACGCCAGATGGCACCGCCCACCTTGGGCTTTGCAGCGGTCACATTCTTTGCATCTGCCATAAAAAAGGCTCCTTTCGTTCTCAGTAATGCACCACGCCGAAAACGGCCTGATACCTGGGCCGTTTGCGGGTGGTGTCGGGGAAATTGTAGTCGGTGACCGGACTGCAGGAAATCACCTCCGGCAGGGTGTCGGCGGCCTGCATGGCCTGCACCACCCGGTGGTTCAGCCGGGCGGCCTCATAGTCTGTGCCGCCGTAGGACTGCACTGTCAGCGTGGCGGTGTAAATGCCCTCGTCGCAGCCGGAGCCGGTCTTTTCCAGGACACAAAAATTGTCGGAGGGGTTCTCCGGCACGGACATAAAGCAGGGGAAACCGTTTTCCCGCAGGTAATTCAGGATGATTTCTTCGATCATTTCTTTCGCTGGTAGCTCCTCACGGTGATTACTCTGCCGTCTTTCAGGTGGCGCTTATGCTCATGTACCACGGTGCCGCTGCGGCTCGAAGAGACAGCTTTCAGCAGGGTGTTGTTGGCAGAGTTATCATTGTAGGCCTTCTGAGAAACAGTCTCCACCACAGCGACTGCACGGGTCTGGGCCACATAGGCCTCATACCCGTCGCCGCAGCGGTTCTTCACGGTGTCCGCACGGGCTTTGAGCACGGCCTGCATTTCCGGAGAACGCATCAGAGCACGAACGCCGGCGCTGTTCAGTTCCACGCGCAGCTTACTCAATCCGTTCCACCTGCACTTTCTTGTTCCAGGCCAGAGGCACAAGCGCCTCGATGTACTGGGAGGCACCGCCGTACACTCGCCATTTCTGGCCAAAAAATTCCACGGTGCAGCCCTCCCAGCGGTGAGCGTCGCCTTTCGGGATGCACAGCTCGTAGGCCACCCGGCGGCCCGTAAGCTGCAGGTCGGTGACCACGGCGGCATTGTCCACCGGCGTGATGAGCACATTTTCCACCGTGACCGGTGTTTCGGTGTAAACCGGAGCGTGAAAAGCATCCTCGCCGGTCTGGGTGCGCTCATAGAGGATGACGGGGATGCCCTTAATCAGAGCCATAGGGTTCGATCACTCCCATCCGCTGACGGCGCAGGCCCAGCCGGGCCAGCTCCGATTTTTTGATGAACAGGCCGCCGCCGGGCACCAGAAAGGACCCGGACGCCGAGTAGCCGCCGGCTGCCTGGGTGATCTGGGTCATAGGCTCCTGGTTCGTGCTGGTCATCAGGGTGCGGGCGGCCACATCCACGGCCACGCTCTTGGCCACCATGGCCAGCGCCGGGTCAGCGGCCACCAGTGCGGGCAGGTCTTTGCCTGCCTTGCGGGCCTCCACGTCCAGGCTGGCCGAAATGACATCCAGCAAGGAGAACGCCCTTGCCTGCTCGGCAGCGGTCATGGGACGCCACAGAGCGGTCATGTCCTCCACGGTGGCGTAGCTCATTCAGCAGCCTCCGGTTTCTCCTTGGCGGCAGCCTTGGGTTTGGCCGCCTTTTCTGCCTTGACGGGCTCCCAGTCCCCGCCGGAAACGCGGCAGGGCGTCTCGATCACAGCGCCGGTGCGCTTGTTGCGGTACAGCATGGCGTGTCCTCCTTAGGCGTTGGCCTTGATGTGGGCGAATGCGGACGGATCCAGGATGCCCCAGCCGATGTAGGCCTCGCCGCGCAGGTATACCTGGTTGTGGCCCTTCAGGTCACCCAGATCCGCATCGTTGTCGGGATTGCCGTACTGGATCACCTCAATGGGCATCTCCTTGGCGTAGCCCCACTTGAAGCAGTTGGTGAAGTCGCCCACCAGCGCACGGTCCAGGCTGGAACCGGCGGACAGGTTGGAGGTGGATTCCACCCGCAGGCCGTTCACCTCGCCGGGGTTTGCGCCCCAGGCCAGCTGCGGGTACAGCTTGGCACCGTCGGTAGTGGTCTGGGCCGCCAGAGCGCTCTTGAAGCTGGGGGCCAGCACCATGCCGGTAACGTCCCGCTCCGCGCCCTGCACCAGGGCGATGGCGGCCTCCACGTTGGTGTCGGGCTTGTCGGAGGCGGCAATGGTCACGGCCTGGGTGACCTTGCTGTCAAAGTGGTTGGTGCCGATGACGCCGGACGCAGAGCCGGTGCGGGGGTTGATGCCGTGGAAGGCCATGAGGTCCAGACCCTTGGCCACCTTCTTGGCAAAGCCGTCCGCAAAGGCGCTCAGAACGTCCATCTGGGCGTCCTCGGAAGCGTACAGGAACTCGTCGGACACGCGTGCACCATACTCGATCTTGATGGGCACGATGGTGATGGGCTCCACGGTCATGCCGCCCTTGCCCTTGGCACCGTTTTCTGCCACGATGTCCACTTCCTTGTCCAGCGTGAAGGTGAATTCCTTCTGGCCGTTGAAGGCGATGGGCGTTGCGCCGCAGAGCTTGGCCAGCGCGGACGCGCCGGTGGTTTTCTGGATAAAGCCGGGGATCAGCTCCTCCGGGAACAGGGAGCCTTTGCTCAGAATATCTGCCATGATGTGTTCTCCTTTACTCGTTGTTCATCAGCTGGTTTGCGAAACTGCGCCAGGCGGCCTTTTTGCCGCTGCCGCTGGGGTCGGGGTCGCCGCGCAGGGGTGCGGGCGGGGTCTTGGGCTTGATCAGCTGCAGCAGGTTCTGGGCGTCCTTGCGGATGTCCTCCTCCTTGGAGCCGGTCAGGCGGCCCGCCAGGTCGAACGGCAGGCCCACCTCATGGGCAACGCGGGTCTTGAGCGCGTCCGTCTCGTAGGTCTGGCAGCGGGTGTTCAGCTCCGCCACCTGCCCGGCGAGGGCCTCGTTCTGGGCCTTGAGGTCGTTGTAGTCGGCGTAAGGGGCCAGCCTGTCAGCGACAGCGGCCTCAAACGCCTCCTGCGTGGTAATGGGTTCAAATGCTTCTGCCATGGAATACCCTCCTTTATGGCAACAAAAAAACAGGCCCGGGTGGCCTGTTAATAGCGGATGCGCTGCCGGCGCTTGCCCTTGCCCTCGGCGCACTGCCAGTGGGCCAGGATCACGCTGTCCAGCAGCTCGATGTGGCCGCCCTCGGTCAGAGAGCGGTAACCGAAGCCGCCGTTGGAGCCGATGGCCCGCTTTTCGCAGTTGGAAGCAGCCTGCGCAAGGCCGGGCTGGCCGGCATGGCACAGGGCTTGCGCAAAAAGGGCCTGCTCGAAGGCGGCGTTGGCGGTGATGACCTGCTTGACCGTGGGCAGCACGGGGGACCTGAGGTGGGCGGCCTTCATGGCGTCGGCCAGAAGCTGCTGCCCGCTGGCCCCGTCCACCGCCACGGCGGCTAGGTCGGCTTTGGATAGAAAATCAAGAAGCCACCCGCTGCCGTCCCGGGTAGGATGGCAGCCGATGGCTTCCACGAAGATAGCGTTGTCTTTGGTGCGGCACGCAACGGCCAGCGCACAGCTGGTGCCGTCGGTGCTGAACTTGATGCCGGCATACAGCTTGCCGGTGAGCTTGGGCAGGGTGTCGGTTTTCAGTTCGTCCCACTCTGCCCGGCTGATGGCCGATTTGAGGTTGTACCGAAGCCACAGCCCCAGACGCTGGATGTTGAAGTCGATGGGGTCATCGCCGATCTCATCCGCCACACTGCGCTCGGTGAAGATGGTGCCGAGGCTGGGGTTCGTCTGATACCAGGCCTCCACGTCGTGGGGGTCGGTCTGCTGCTCCACGCTCCACTCGGCCCAGCCGGTGTTCTGCGTGTCGCCCCGCAGGGCGGCGTTGCGCATTTTGAGGAACACCGTGCCGGAGGACACCGGCGTGGGCGGGGTGCCGCAGAACAGGGTCTGCGGGTTCTCGCTGTCAGTGACCACATACTTCAGGGCACT
>OOAH01001215.1_pt1 | contig 24412 bp, 19 predicted proteins | sample 1671801 | NCBI WGS metagenome assembly OOAH01 (sample SAMN06348194, study PRJEB24527) | human gut metagenome | biome: human gut; feature: ankylosing spondylitis patient; material: feces | host: Homo sapiens | place: China | collected 2015-10 | reverse complement strand
CTGCCCCAACAGCTCCTCCCTGTTTCGGCCACTGGCCGCGGTCGTCGCCGTTGCAGACATATAAAAGAACGAGCACCCCGGCTCACAGCCAGAGTGCTCGTTCTTTTTCAAAATTGGTTTAGAATATCGTGGTGTCCGATGTCCAGCAGCAGTATGATGGTGTCTCCGTCGTATTGCCATATGACCCGAACATCCATATTGACACTGAACTTGAACAAATCTGTTGTTCCCTGTATCCGCTTTGTTCGCAGTGACGGGTATAGCGGATCCTGCATCAGCAGTTCCAGCTTCTTTTTCAGCTGTGTCCGTTCTGCTGCCGACAGCCGTTTCATGTTCTTGACGAACCGCTTGGTAAATGTGATCTTGTACGCCATCAGCTCACTCCATCCAACATCTCAAACAGCTCGTCAACGGTATCAAAGACCGGTTGTTCACCGGCTGCGATCTTCGCCTTTGTTTCATTGATCTCGCTGCGCAGCTCGTCCAGATACTTCTTGGGGTACACGGCCACCGGCATGATCTGGATGGTTCCGTCTTTTTCCACGATTTCCAGCTTGTCGCCCTCGTGCAGGCCCAGCCGTGCCACGATGTCCTTCGGGATAGTGATCTGAGACTTGGTCCTCAGCTCTGTCAGCATATCTATCAGCTCCTTTGCATCGTTAGATTTTCCAACTTTCTTACCATCAGTATACGCCAACTGCGCCGGAATATCAAGTCATTTTTACTTCACCCCCCTCCCACCAATTTCTCTCGTCCTTCGCCTTCTCGGCCTTCTTGTCCGCCTGGTTCACCCACTGTGCAAAGTCCTTTTCCTCGTACAGTGGGTTTCCGTCTGCGTCCTCGAGGGCCAGCAGCTTCTTCTCCAGCTTCTCCCGGTCCCGGTCGCTTCCGGCCAGATACTCTTCCTTCACGGCCTCGGTGATCTTGCTCTTGATGCTGCCCTTGTCCTTGCCTGCGGTCATCAGGCGGTCAAGCTCCTCCTGCGCGTCCTTTGCCCGGCCATTTTCCACTTCGTCCAGGAGCGCGTCGTATATGCTGCCGTCCTTGCTGCCCGCCAGCAGCTCGTCTGCCTTGCCGTCCACCGCCTTGTTCACAAGGTCGATGAGCTGCGCCCGCCGGGACGCGTCCGCTTTGCCCTTGGCTCTGTCCGTCGCGGGGGCGACGCCCAGCCCCTCCCGCAGCTTCTCGAATACGGCCTGTCGGGCGTTTTCCTCAGCCCGGGTCTTCCCGGCGTTCCGGGCCTCGGCCGCCGCCAGTACGTCGGCGTCGTACTGCTTCAGCCGCCTTGCCAGCTCGCCGTCCACCTTGTCCGTCTTGTTCATCTGTTCCAGCTTCTTCATCGCCGCAGCAGCTTCCTCGCTGTCCCCGCTCTGGATGGCGTTGTACAGCCGGTCGTACTGCCCGGTGGCCGAAGAGGGTGCAGAGTCAAAGCTCACTTTGCCCTCTTCCTTCCATTTCTTGATGCTGTCCATCCATTCGTTCACGGCCTTGACGTACTTCTTCACGTTGTTGTAGGGGATGCCCTCCAGCATGGCCAGCTGGCCCACAGCGTCTGCCCACGCCCACCGCACGCTCTTCTCGTACTCCGCAAACTCCTCCTCGGTCATCTCACCGGTGTCCTTGTCCAGCAGGCCGTTCAGCTTCGCGATGCTCTTGGTCATGTCGTTCACGGCCGAAAAGCCCGTCATGCTGATGGTGTCGTAGCTGCCAAAGCTCTTTCCGGTCATCACCGTCTCGGCGGCTCTCCACACCTCGCTTCCGCCGGTAAAGTTGCTCACCCCGCTGTTGAAGAACTGATAGATAAAATTGCTCAGCAGGCTCCACACGGTCATGTCGCCGTTCTCGTCCTGTAAGTCGCCCCACTTGTGGAACAGCAGCTTCACCCCCACGCCCAGCCCTGCGATCAGGGCCGTCTGCACGATCTGGCTCGAGATGGCGTCTGCCCGCCGCGCCTTGGCCGTTTCCAGTGCCTCCTTGTTGGCTGCGCTGGGGTCTGCCTTGTACCGTGCCGCCTGCGCCGCGGCGTCCTCCAGCGCGCTCACCAGGATCTGGGCGTTCTGCTGGCGCTGTGTGCTGAACATCATCAGGGTCTTGGCCATCTGGTTTTTCGTGCGCTGAAAGCCCGTCCGCTGCATGGCGGTGTAGTTGGGCTGGGTCCGCTCGATCACCCGCTGGTACTTCTGCTTCACAGCCTCCCAGTAGGCCGGGCTGTCGTAGACGGCCGCCTCGGCGTCGAACTCCTCCGGGTGGCTCTTCACATACTCCATCGCGCCGTAGTACAGCGCTGCCGTCGTGATCTCGTCCACCTTCCCGATGCTTCCGCTGGCAAAGTCGCCGATGGCGTCCGCCGCCTTCACACCGGCCCGCACTATGGCGTTGTCTCCGTTCCGGGCGCTGTCGTGCAGCGTACCCACCACGCCCTTTTCGGCGCTCCCCAGCTCTCCCCTCCGGCTTCCCCGCAGGCGGGTGGGCAGCATTGCGTCGCCGTGCTCGTAGGCCAGCTTCTCGATCTCCGCCAGCTTGCTCGGCGAGACGTTCTTCACAAATTGCAGCACCGACTTTCCCGTGCTTCCCCAGCCCAGCTCTGCGGCTGCGGTCGGCAGGCTGGCTGCCTGCAAGAGCGTTACGTTCAGGTTTCCGGTCAGCACGGCAGCGGCGGCATTGCCCCGCAGGGTGCTGCACAGCCGGTCGAACACCTCGTGGTCGCTCTTCGTTCCGCACAGGTCGGCCAGCGCCTTGTTCAGGTAGCTCCGGCCCGTCTCGCCCCACACCTTCTCTATCTGGCCGTACAGGCTCTTTCCGCCCTGCATCGAGTTCAGCACCTTCTCGGCGTTCCGCAGCGGGATGGCCATGCCCGCGTACTGGGCCGTGTTCTCGATGCTCTCCGCCGCCTGCCGCACCAGTCCCACCAGCTCCAGAGGCTTCGAGCTGTTCACGCGGCTCTGCAAAAAGCCCTCGCTGCCCACGCTGTTGTCGTACTGGATGCCGGTGTTCTGCTCCACGTTGGTGTTCCGGTCAACGTGCAGCCGGATGTAATTGTCCCCCGGGCCTTCTTCACGCCGGAGAGCGCAAGGCTCGTCTCGTTGATGTACCCCTTGGTCAGCTTGCCCAGCTCCCGGAACGCTGCGATCATCTTGTTGTCGTACTCGGTCAGGTTCTTTTCGATCTCTCCGATGATGCTGGTGCGCAGCGCATCCTCCCGCTGGCTCACCTCGTAGGCGTTCAGCTTGTTCCCGCTCTCGTCCACGGTCACAAGCTCGCCCAGCTTCACGGTCTCGGCCCGCTGGCGTCCCACGCCCTTCAGGCCCTTGGTGGTCAGGCTCATGTCCGCAATGGTCGCGCCGCCGTGCAGCAGGTGGTGCATACCCTGCCGGTTCTGCAGCTGCACCCACAGCTCCGCCATCACGTCGTGGGTCACCAGCCACGGCCTGCCGTCCTCGGTCTTCAGTCCGATGTCCACCAGATCGTGGGTAAAATGGTACAGCTCCTTCTCGTGCTTCGGCCCTGTCAGGTCGGCAAAGATGGCTTCGCCCTCGGCGGTGATCCGGCTCTTCCGGGCCTGTCCATCGTTCAGCATCCGCCCCAGCTGCTCCATAAAGCCGCCGTGGACATAGCCGCCAAAGCGCTCGAAGTTCCGCTCGATGTTCGTGGCGTTTATCCGGTACACGTCCCGCGCCGCACGTCCCAGCTGGGCCAGCACCCCCTTTTTCTGCTTGGCGGCCACCTCCTTCAGCTCACCGTGCAGCCCCTCGGCAAAGTCGTCTATCATCACGTCTTCGATGCTGCCCAGCATCACGGCCTCGTTCTTCACGATGAACATGGTCTGCTCCATGATCTCCCGCAGCCCCCGCAGCTCCTCCACGCTCAGCGACGCCATCGCACCGTCCCGGTAGGCCTGCAGATCCTCGTTCAGCCGCTTGAGCCACGCCCGCTTCTCCGGGGTGTCCTCCGGCAGCCACTTGTTCGCCTGCTCGATCTGCCCCCGCAGCTCTTCCATTTTCAGCTGCCGGTTCTCGTTCACGTCGGTCAGCCAGTCGTCAATGGCGTCGGCCAGCTTGCTGTTCTCCCATTCCAGCGCCGCCCGCTCGCCCATCTTCATTTCCCGGGTGATGCCGCTCTTCAGGCCGTCCATCGCGTCCCGGATGCTCATGTCCGCCGGCAGCGGGCCGTAGATGCCGTTCACCCCGGCCCGCAGCTTCTTCGCCGCCTCGTGGTTGCCTATGGCGTCGTTGGCCAGCGCCGCCACCGGCCGCACCTTATCCACCAGATACTCCGGCACATAGCTCTTCTCGCTGGGCTTCTCGATCATCTGGGTCAGCTCACTTGTCAGCTTCTGCACGCTCCGCCGGGTGTTGTCCATCTCCCGGGCATCCCGGGCCTTCTGCACCTGCTTCAGCCGCTTGTCCTTTTCCAGCTGCACCCGGGCCTCCACGCTGGCCTTCTGCTTTTTCGCAAACTGCTCCGCCACTTCCTTCCGGTAGTTCGCCTTGGCTGCAGCCCTCCGGTAGGGCTCCAGCAGGTCGTCCTGCGCCTTCCTGGCCTGCTGCGCCGCCGCGATCTGGGCCTTGGCCCTTGCTTCCAGCGCCTGCTGCCGGGCAATGTCCCGCACCTCTTTCCGCTGCTGGGCAAACTGCTCCCGCAGCTGGGCGTTCTCGCCGATGGCCATTTCCGGCGTGTTCATGTACCGCTGCCAGATCTGCATCGCAATATCCTGCTTCGCCCCGTCCCAGTCCTCGTCATAGGCGTTCTCTAAGGTGGGCCTGATGGCGTCGTGGGCGCTCATCATGGCCTCCAGAGCGTCGGCGGCGCTGCTGGGCGTCTCGGCAGGCAGCAGTCCCGCGCCCAGCTTCTGCAGCTCTGCAAAGTCTCCGTCCCACCGGCTGGCCTGTCCGTCCTTGGTGTAGGTCAGGCTCACGCCGTGGCGGGCCGCCTCCTTCCGGGCGTTTGCCCAGCTGCCGTACCGGTACAATATCTCGCCGCAGGCCGCCGAGCCTTTCTCGAGCTGCATACTCATCTTGTGCAGTTCCGGGTATGCCTTCCACAGCTCATCGTTCCGCTTTGCGCTCTTCTGCATGATCTGCTCGGCCATGTCCATCACAAAGGCGTTGGCGTCGGCCCAGTCCACCCCCTTGCCCTGGCTCAGGTAGTCGCTCAGCGCACCCAGCCGCTCCGTCAGCCACTTGGCACTCACCTTGCTGCCGTGGTCGGCCCGCACAGCCTGTGCAATGCTTCGCAGGCCCTCTTCCGACACCCGTTTGTTCCCGCCTGCCTCCACGGCCTTCCGGATCGTCTCCATCTGGGCGTCCACGTCCCCGAGGCCGCCGCTGTTTGCGGCGTCCCTGCTGTCTGCGTCCACCTCCAGCTGGTATTTCACGGCTGCTTTTTCCGGGTAGAGCTTCTGGGCCTCGGTCTCCGTCACGGCCTTCAGGTAGTACAGCGGTCGTCCCGGCAACAGCTCGGCAGTCACAGCCTTGACATTTCCGTCGGCATAGTGTAAAGTAGCCTTAGAGCCACCGCTTGCGAGGGAGAACGGCAATCGTAGCCTATTACCCCTCAGCCAAGCGGCGGTTCTTTTTGTGTCCGGGTCAACATAAAGTATCTCGCCCTGTACCACCTTTCCGGCTCTGTAGCTTTCGTGGCCGTATGCGCTCAGCACCGCGATATTATCTACCACCAGACCATTTCTGTCCGTCGGAAGCAGCTCCAGCGACACATTCACCGGCTTTCCGGCCGCGTCCTTCACATCGCCGTACATAAATATCCGGCTGGCATAGTCCGCATTCCGGCTCGTATCCGAGTGCAGTACAATGATGGGATGTTCTAAGACCTGCGGAACCTGTTTCAGAATTTCTTTGGTCATAATGGAGCCTTCTCCAGTCGCCGCATTGTGGTTTGCGATACTGTGCTTGTTCAGTATTTTCCGCAGCTTTCCAGCCTGCCAGAAAATATCCTTGTCTTTCACACCGATGCTCTTCAGCACTTCTGAAGTGCTGCCCACCCGGATAGCATATCGCTTGGTCGAGTCTTCGTCCAGCTCATCGATGGCTTTCTCAAAGCCGACATCGATGGAGTATTTTACCGCCGCATCCTTCGTTTCAGAGGCTGCGGCGTTTTTGCTGCCCTGCTTTGCGTCGTGGATGGCTTCCCGGTACTTTTCGCCCGCTGTCATCTGATGCTCAAAATACAGCGCACGCAGATCCCGCAGCTGCTCCTCCGTCAGGCTCTTCGCAGCCTTGGCGGCGGCGTTGGTGGGCTCTTTTTTGAGGAAGTGCTCCACGTCTGCCAGCACACTCTCCAGCAGGCTCTGGATCTTGTCCATCACCTTCCCGATGATGCCCCGGGCCTCGACGTTCATCCGTGCCTCGGCTGCCTGCTGGCGCACAAAGTCCCGGAAACTCTCCGCCGTGCCGAACACCGTCTCCATCGCATCGGCGGTGATCTCCTCGAGAGCCTGGTTGTAGGTCAGCTGCTGCCCGGCCTCGGCGTACTTGTCGAGGTAGCTCTGGATGAGCTTCTCGGTGCTCTCTGCGCCGCTCTGCTGCACAAGATAGTTCAGCAGCCGGTCCATCACGGCCTGCCCCGTCTCGGCGCTCCACTGGTTCAGGGCGTGGAACGTCTCGTGCATCACCGTCTCGCTCCCCGCGTCTCCGGCAAAGAACATCTCGCCCGCAGCGGTCTTGATGTAGCCCTTGGCGTTGTTCTCCAGCCCCTGCATCATCCGGTGGATGGCCGTGCCGGTGCTCTGGGCCGTCAGCTTCAAAAAGGCCTCGTCTGCGCTCTTGTCCCCGCTCACGGCCTTGTCGCCCCGGTATACCGTCCCGGCGTCCGGTCGCACCGCGCCCTTTCCGCTGCCCAGCTCCCCGGCCTTCCGGGCGCTGTAGACTTCGGCCTCGCCCCTGCCCTGTAAATAGGCCAGCTTCAGGGCGTTCTCGCCCTGCCTGCCCAGCGCCAGCACCTGCCGCACCGCGCCGCCTATCGTTCCTTCCGGGCCGGTGGCGTTCAGCGCCTTTTCAAAGCTCTCCACGTTGTACACGCCTGCACGGTACAGCGCCTTCGCCGCCTGCGTGTACACCTGCGCACCGATGCCGCCGGGCATGTTGTCCACCATGGTCTGCACACCCTGTGTGCTCACCCTGCCCGCCCGGGCCAGCTGCGCCGCCGCCGCTTTCTGCTCCACACTCGCCCAGCCGCTCGAGTCCAGCGCACTCTCGTCCGCCGTCAGCGTTTCCTCCGCGTAGCTCCTGCCATTGACATCCCCGCCCTCTGGTGCTATATTGGTCTTGGCAGAGGGCAGATCAGCTAACGTCTCGGGCGTATCTCTGGGGTCGGACGCGGCATCCATAGAGGACTGCAACTCCTCTGCTGTGGCAGAAGGGTCTGCGACTACGTTTCGGACGTACACCCCGGGGTCGGACGCGGCACTCATGGGGGATCGTAAGCCTTTTGCCACTTCTTTTTCGTCTACACCGTTTTTCGAAAGATATTCGGTAACAATATAGTTCGTATTTTTCTTCGTATCACAGACGGCTTCCACGACAACGTGGCTGCCGTCTATTTTTTTCTCAAAGATAACGATACTTGCACGTTTCCCTTTGCTGTTAAAGTAACCATCCGCTTTATTTTTGCTCAGATACGCATTGTCAAAATTGTTCAGCACATACGCCGCCCGGGCCACGTCGGCGCTCTCCTTCATGGTGCCGTCGGCGCTGCTGTCTCCGCCTGCGTGCCGGTTGGTGATGTGCTGCACGGCGTTCGAGTCCATCAGGGTGCGGTCGCCCACCTTCTCGAGGCCCGTCAGCTCCATCATGGCGCTGCGCATCCGGTCGCCCGTCTCGGCCACCACATACGGTTCCAGCTTCTCGCCTGCCCGCACCCGGTCAACATACTCAGCCAGCCCCGGGTCAACGCTGTTCTTGTACTCCTCAATGCCGGCGTTCTGGGCCGCCGTATGTACCGCCGGGTCATCGTTCACAGCTGTCTCGTTCACAATGCCGCTTGCCTCTGTCGCAAGGCCCGCCATCTCACGCCCCGCAGCACTTCCGGCGTCCAGCTGAGAGCTGCCCGGCACGCCAGTGGCTCGCCCCTCCGGGGGAGCTGTCGGCGAAGCCGACTGAGAGGGCTCATTCCCTGCCAGCGCTCTATCAGCAGAACTATCCGCAGCCTCATTAAAGGAGCCCGGGTTGCGGCTCCCGGCGTCTATTTCGGCCCTTGGGCGGGCCTCATATCCTGCCGGCCGCGGCCCCAACAGCTCCTCCCTGTTTCCGCCACTGGCGGCGGTCGTCGCTGTTGCCCTGTCCAGCGCTTCGCTCATACCGTGCAGCCCTGAGCCCACAGCGCCGCCCAGCGCGCCGGACGCGCCGCCGGAGAGTCCGCTTTCCAGCGCGGTGAGGAAGGTGTCTTTGGTAAACAGGTTCTTCGCCGCCTCGCTGTCCCCCAGCGCAGCGTCGATGGCCATGTCCGCATAGGTCTCCGCGAAGGCCTGCATCGAGTTGTCGATGCCGCCCGAGATGGCCGCAGCCACCGCCGGGTAGCGCTTCGCCAGCTCCGAGCTGCCCGCCAGCCCCTGCACCCAGTCCGCGATCTGCCCTGCCAGTGTGTCCTTCGCGTAGTCCGAGCCCATGGTCTTTGCAAGGTCTGCTGCGCCCACCGAGTTGATGGCCCATCCCGCGCCAAACTTGGCGAGGCCGCCGCCCAATGCCTTACCGGCGCTCTCGCCCTTCTCCGCGCTCTGGCCCATGGCCTCCGCCGCGCCTTGGGCGCTCAGCATAGGCAGGATCCACGCAACGCCATCGCCGCCTGCTGCAATGGCCAGATTCTCCGCGGCGCTGGTCACAGCCCCCGCCACGGCCCTCTGGGCCGGGCTCAGGCCGCTCTGGGCCGCAGCCGTCAGCTGCTGCCCGCGGTCGTAGAGCTGGTAGCCCACGCTCTGGTTCTTGTCGATGCCGTCGCTCACTTCCAGCCCCGCCAGCCGCTGGCGCATCTCCCGGATCTCCTTGGAGTTGTACCCCATCGAGATCAGCTCCCGGTTCCGGCTCTCCGGCCAGGTGGGGTTATAGTCCATGTCCACATCGGTCAAAAGGTTAAAAAGGCTCTGGGCGTGTTCGTCGCCCTTTACCTCCTGCTCCACCTGTTTCCAGTTCTTCAGGGTGGCGTCGATGTTCTTTCCCGCCTGTACGCCGTACTCCGCGCCCAGCAGCGGGGCAGCAGCCACCGTGTCTCCGATGCCGCCGATGGTGTTCGCCGCCCGGCGCGCATACCGCTTCCATGCGGGGATGGCGTCCAGCGCAGCGTTCATCTTCCGGGCCTCGTCGATCTGCGCCTGTGTCCAGCCGCCCTTCCGGATCAGGTCGGCGTCCGTGTACGCGCCGTGGGTGTTGTCCACCCGCCGCACCGCGTCGGCCAGATTCTTGTTGTCCCCGGTGTCCATCCACTGGTTGATCCGGTCGAACTCGTCCGGTACGCTGTCCTTGGCAAAGCTGGCTCTCAGCTCCTGCGCCCGGCCGCTGCCGTAGGCCATGGCCCCGCTGCCCACGTTCTCCAGCACGTTCCCGCTCTTCGCCGGAACGCCCCACTTCTGCCCCATGTCCAGCGCCCTTTCGGTGGGGTTTCCTTTAAGAAGGGCTCCCCTGATAGGGGAGCTCCGTTCTCGCGCGGCGTCAGCCGACGGGAACGGTGAGAGGTTTTCTTTCCGCCCGCTGATGTTTTCCGTGGCTGTGGGCGAAGCTGCCTGAGAGGGTTCATTCCTCGCATCCACCTCCCCCATGTCGCTTATGTGCCGCTCGGTGTACTGCTGCAAGGCTTTGTCCCGGGTGTTCTGCTCCTGTTCTGCCTGACGTTGTGCTTCCTTTTTGTCAAACTCCCGGCTCCACTGGCTCAACTGCTCCTTGGTGACGCTGCTCTTCTTTGTGGTGATGTTCTGCGCAGTGCTGCCCGCCCCACTCACCTTGTCCGGGTTCTTTGCGGAAAATTCCCTGCTCCATTGTGCGAGCTGCTGTTTGGTTACTGCCATTCCGTCTTCTTCCCTTCTTTTTGTCTTGACAAATAGTATTGTATTTGTTATTCTGTTATTGAGGAGATGATGTCGTGAAAAGTTATTCGTCCCGCGAGGTCATAAAGGCGCTCAAGGCCGACGGCTGGTATGAGGTCAACTGCGTGGGCAGCCACCACCAGTATAAACACCCCGCCAAGCCCGGTCGCGTCACCGTAAAAGACCCCGATAAAGATATTCCCCGGGCTACGCTTAACCGCATTGAGCAGCAGTCCGGCCTTAAATTCCGCTGAATGATAGGAGGCTTTTCTGATGAAAAAGAATCTTCCCGACCGTTACTTCTATCCTGCCGTGTTTATCTACGAGGACGGGCAGGAGATCGCTGTCGATTTTCCCGACCTCGGTGTCGCCACCAGCGGTACGTCCGAGGACGACGCCCTGCTTTCCGCCCGCGAGCTGCTTGGCTGCGTGATGTGCGGGCTGGAAGAGGACGGCGAGCCTATCCCCGCCCCCTCGGCCCTGTCCGCTATCCAGCCTAAAGAAAACGAGCGGGTCGTGCTGGTCGATGCCTATATGCCGTCCGTCCGGCTCGCCAGCGTCAATCGTTCGGTAAACCGCACCGTCACTCTCCCGGCGTGGCTCAATGCCGCCGCCCTTGAACGCAATGTAAACTTCAGTCAGGTCCTTCAGGACGCGCTCAAGCACCAGCTCCACCTCGCCTGACTTTATCCCAAAGCCTCCTGCACACGGTCGTGCAGGAGGCTTTTCTGTTACCCTGCCAGTTCAAAGGCTTTCCAGATCTCGTCGTCCGTGTATCCCTGATACTTCAGGCTGTCAAAAATAGTCTGGTCATCCGAGCCGTGGTTCCTCTGGCCCTTGATGGCGTTCGCCGCCACCTGCGCCCGCTGCGGGACACTCGACTGGCTTGCCGTTCTTCCGGTGCTCTGGCTCTGTCTGTTACTTGTCCCAGTACCCCACTTGTTTGCCGGGTCTCCTTTCCAGCTCTGCCCCGTCAGACCTCGGTCCGTCTCCAACAGGTTCGGGGTGTCGTCCTTTATCCAGCCCGCATCCGTCAGCGTCCGCTTGTAAAAATCGTACAGCGGCTCATTTCCCTTCATAGAGGAAAATGTCTTTGCTATACTTTGCAGCTGGCTGTTCGTCCAGCTGTCTCCGCTGCCTTCCGTGCCGCCGCTGCTCCTGCTGCCCGAAGACCCGCCCGAGCTGCCTGCGCTCTTTTTCGCCAGCGCCGTTGCAAGCTGCCGTCCTGCGATCGTCCTGTAATTCCCCACAGAGTTCGGATCCAGGCCGTACAGTTCCAGCACCGCCCGTGCAGCCTCGTCGCTGCCGCCGCCTGCCAGCCCGGCTGCGGTCGTGAGCGCACCCGCCTTGTCTGCGCGGGTGATGGGTGCGCCGCTGTAATTGTCGAAGATTCCGGTATCCAGACCATACCGGCCCAGCACGGCGTTCGCGGCATCGCCCGCTCCCTGCTGGTACAGGTTGAACGCCTGCTCGTAGGCATTCAGTGCATCGCTCTGGCCGGTGCGCTCTTTGTTGTACTCCCACTGTTCCCGGGCAAACTCGTTCTCCCACTGCTGCTGGGTGTATCCCTTGTAGGTGTCGTAGGCCGTCAGACCGGCTCTGCCCACACTCTTCGCCATCTCCCACAGGTTCGAGAGAAAATCGCTCTTCTCCTGCGCCGCCTGGTCTGCCCGGCTCTTCTTGTAGTCCCGCCAGTCCTGCGCGTTGGCCACGGCTCCCTGATGCTCCGCCGCCTCAAGGCTGTCCTGATTCTGCAGCGCGCTCAGCAGCCCCGAGAGGCCGTTCTGCTTCAGCTGGTACATGGTCAGGGCCTTGTCCCGCAGCCCGGCCAGCCCGCTGTCCACGTTCGCCATGGCCTGCTGGTAGCCCTGCTGGGCCACGCTGTTTGCGTAGCTCGAGCCGTACCCGCCGCTCAGCGCGGCAGCGCCCGCAGCGGCGTTCTCGGCCGCCGCCCTGGCATTCGCCTGCGCGCCCGCGCGGTACTGCCGGTAGAGTTCGCTGTCCGTGCCTACGTCATAGCCCGCATTGCTGGCCGCGCCCATGCTGTCCAGCGCCTCGTTGATCCGGTCGGTGTAGTTGCTCTGGTACGCCCCCGGCATCGCGTTCTCCGCGTCCTTCTGCGCCGCCTGCGCGTTCTTGTATCTCTTGAATACGCCCATCTTTAACTCCTCTCTTGACAAATACGTAAAATACGTATATATTATAATTACAGATTCGGAGGTGCATCTTCATGCCAATGACCCCCAAAGAGATCGTTCGCCTGCTCGAACAGAACGGTTTCGTGTTCGTCAGCTCCAACGGTTCTCATCGCAAATACCACAATCCCACCACCGGCAAGACCACTATCGTCCCTTTCCACGCCAAAGACCTCAAACCCGGCACAGAGAAAAATATCCTCAAACTGGCCGGGCTGAAGAAATAAGGAGGCATTTCTATGAACGCTGTTTTCTATCCCGCCGTGTTCCACCCCGAGGCCACAGGTTACTCTGTCACCGTCCCCGATATTGAGGGCTGCTTTACGCAGGGCGATACCATGGACGAAGCCCTGCGGATGGCACAGGATGCCATCGGCCTGATGCTGGAAGAGTGCGCTGTCTGCCCCACTCCTTCCGTTCCTTCCTCTCTTCCGGTGGAGGCCGGAGACTTTGTGGTCATGGTCCCCTTTGATATGGCTGCTTACCAAAAGCAGTTCCGCCCTGTTAAAAAGACCCTCTCCGTCCCCGCTTGGCTCAATGATGCAGCCGAGGCCGCACACATCAACTTCTCCGGCGTTCTTCAGGACGCCTTGAAGGAAAAGCTCCATCTTGCATAAGACTTCCTTTAAGAAAGGCTCCCCTCGATAGGGGAGCTCCGTTTTTGCTCCGCCGCAGGCGGACAGAAACGGTGAGAGGTTTTCTTCCGCCGCTCAGCCTCTTCCGGGCTGGGCGCTTTATTTTCACAGCAGAAACGGCAGCAGGCTTGCGCCTACGCTCAGGATCGTGTTCAGAAGTCCGCTCCCCCGGCTCTTCTTCGCCTGGCTTTCGCTGGCCGCCTGATTGTACGCGCTCTGATAGTAGTTGCGCTGGTTCTCCCAGTTCTGGTAGTTGGTCTGGTACTTCTCGTAGTCCTGCGCCTCGGCCTGCTGGTAGCCGCTCAGCTGGTTCTGCAGGTCGCTCTTTTTCTGGGTGTACTGGTTCAGCGCCTGGCTGTACAGACTGTTCGTGGCGCTGCTCAGGCCCGCCATGGCGTTCTGGTAGGCGCTCTGGCCCGCCTGGGTGCCGTAGCTGGAGCCGTACCCGCCCGAGATGGCGCTGGCGTTGGCCTGGGCGTTCTCGTTGGCCAGCTTCGCCTGCCGGGTGTAGCTGTTCTTGTACTGCTCGTAGGCCGCATCCCGGGTGGGGTCGTAACTGAAATCCTTCATCCCGTCCAGCTTGCCCATCACGCCGTCGATCTTGTCCTTGTACTGGCTGGTGTAGTCGCCCGGCCTCTTCGCCTCCCACGCATCCAGCTGCGCTCTCGCATCGCTCACTCTGCTCATAATTACACTCCTTCCTTTAAGAAAGGCTCCCCTCGCTAGGGGAGCTGCTTTGCAGCGCCGCCGTCAGGCGGACTGCAAAGCTGAGAGGTTTTCTTCCCGGCTGCTGCCGTTTCTAAAGGCCCTCTCCCGCCTTATTTCAGCTTCTCCTGCAGATCCCCCGCAAGGTTCTCCGTGTCAATGTTGCTCAAAATGTATTCCAGCTGCTCCTGCATCTGGTACAGATAATTCCTCAGCTCCCGGGCGCTGGCCGTATCCAGCCCATCCAGCCTCGGCATGGAGATCTTCGAAAGTCCTACAATGCTTGCCATTCAGCTCCTCCTTCCGGTTTCTCGTTTCTATTCAAATCGGAGAAACGAGAAAAATGCGTTTAGCGAAGCGGCTAGCATTTTTCCGCTTCGACTTCCTCTTTGGGGTCTGAAAGGGGCGAGCAGCCCCTTTCTCGTGGATCCAGCGCGTCGAAATCGCTGGTGGTTTTCTGGTTCTCTTTTGACACCAAAAGAGAACATAGCCCTACGCTTTCAGCGTTTCGGCACACCTCCGCTCACTCTTCCGCCCTCGCTGCTGCTCAGCGTCATGGCGATGCTCCTCACTGCGATCTGTCCTTTTCCGGTCAGGCGCAGCCGCATGGTGTCGTGCCGGGTCGGGACAAAGGGCAGGTTCACCTGCACCCGCCTGTCCCGGGTGTCCACCCGGCCCTTTTCTTCCCACTCGCCGCCGTCGAAGCTGGCCCACAGCGTCACCACCGTCCGCTCCATGGCGTCCAGCCGCACCGTTACCCGGCTGCAATACTTGTCGTCCGGGTCTCCGAGTCCGATGTCGCCGGTCACGGCCTCGTATTCCACCGTGTCTTCTTCGCCGCCGGCTTCCCGGCTCCCGTCTGCGGCCCAGATGGCCTCTTTGTCCCAGAGGTAGAGCTGCCGCCCGGTGCTGCACATGGCCCAGCCGGTGGCGTCCTCCTCGTGCCAGAGTCCCTTTTCTGTGTCGTAGACCAGCAGCCGCTGCCCGCCGGGGCTTTCGGTGTGCAGGTAGTACCGTCCCACCAGCCCGCCGGCGGCTGCTCTCGTCACATGGCTGAGGCTCTCTTCGTCCAGCGAGGCCGACACCTTGGTGGGCAGGCTGCCGTCCCACGCCATCACCCCGTCCATCGAGAGGTAGTACAGCGTCTCGTTGATGACGCACAGGCTCTGGTGCGCGCCCTTAGCCACGCCCGAGCACTGGATGCTGCTCATCTGGTAGTCGCTGGGCTTGGTGCCGTAGAGCTTGTGTAAGCCGTTCTCTTTGAAGAAAAGCACGTACCCCATGCAGGTGGCAGCGCCGGTAAAGGCTCCGTCGCTGCCCACGGTCACGGCGTAGCTGTCCGCCGCCGTGCCGCGGTAGGAGAACCAGTTGGTGGCGTCGCCCAGCTTGCAGGCATAAATGACGTTCTCGGTACTCGAGCAGCCCCACACCCGGTTGTTGTGCTCCGTCAGCCAGTCCAGATCCGGCACCCGCCGCTGGGCTGTCACGTCCGGGAAAGGCCCGTCGAAGGTCTGGGTGGTCTTGCCGTCCATGGCCGTCCACACCACGCTCTGGCCCGTCACCACACAGGTGCCGTAGTACAAAACGCTCTCGATGTCCGGCGCAATGGAGAGGATCACTGAGTCCCCGGCCACGTCGTCCACCGCCACATCCCCGCCGAAATCGGCAGAATAAGCGTTCTTCACCACGCCAGGGATTCCCGTCAGGGTCACGGTGTCCCCGGCCTTGAAGGCTTCGCCCAATCCCTTGCAGGTCACACGGCAGTAGTTCAGCAGGATGTTCTGCCACCCGCCCGCCGTGCTGTAGAGCTTCAGGGCGTCGCGGTAGCTCCACGGGGCATCTTCGGCCTGCTTGAGCCAGACGTCGCCGTTCTTGGGGCTTTCCGGCTCGGTCGCGCCGAATTTGTTCGGCATGTACACCACGCCCGCAGCGTCGCAGGGGGTCACAGTCAGGCTTTTGCCGCCCTGCTGCCAGCCGGATCCCAGCGCGCTCAGCGTCCCCGCTGCGGTGTCAAAGGACATCTTGTCCGGCCAGATGAGCACCTTGGTCCCCATGCCCACCATCTTCTTCTCGCCGTCCGTCAGGGCGTCCTTCAGCTCCACGGTGTCGCCGCCGTCGTCCGGGGCATACCGCAGGGTCGTTCCTTCCACGGTCACGAGGCCGTTCAGGTGGTACATCCCGTTCATCCCGGTCGCTTGACGCACCTTCCGCCGGGGCTTGCGGGTCTCGAGGGCCGGGTATCCCCGCGAAGAAAAGTTCTTCTCCTTGCTCAGCTCTGCCTCGCTGCAGGCATACCCCTCGTTCAGCCCGCCAAATACCCGCAGCAGCTGCCGCTGGCTGGTTATCTGATTTAAGTTCATGTTACTATCCTTCTGCCCTCTGTCGCAGGGCACTCCATTTTATGACACATCAGACTTCAGGTATCCAGTTCAAAGTTGCCCGGCCTGCCAAGGCCTCCCCTCGATAGGGGAGGTGGCACGCCGTCAGGCGTGACGGAGAGGTTCTTCCCCGTTCCAGCGCTCTTTCATTCACGTCATCAGCCTCCCGCCGCCTACCGGCATATAATTCCGCCTCACCCACGCTGCAAACTCCTGCACATAGCTCGTGTAGAGCTGCAGCTCATTCGCCGCCCGGGCCGTCTCGCCGAGGGCGAGGTCCATCTGCGCCGCCAGCCAGTGGGGGTAGAGCGCTTCCGCTGCGTTGTCTGCCAGCAGCGGCGTGTCGTATTCCAGCCCCTCCTCCCACAAAATGTCCGCGCCGCGGCCCTCAAAGTCGCTGCCGGTGTCGCTGCGCTCCACCACGTTCCGCCGCAAGCCGCTGTCGGCCTGCCGCAGCCACAGCTGCTTCATCTCGTCCGAAAAGCTGTTGTTCGGCCTCAGCTCGTCGGCCATCCGTATCGCTTCGCCTGCTGTCATAAAACCTCCAAAACAAAATCCCCCGGCGCAGCAAGCGCCTGCAAGCTGTACCGGGGGAAATATCAAATGGTCATCATCTGCGTACCGGCCGCCGCCTGCATGGCCTGACTCTTCCGGGCCGCCTCGGCGTCCTGCTTGATGCTGTGCTCCAGCACCTCGGCCACAGCCTTCGGCACCTTCACGTCGATGCCGCGCTGGATGAGGTAGCTGTCGCCGTTGACGCCCACGAACACCGGCGCCGCGTAGCGGTCGTCGTCCTTAAACAGGTGGATGGTCACCATGCCGTCGTCCTTTGCTTCGGCCTTTGCTTCGGCCTTTGCTTCGGCCATCGCCTCGGTCTTCTCCACAGTCTCCACCGCGTTTTCCACGGCCTGGGCCGCAGCAGTCTCTTTCTTAGTCGCCATAGTATCCTTCTTTCTGCCCTCTGTCGCAGGGCTATTCCTTTTGCGCTATAGCCTCTCCCTTTGGGAGAGGTGTCACCGTAGGTGACGGAGAGGGCAAGCCCGTTGCGATAGCGCTATCATGCGTCGATAAGCAGGCTCTTTGTCAGAGCCATACTATCCGCTGCGTCCATGCCTATCTGTCAGCATCCTTGCCCTCTCAGGCCACTTCGTGTCCAGCTCTCCCAAAGGGAGAGCCATCAGAGGTGTGTCAGTTCGCCTTCGCCTTCGCGCTGTACTTCGGGCTGACGCTCTCGATGCGCACCATGTACTGCTCGCACAGCCGCTCTGCGGTCTTGATGGCCTTCCAGCCCACGGACGCGCGCTGGTTCAGCGGGTCTTCGCCCGCGCCCAGCTGCTTGACGATGTGCTGCAGGCCGCCGCCCTCCACCTCGGTCACAGCGTAGGCGTGAGCCGCCAGCACCAGAGTGCCGAACACGGCCAGACTGGTGGGGCAGCCGGTGCCGGTCCAGATCTTCGCCTCGCTGGTTTCGATGAAGCGCACGCCGGCCAGCTTGCCGATCTCGCCGTTGTAGATGTTCTCGGGGGAAGCGTACTTGTGGACATCGATCCACTCCGGGTTGCGGCGCAGGTCATAGGCCACATAGGGGTGGACGATGGCCACATAGCTCTCGCCGATGGCGTCGGCGTTCTGGGCCTTCAGGGCAGTGGCCGCCTGGTCGATGAGATCCGGCGTCAGCACACTGGCGGTGGTCAGATTGGCGCGGCTGGTCACGGCAGCATCGCCCGCCGGGGCGTAGATGACGTTGGTGCCGCCCGCCAGCACCTCGCGGGTCACGGTGTCCAGCGTGCGGCCCGCCTGAGATGCCAGCACCTTGGTGGCCTGGGTGATGTTGTTGTCGATGGCGGTCAGCTGCAGCACGTCGGTGATGGCTGCCCAGCCGCCGTACTGCTTCACGGTGGCGGTCAGGGGGGTGACGGTCAGGGCCTGAGCATTGGGAGTCACGCCCTCGGTCAGCGGCTCGGTGGCCTTGGGCAGGCTCTCGTACTTGCGGAACTCGATGGTCTTGCCGTTGTTGGCCGGGATGGGGTACTTGTCGCCGAACTGGTCATGCACCAGCAGCGGCTCTGCCTGATCCAGCAGACGCTTCTCGTAGTAGGTCTTCATTTCGGCGCTCATGCCATTCGCGCCGGTGTGGTTTGCAGGCTGCGCAAACAGCTGCAGATTCATGTGGTTCTTCATGTTTCTTACTCCCTTCGTTTACTCATGTGCTTTATTGAGAGACTTCTGCTTCCCGGATTTTCCTTTAAGAAAGGCTCCCCTAACAGGGGAGCTCCGTTCTCGCGCGGCGTCGGCCGACGGGAACGGTGAGAGGTTTTCTTCCGGTCAGCAGCGCCTTTCGGTTAAAAAGTGATGATCTGTCCCCGCATGGCCCGGCGTTCCAGCTCTTCGCACTGCTGGGGCGTCAGCTTGGAGACGTCAGTCTTCAGCACCGCCGCGCCGCCGGGGTTGGTGCCGTTCTCGCTGGGCCGTGCGCCCCGCTGGCGGATCCGGGCTTCCACGCCCTTCTCTACGGTCTTGGCCGTCTGGGTGGTGCGCCGGGCCATGATGTCGTCAAAGTAGCGGGCCTTGTAAGCGTCCTCCATCTTCACGCCCAGCTTGAGCATCTGAGCAAAATCCGGGTCGGCCAGCGCCATCTTGATGTCAAAGCCCGGGTCCTCGGCCCGGATGCGCTCCGCAGCGGCGTCCCACTCCTGCTGGATGGCTTCCATCTTTGCGGCCTCCGCCCGCTGCTGCTCGGCGGCGCGGTGCTTGGCGTTCTCGCTTTCCAGCGCGTCCATCTCCTTGGCCAGCTGGACGCTGATGCCCTTCTTCATGGCCATGTCTTCGTAGTAGGCGTCGTCCTTCACCACGCCGCCCTCCACGGCCGCAGCCAGTGCCTCGTAGTCGCCGGGAGCAGTGCCGTACTTCTGGCCCAGAGCGTTCAGGATACGCCCCACCGGCCCCTGCTCGTTCAGGATGCTGTCGTAGGCTTTCTGGGTGGCCTGCACGATCATCTCGCCAAACTCCCGGTTGTACTCGCCCCGCATCAGTTCGCCGAAGGCCTTCCGGTGTGCCTCCGGGTCGGTGCTGCTCTTGTCTGCCGCACCGTCCTGTTCCTCGCCTTCAGCAGCATCTTCCTCCGCGCCCGGCTCTTCCGCCGGGCTCAGCATCTCATCCACCTCGGCGGCAGCAGCCTCCCGGCCTTTGCCCTGGACGGGGGCAGACGCCGCCTTTTCTGCCGCCGCAGGGGCGGCACCATCGCCGCCAGCGCTGCCGTCACCCGCACCGTCGCCGCCCTCCGCAAACAGCTGCAAATCGAAAGGCTCCCCCGGGTTGCGGCTCCCGGCGTCTGCTGCGCTCTGCTTGCATCCTGCCGGCCGCGGCCCCAACAGCTCCTCCCTGCTTCTGCCGCAGGCAGCGGTCGTAGCCGTTGCCGCAAACAGCTGCAAATCGAAAGGCTCCGCTGCATCAGAAGCAAACAGCTGCAAGTCCACCGCCGGGCTGCACTTGCATCTTTTCTTGAAGTTCACATTCTCCGGGTACTGTCCGGCCAGCAGGTCCAGACCGTCGGCCACAAGCTCAAACTTGTCCCGCATGAGGACGCTGTCGCCCGCCTCTACGCTCACCACCGGGCCGTCCTTGCCCTGATAGATGCAGCTCGAGGTGTGTTCGTCCTCCGCAGCGCTGTACGCCAGCGTCTGCATCAGACAGCTCACAGCCGCGCATACGATGTCCTGCCCCGCCGGGGCATATCCCGCGTGGCCCTCGGCCCTCATCGTCAGCTTCCCGCCCTCCGGGTCTGCTTCGTAGATGATTTTGATCATGTAGAACCTCCTCACTTATTCGGGTTGTTGATGTTCATCGCCCTCTCGGCAGCCTTCGTGGCCAGCGGGTTGGTCCCGCCGCCCACCTGTCCGCCCAGAGAGTTCGTTACCGTCTTTGCGCTGGCCTCTCCGCCGCCGCCTCCGCCGGTCATGGCAGCGGCCGCAGCACCGGCCTGTTCGCTCAGGTTCGAGCCGTTCTGCTGGTCGATGACCGCCGCCATCTGCTGGATCTGTGCCATCGCCTGCTGCAGCTGCTGGTACAGAGTGCCGTTCTGGGCCACCCGCTGGCGCACCTTCTCGATGCCCTCGAAGTCCATCATGTCCAGACACGCCAGTGCAGCGTCGGCGTTGGCCGGAGCAAAGAATCCCAGCTGGTAGCACTCCTTCGCCGTCTCGTTCTGGGAGAGGCGGCTGAAGGTGCTCTTTTTGGCCGCGCTCACCGTGATGTCGAACACCGGCTCATGGGCGCCCAGCTCCACGCCGCCCACGCTCTCCACCGGCTGCGGCCGCAGCATCTGTCCCGAGAACTCCCGGTACTCCGTGCCGCCCTGCTGGCCGGTGATCCGGTAGACGCGGCTCTCGTCGTAGAACTGCCGCATCAGGTCGATGATGAAGTAGCATTCTTTTGCAAAGGAGCGGTAAGAGCTCTTCAGCATGTCCCGGCTGAGCTTCGAGCCTGCCTCCTGCAGCGCCGCAATGGCCGAGGCCGCCGTCAGGCCGCTGGTCGCGCCGCCCTGGTTCACGTCCCGGTTGCCGCTGATCTCCTTCAGCTCGGCCACACGGTTCTGTTGGTAGGCGATGGTGTTGGAGGGCAGCGGGGCGGTATCCAGCTCCATAAAGCCCCGCTCGTCCAGCCGTCCCGTGATATGCACCACATCTTTCGCCGTGTCCAGCAGCTCGTCCTCGTTCACGCCTGCCGTGTCCGAGATAAGGTAGCGTTTCTTGGCGGCCGCCAGCGTGTTCTCGTCCATGGCCTGCGTCATCCGGTCGATGGCGTCCTGGGTGTCCTTCATCACGTCGATGTACCCGAAGCCCGCCGGGCTGTTCTCTTCCACAAAGAGCGGGTCGAACACAAAGGGGTATTTTCCGTGGTCGTAGAAGCCCGTCTCGGCCATCGCCGGGTCGTTCTCGCTGGCGTAGAGCACCACGCCGTTGCAGAACTTGCAGTAATGCACCACGGTCTGACCGCCGGGCTTCTCCCGCTTGTAATACCAGTCCACCACCACGCTCTTTTCGCTGGTGTCGATGTTCCGGTCGCTGACGTACTGCCCCACGGTGATGCCGCTGCTGCCCGCCTTGCCCTCCAGCTGCGGCCACCGGGCCGTCAGACGGTCGTTGTCGGCCAGCGCCAGCGAGAAGAAGTTTGCCGAGTCCTGGATGTCCTCCACGCCCGGCTCCCAGTAGAGCATCAGCAGATCCATGCTCCGGATGGCGATGTCCCCAAGGCCCTCCCGCAGCGCCGGGTCCCAGAAGATGCCCTTGACGCCGGTACCCTGCTTGAGCTTGCGCCACCAGGTGTCGCTGTACACGCTCTCGTAGTCCGCCTGTTCCAGCACCACCGGCAGGATGTCGGAGAGGAGCTTTGCCGTCTCCTCGTCGTCCTGCGCCCTCGGCAGCACGTTGGGCTCCGGGTAGTTGTCCATGGCGTCGGCGTGTTTGTTGGCGATGGAGTTGAACAGCCACCCCGTGCTGGGGGCGCGCTTGCCCTCCATCACCCGGTTGCCGTACTGCTTCCAGTGGCCCAGCTTGTACCATTCCTCGTTGTCGATGATCCGCTTGTCGAGGCTGGCCTTGGCCGATTTGTACTTCTCCAGCACGGCCATCGCCTCGCTGATCTCCTTCTCGCCGATCGCCGGTTCACTATCCAGTACACCGGCCAAGCTCTCGCCGTCCTCTGTAGCGGAGCCCGGCATTTGACGCCCCATCAGACCTTCCTCGTCCAGATTTGCCTGTCCGGCCTGCCAAAGGCTCCCCTCGGTAGGGGAGCTGTCTGCCGCAGGCAGACTGAGAGGTTCTTCCCGGGACATCGCCTCCAGCAGCTTTCTCTCCATTTCGTTCATATCCTCATAAACCTCGTCTTGTCCTTCCTCGGGTCCATATCCAGCGGGTCGTCCAGCATGGGCGGCGGCTGGGTGTGCTTCGCGCCGCTGATGGGGTTTTCCATCAGCACATACCGGCACTCGTCGTAGATGTGGTCTTCCTGCGTGGTGTCGATGTCCTCCACGTTGCTCTCGTCATAGACGAGGTTCGGGATGGTGCGGATGAAGTGCTTGCAGGTGTTGAAGACCTGCAGCATCGGCCTTCCGTCTTCGCCGAAAGCCAGCCGGTAGTGGAACTGCATCTTTCCCGCCAGACGGGTGTGGTCGCCGGGCATCCAGTGCAGAAAGTTCGGGCTTTTCTCCTGCATGTCCGCGATGCTCTCGCCCCGGCTCTCGTCGAAGATGGCCGGGTCGGCCACGCCCAGGATGACCCGGCCTTTCAGCAGCGGGTCGTTCTGCTCCGCTTCCCGGATCATCCGTGCCTGTTCCATCGGGTCCTTTCTCAGGCCCTCGTTGGGTGTGCCGGTGCAGCCGTAAAGCTCCTTGATGCGGTAGAGCCGCCCGCGCTCGTCCGCTGCATACCACCCCACCGAAAACGGCTTCGAGAAACCAAAGTCGTATCCCCGCCAGATCTTCCAGTGCTCCGGGATGGGGAACGGTTCGATGACGTGGGTCCAGCGCTGGTCTTCATAGTGGTTCGGGTCGTTCCGCCACTCGGTGAACACCTGTCCCGAAAAGCTGTCCCAGTTTCCGTAGAGCAGTGCCTGCTTCTCGGCCTCCGGCAGCGAGGCCAGTGTGCCGATGTAGCCCGGGTCGTTTTCCAGCAGCGCCGGATTGTCAAAGACGGTGGACGGGATAAAGATGCGGGTGCGCCGCCGGGTGATCTCTTTCCCTTCCGGCGCTTTTACCTTCACCAGCTGTACCATCCGCGTCCCGGCAGGTGCCGGACTGATAAACCGTGCCTTCACCCAGCCATGGCCTACGCCGCCGGGGTTGGCCGTGGCCCGGATGTACACCCGGGTACCGGGGCCGCTGGGGCGGTTGCGGCTCATGACATAGCTGTACTCGTCCCAGGTAAAGTGGGTCAGCTCGTCCACGCCGATAAAGTCGAAGGCTTTGCCCTGATAGTTGTACTTGTCCTGTGTGTGGTTCAGACTGCCGAAATAGATCTTCGCCCCGCTGGGGAAGGTCCAGCAGTGGCTCGAGCCGTTGTACCTCGCTTTGGGAAACACCGGCTTGTAGTACCGCATGGTCTTGTCGATGAGCTCCGAAAGCTGCGGGTAGGTCTTGCGCAGGATGAGCGCCCGGTAGTGTGGGATGTGTACCTGCCGCAGCGCCTCAATGATCAGTGCGTCGCTCTTCCCGCCTCCGGCAGCGCCCCCATACAGAGCCTCGTCCTCGGTGCGCGCCATAAACGCTGCCTGCCTCGGCTGCGGCGACCAGATCACCGGTCGTCCTCCGCGCCTTTTCTTCTCCACTCTGTCTGCCTCCCCTCTGTCGCAAGGCCCGGTGCTTCACGCCCCGCCAAGCTCTTCTTGTCCCGCCCAGACTTCCCCGGTCTGCCAAAGGCTCACCCCTCTGGGGGAGCTGTCGGCGCAGCCGACTGAGAGGGCTACTCCACCATCACCTCCGGTCCTTTTTCTTCCCGGCCCTCGGCCCCGATCTCCACCAGCGGTGGGGCATCGCCCTCGCTCTGGCTCTGGCTGGGTACCATTGCCGCAGCCTTTTCGGCCACGGCCATCAGCACGGTGGCCATCGCGGCGGCGTTCTTGTCGCTCATCACGCGCTCACCGTACCGCTCGAGCTGAGCGTCCAGCAGCTTTCGCTCCTCGTCTCCCAGCTGCCGGTCATAGCTGTCCTCGGCAGCGTACAGCACAAGCCCCGTCTCCGTGGCGTCCGCCAGCTCCTCGGCGTCGCTCTTGAGCAGTGTGCCGACCGCAAAGCAGCGGGCGCGGGTGTCCTCGTCCAGTTTCCGGTGGAGCTTGGCCCGTACCTGCGCGGCCCGCTGGCTCTCGTCCACACGGCTCTGCAAATAGCTCACCTGCGCCCTCGCCCCGAGGCTGGCCCGGATCGCGATCTCCCGCGCAGCAGCCTGCCGCTCTTTTGCAAAGGCGTCGCTCCGGCCGGCTTCCTCGGCCATCCAGCTGCGGATGGTGCTCTCCGGTACGCCGTACCGCCGGGCTACCGCACAGATGGAGCCGGACGACAGCATGGCCATCAGCACCTCGGCCCGCACCTTCGGTGGGTACTTCCGCCCCCGCCGGGTCCCCTTCACCGTGTTTTTGCAATATGCCCGCTTGGCCACCGCTCTGCCTCCCCTCTGTAGTTCTTCCCTCCCAGTCTACCGCCGCCGGAAAAACAAAACTACTGCGGACATTTTGCCCGCAGTAGTTTTGCAAGGTCTCGCCGCAGGCGAGTACGGGTTGCGGCTCCCAGCGTCTGCTGCGCTCCCGCTTGCATCCTGCTGGCCGCTGCCCCAGCCTCGGCTCCCTGTTTCCGCCACTGGCGGCGGTCGCCTCCGCTGCAGACATTTGAGCACGGCGAAAAAGCCGGGTCTCCCCAGCCATCCTTCGAGAAAGGCTCCCCTCGCCAGGGGAGCTGCTTTGCAGCGCCGCCGTCAGGCGGAC
>OOAH01001214.1_pt1 | contig 24424 bp, 21 predicted proteins | sample 1671801 | NCBI WGS metagenome assembly OOAH01 (sample SAMN06348194, study PRJEB24527) | human gut metagenome | biome: human gut; feature: ankylosing spondylitis patient; material: feces | host: Homo sapiens | place: China | collected 2015-10 | reverse complement strand
ACCGCTGACCTCTTGCATGCCATGCAAGCGCTCTCCCAGCTGAGCTATACCCCCGAAGGAGTCGAAACTATATACCGATATTTTTTAGATTGCAAGTCTTTTTCTCAAAAAATTGGAAGATTTTTTGCTCGAAAAAACGAATTTTTAAAAATTATCCATTAAAATCAAATGTTTATGCGCTCAAAAAATTTTTAAACTTTTTTGAAATTTTTTTCACTCACATCGCTCTGTTTCAGAACATGTGTGCGCCAAGCGCATTTTTTCGCTCACTCCCGACACCTTTGCTAGGATGTCGAACCATCTCCTTTCTCTCTGAGAGTTTCATCATGGCGCTTCGTCTGCCTGCCCCCGCTTTTGAACACAAAATCGTCACCGTTGAAGAACTGGCCGAGCGCAGCGCCAGTCTTCCGAAACCCGTAGTGATGACTAACGGCGTCTTCGACATCATCCATCGCGGGCACGTCACGTATCTGGCGCAGGCTCGCGAACTTGGACAAAGTCTGATCGTTGCCGTCAATTCGGATGCCTCCGTCAAAATGCTCGGCAAGGGAGACGATCGCCCCATCAACACCGAAGCCGATCGCGCCGCGGTACTCGCTTCTCTCGGTTCTGTCGACCTGGTCGTCATTTTTAAAGAAAAAGTTCCTCTCAATGTAATAGAGCTGGCGCATCCGGACATTTACGTCAAAGGCGGCGACTACCGCGTAGAGGATCTTCCGGAAGCCGCTTTGGTTTCGACCTGGGGCGGCCAAACAGTCACCGTGCAGTTCGAACACCAACGATCGACCACGGCGCTCTTAAAAAAAGTTCGCGGCGCCTGATTCAAAAAAACCGCCGTACACCCGTTCTGAGGCGTTCGGCGGTTTTTATGTTTGCCCAAAAACGGCAAGAGCCGCTTTAGGCCAGACAAAGCTTAGATGAATTCGTAGCCTGCCAGACGAGCGTAGTGCGCCGTCGCAGTGAGGAACCCTTGCTTGCTTCCGCAGTCAAAACGGCGGCCTTCGAAGCGATGCGCAAAGGTTCTACCCTCATCGAGCTTGGATGCAATTGCGTCGGTAAGTTGAATTTCACCACCCACGCCGCGATCGACATGCTCGAGCGCCGTGAAGATTTCCGGCTCGAGCACATAGCGGCCGATCACAGCAAGCGTCGACGGAGCCGTTTCCGGCGCAGGCTTCTCCACCATGGTGCGCACGCAGCTCGTCTGCTTGAGTTCATCGTCAACGCCTACGATGCCGTATTTGCTTGTTTCCTTACGCTCCACATTCTGAACGGCTAAAACACTGCCGCCACCCATCTCGCTTCGAGCATCAATCAACTGTCCGAGCGCAGGCTGCTGAGCATAAATCAGGTCATCGGCCAGAATCACGCCGAAGGGTTCATCTCCAACAACAGGACGGGCGCACAAAACAGCATGCCCGAGTCCCAACGGTTCGGGCTGACGAATAAAAATAAAATTAACGCCGCGCGGCGTAACGGAATGAACCAAGTCCAAAAGCTCGTACTTACCCTTGGCCGTCAAGTCGGCTTCCAGCTCGGGGCTCTTGTCGAAATGATCTTCAATGGCACGCTTGTAGCGCCCGGTAATGAAGATCATGTCTGTAATGCCGGCGGCGGCAGCTTCTTCTACGGCATACTGAATCAGCGGCTTATCGACCACCGGAAGCATTTCCTTGGGCATAGCCTTGGTAGCAGGCAAAAAACGGGTGCCCAAACCGGCAACAGGGAACACAGCCTTGCGAACGGGTTTCATGTTTCTTCCACAAAAAGAAAGCGGCAGACTCAAGGCGCGCGCCGCCGAGAAAAGAAGTTTTCGTCGCCGCACAGTCAAATGAAAGCCGCAGTTAGAATCTAAGCCGAAATTTTAGCCAAACCCGAAACCATGTCCGAGTCGATTTATGTAGTCGGAGATCTCCAGGGGTGTCTGGAAAGCTTCGACGAACTCCTTGATCAACTGCCGATCGATGCCCGCTTTGTATTCGTCGGCGACATCGTCAACCGTGGCCCGGCTTCGCTTTCAACCCTGCGCCGAGTGAAGACGCTCGACGAAGCCGGCCGATGCAAAGCCGTTTTACTCGGCAACCACGACCTTCACCTGCTTGCCGTAGCTGCAGGCGCCGGCAAGCTTCACCGCAGCGACACAATCGCTGAAATTCTCGATGCTCCCGACCGCAAGGAACTCCTGAGATGGCTGCGCGGTCGTCCGCTAATGTTCGAGACGCCCGAGACGGTTTTTGTGCATGCCGGCATTTCACCGGCATGGACGCTCGAAGATGCACGTCTTTACGCCCGTGAGGTTTCCGAAGCTCTGCAAAGCAAAAACTGGAAGCAGTATCTGCAGGGCATGTACGGCGACGATACGGACACACAAGATTCAGGGCCTGCCCGCATGCGAGCGATTTTGAATGCGTTTACGCGCATGCGTTACGTCCGAAGCGACGGCTCATTGGAATTCAAAGCCAAAATGAGCCCGCGGCAAACGCCCGATCTGCTCCCGTGGTTCGACTATCCTCGCCGCTTTCAAAAGACCGTGTGCTTCGGCCATTGGTCGACGCTTGGACTCGTCATGCGCGAAAACACAATTGCCGTCGACACCGGCTGTTTGTGGGGCGGAGAACTTACCTGCGTACGGTTGCCCGACCGCCGCATCTGGCAGGTAAGCTGTCCGCAGTGGGCCGCCCCCTGCTGAAAATCGTTTTTATCGGTCTTTCGCCACCCGTCCTGTCCGACCCGAGAGGATTTCAACGTTATGCAGCACTCCTTCGACAGAACCGACATCAGTCCCATTCGCATCCGTGGCGCACGTCAGAACAACCTGCGCAATCTGGATCTCGACATCCATCCCGGCACGATGACCGTCATTACCGGTCCGTCCGGCTCCGGGAAAAGTTCGCTTGCCTTTGACACACTCTACGCAGAAGGACAGCGACGCTACGTTGAAACCTTCAGTGCCTACGCCCGCCAATTTTTGGAGCGCTGCGACCGTCCGCAAGTCGACAAAATCGACGGCGTACCGCCTTCGATCGCCATCAACCAGGCAAACAGCGTCAAAACGTCGCGCTCGACCGTCGGCACAATGACCGAGCTCAACGACTGTCTCAAGCTCATTTTTACTCGGAGTGCATCGCTTTTCTGCGGAACCTGCGGCGTACCGGTCAAGGAGCACAACGCTGCCGATATTGCGCAAGAAATGTTCGAGTGGGCGCAAACACAGGGGCAAGCACGCCTGTTGATCTGTTTTTCGATTCTTGTGCCCGAAAATCTAGACCGAGAAGTTGTGTTGGGAGGTCTATCCGCGCAGGGATTTACGCACATTGCCGAAGAAAAAACGTTGGAAAACGGCAGCAAACAACTTTGGGTGGCCGCCGACCGTGTTCGGGCCTCCCGCCTGACGCTCTCGCGTGCAGTGGATGCCGTAGAAAAAGCACTGCAACTCGGCAAAGACCGCATCCTATGCGTTTTTGCCGTTCAAGAAGACGGCAGTCTTACCAAGCGCCGTTGGGTCACGGATCTGACCTGTCCGGTATGTCTGCGACACTACGCAGCTCCAACCCCCTCGCGCTTTTCCTTTAATTCCGCTGTCGGAGCTTGTCCGACTTGCCGCGGATTCGGCCGCGTGATCGGCATCGATTATTCACTCGTCATTCCCGACGATTCTCTTAGCTTGTCGCATGGCGCCATTCGCCCCTGGCAGACGGCTACGGGATCGGAATGCCAACGCGATCTCGAAGCGTGGGCGCTCAAGCGAGGCATTCCCTTGGATGTTCCCTGGAATCAGCTCACCGACGCGCAAAAGCACTGGGTTATCTACGGCGACCCGAAGTACAACGGAAAAAACTGGCGCACTCAATGGTACGGCGTCAAGGCCTACTTCGACATGCTCGAGTCGAAAAGCTACAAGATGCATATCCGCGTGCAGCTTGCCAACTACCGCAGCTACGCTCTGTGTCCAGATTGTCGGGGCGCTCGCTTGATTCAGGAGAGCCTCTTGTGGAGGTTGGGATCCAAAGAGGCGGCCGAAGCCGCTCTTACTCCCAAAAAAGGCCTGTACAAACGCTTCCGGCCCCGCGGACTCGGAACTGCGGCCGCAGCTAATTTCGACAATCTGCCCGGCCTTGCCATTTCCGACCTGATGAATCTGCCCGTTTCGGACGTCAAGCGCTTCTTCGAGACGTTTTTGAACGAAACTCAAGATGAAGCCGCGCGGCTTGTGACCGAAGAAATTCTCACCCGTCTCACTTACCTTTCCGATGTCGGCGTTGGATATCTGACGCTTGGCCGCCAAAGCCGCACGCTCTCGGGCGGCGAAGTTCAGCGTGTCAATCTGACGACGGCTCTCGGCACCAATCTCACCGACACGCTTTTCGTGCTCGACGAGCCGTCCGTCGGACTGCACCCTAGAGATATGGATCGCGTCAACGGCATCCTGTCGAACCTCAAAAATGCAGGCAACACGCTTGTCGTCGTCGAACACGACCCGCAGGTGATGACCGCCGCAGACCGCATCATCGACATGGGGCCGGGAGCAGGGGCCAACGGCGGCGCGATCGTTGCCGACGGCACGCCCGAACAAGTGCGCCAGTCCGAGTCGCTTACAGGGCTCTATCTGCGCGGTAAATTAAGCACCACGCCCGAAGAACCGAAAAAAAAGCCCGAAGAATTCACAGGATTTTTAACGGTCACGGGGGCTTGCGCACACAATCTCAAGAACATCACCGTAAAAATGCCCATCGGCGCTTTCACGGCACTTACAGGCGTTTCCGGCTCCGGCAAGTCGACGCTCGCAAACGACGTGATCGTCCCGGCCGTTCGACAATTGAACAGCCGCGGCAACACATCGCCCGACCAAGGTTTTTCTTCGGCAGAAAGCACCTGCGTCACCGGAGAAACGGTTTACGTGAGTCAAAGCGAAATCGGCAAAACCAGCCGCGGTAATCCTGCCTCGTTTATGGGTGTTTTCTACGATATTCGTCACCTGTTTGCCGGTACGCAGCAGGCTCAAGACCGTGGGTACACTGCAGGCACATTCAGTTTCAATTCCGGCACGGGCCGCTGTCCCACCTGTCAAGGAGCCGGGTTTGAACGAGTGGAGATGCAATTTTTAAGCGACGTACTGCTCAGGTGTCCCGACTGCAACGGAACACGCTATCGTCCCGAAACCCTGGAGGTCAAGCTCAACTTCATGGGACGCGGCGCCGTCAATATCGCCGATGTGCTCGGTATGACCGTTCAACAGGCGTACAACTACTTTTACGGCGAACGGGGAATCGAGCACTCACTGCAGTGTCTGCTTGATGTGGGGCTCGACTACCTCAAGCTCGGTCAACCTCTTTCCACCCTTTCGGGCGGCGAAGCACAGCGTCTGAAGCTTGCACAGATTCTGAGTCTGCATACGAACAAGGCCGCACAGTCCCCCACAATTTACATTTTTGACGAACCGACGACAGGACTTCATTTCGACGACATCAAGAAGCTTCTGAAGGTCTTCCGTCGCCTGGTTCGGATGGGACATACGGTTCTGGCAATCGAACACAATCTCGATGTAATTTCCGCTGCAGACTGGGTTATCGACCTCGGTCCGGAAGGAGGAGACGAAGGCGGGCGCATCGTCGCGGCTATGACGCCGGAAGATCTGCGCAACAACCCGACAAGCTACACGGGCCGAGCATTGGCCGCCTACGACAAAATGATCGGAGAAAAGAGTGTGCCGATGACCGGGCTTTTCACCCGGCCACACGCCCAAGGCAAGGCTTCCGCGGGTCGTTCTCTGCAAAGCGTCTGGCGCGGAGCAAGACAAGGCGACTTGGGAATCTTCGGCGCACGCGAGCACAACCTCAAAAACATCGACGTCGTGATTCCCAAACGCAAACTCACGGCGATTACAGGCGTATCCGGTTCAGGCAAGTCGACTCTTGCCTTCGGCATCGTTTTCTCCGAAGGGCAACGCCGCTACCTCGAAAGCCTCAACGCGTACGCACGCTCAATCACGCAGCCGCCGCCCAAAGCCGACGTGGAAAATATTGTCGGCATCGCACCCACGGTGGCTATCGAGCAGCGCACAAGCCGCGGCGGCCGCAAGTCGACCGTGGCCACTATTACCGAGATTCAGCACTACCTGCGCCTGCTCTACGTCAAACTCGGCACGCAGTACTGTCCGACATGCGGTTCGCTTGTGAGCGAACAGTCGCCCGAGCAAATTCTGGCCCACATCATGAAGACCTACCGGGGCAAGCGCATTACGCTGGCCGCGCCCGTGGTGGTTGCCCGCAAGGGAACGTATCAGGAAGTCGCGCAATGGGCCGCCAGCAAGCTCAACGCTTCGCACCTGCGCGTCGACGGCAGTTGGGTGCAGACCTCCCCGTTCCCGCTGCTTTCGCGCTACAAAGAGCACACGATCGAGGCACCAACCGGCACGTTTGTCGTCACACCGAAAATTGAAGGCGAAATTACACAGGCCCTGACTGCGGCTCTCTTTCACGGTCACGGTCTAGTGTGCGTCGCAAGCGGCAATCAGGCTCAGCCTGCGTCAACAGCCAAAACCAAAAACGACGCAACCGACGGTCAAACGGAAATCCTTTCGACCAAGCGTGCCTGTCCGGTCTGTGCCACAAGCTTTCCGGAACCGGATCCTCGCTTGTTTTCATACAACAATAAACTCGGCTGGTGTCCGCAATGCCTGGGCACGGGCCGCATCGGCCTTGAGGGAGACGATGCCGCCACGCCCGACGACGAAGAAGCTCTTTCCGCCGCCGTTTGTCCTGCATGCCGCGGAGCTCGCCTCAACCCGATTGCGCTTGCCGTCAAGTTCGACGGCCGCTCGATTGCCGAAACCACGGCACTCTCCGTTGACGACTCGCTGCTCGCCATGCGCTCGATCAAACTCAAAGGCCGCGATCTAGCTATCGGCGCGGATGCCGTCAAAGAAATCATCTCGCGTCTGGAATTTCTGCAGAAGGTCGGACTCGGTTATTTAAGTCTGGACCGCGATGCTCCGTCGCTTTCGGGCGGCGAAGCACAGCGCATCCGTCTTGCCGCTCAAATCGGCAGTACGCTTCAGGGCGTCTGCTATGTTCTCGACGAGCCCACGATCGGCCTGCACGCGCGCGACAACAAGCGCCTGGTCGACATGCTCACCGAACTCAAGGATAAGGGCAACACGGTAATCGTCGTTGAGCACGATGAGGAACTCATTCGCCGAGCCGATCACGTCGTCGATATCGGCCCGGGCGCAGGCAGCCGCGGCGGCGAATTGATTGCCGAAGGAACGCTCAGCGACATTTGCGCAAACGAGCAAAGCATCACCGGCTGCATGCTCAAGCAGCCGCTTGTGCATACGGGCAAAGCCCGCCGCACGGTCGATTCCACTACGCCTGTGCTCACGGTGCACAAAGCCGAACTGCACAACCTCAAGCATATTTCCGTGGACTTTCCGCTCGGCAAACTTGTTGCCGTCACCGGCGTATCCGGCTCAGGCAAATCCACACTCGTGCGCGATGTGCTGCGTACGTCATTGCAGGCCAAACTCGACAACGAAAACGGTCGCCCCGTCGGATGCGAAGACCTCACCTGGAGCGATGATTCGCTCATCGGCCGTGTGTTGGAAGTCGACCAGACCCCCATCGGCAAGACTCCCCGCTCGTGCCCCGCCACTTATGTGAAATTCTTCAACGACATTCGCGATCTTTTCGCACAAACAACCGAAGCTCAGACGCGAGGCTATCAGCCCACCCGCTTTTCATTCAATACGCCCGAAGGGCGCTGTCCTGTCTGTGATGGGCAAGGGCAGATCAGTGTCGAAATGAGTTTTCTGCCCAACGTCAAAGTCCCCTGCGAAGCCTGCGGCGGTATGCGGTTTGACGAAGAAACGCTCGCGGTCAAATGGATGGGAAAAAGCATCGGCGACGTACTCAACCTGAGCGTGGATGATGCACTCGAACTCTTTGCCAATCGTCCGAAAATTGCAAAGCCTCTGCAGCTTTTGCAGGATGTGGGCCTCGGGTACCTGCGGCTCGGGCAGCCCTCTTCAACCCTTTCGGGCGGTGAAGCCCAGCGCATCAAACTTGTCACTGAACTTTCCAAAGCCTACAGTCAAGTCAAAACCCGCCGTACTGCCCGTACCTTCTACATTCTGGACGAACCGACGGTTGGATTGCACATGGCTGATGTTGAAAAGCTCATCCATGTACTGCATGCTTTAGTGCAAGCCGGCAATACCGTGGTGGTAATCGAACACAACCTCGACGTAATCGCGGAGGCCGACTGGGTGATCGATCTCGGCCCCGAAGGCGGCCCCGAGGGCGGCACCGTATCAGGCGCGGGTGAACCGCTTGCGATTTCCAAGCTGTCCACGCCTACGGGCAAGGCTCTTAAGGCATTTCTCGCCCAGCACAAGGCCTGCGGCGGCCGGAAAACCAACAAAACAACTGCAGGACAATAAGCATGCGGATATTTAAAGTCGGCGGTTGCGTCCGCGACCGTCTTCTTCGGGAACAAGGAATTGACGCCCCCACGGGCGACGTCGACTGGGTCGTGACCGGAGCCACTCCCGAAGAAATGCTTGCACACGGCTTCATGCCCGTAGGAGCAGACTTTCCCGTATTTCTGCACCCGGTCACGCATGAAGAATATGCGCTTGCCCGGACCGAACGCAAAACCGCTCGCGGCTATCACGGCTTTACGTTTTATGCCGCGCCGAACGTTACGCTTGAAGAAGACCTTCGTCGGCGTGATTTAACGATCAACGCCATGGCCGAAGATGGCAATGGCTGCGTGATCGACCCGTGGGGCGGCCAAAAGGATCTGCAGTCGCATACGCTGCGCCACGTTTCGGAAGCTTTCGGCGAAGATCCCGTACGCATTTTGAGACTCGCGCGATTTGCCGCACGCTTTCCCGGCTTCGATGTCGCAGAGGAAACGCTTGCTCTGTGTCGAAGAATGGTCGATTCAGGCGAAGTCGACGCCCTGGTACCCGAACGTACCTGGCAGGAGCTGCGCAGAGGACTTTCCGAACCGAGCCCCCTGCGCATGATCGACGTTCTGCAGACGTGCGGTCTATGGGATCGGATTTTTTCCGATATTCGCATCACACCCATCGTAAGAAATGCGCTGCAGCGCGCAGCAGATCGAAAACTAAGCACAGCCTGCCGCACCGCGATTCTGTTTTCAGAGTTCACCGATCCTCTCATCCTGCGCAAACGCCTGCAGACGCTGCGCCTGGATGCCGATACGATTTCGTTGGCCGAGCTTTTCTGCCGGTTGCGTCGGATGCCGCCCGAACTGCATTCTCCCGAAGACTACGTGCGCTTTCTGGAATCAGCCGATGTGTTGCGACGACCTAAACGCTTTGATGCATTTCTAGCCGCTTACGAAGCCTACAACCCGAGTTACGATCCGGCTTGTCTGAAGGTTGCCGCTGCCGCATTTGCCGCGGCGGATGCCGGCAAAGCGGCTCGCGAAGCCTGCGGTCGGGACGTGGCTCAGGCTGTTCGCAGCGTTCGTCTTAATGCGGTGCAGCTCGCCTTGCCGAACAAACTTTGAGGACACTTCCATGCCTTTTCTTGCCTCGCTTGATCATCTGGTGCTGACAGTTGCCGATGTACGCAAAACAGTCGATTTTTACTGCGGAATTCTTGGCTGCGAAGAGATAACCTACGACAACGGCCGCAAGGCCATCCTTTTCGGAAACCAAAAAATCAATCTGCACGTCAAGGGTTCGGAGATCGTGCCCCATGCGTTGCATGCCGCGCCCGGCACCGCAGATCTCTGTTTTCTAAGCACCGTACCCGTTGCGGCGTTGGTGCGTCACTTCGGAGCTCACGGCATTCCGGTTGAATTGGGCCCCGTTGAAAGAATCGGCGCCTGTTCGCCGCTGATTTCGATCTACGTGAGGGATCCTGACGGCAATCTCATTGAAATCGCAAACAGAAAACACCCGGCAGCCTAGAGAAACTTGCCGATCAGGAAAAAAATCAGGAAGATAAGAAGCGTGCTTGCAAGGGGAATGCTGATGCGCCGTCCGAGAATCGTGAAGTTGATGTCTCCGGGCAGGCGACCGAGCCCGTATCGACTAAGCCACGGCACGCAGGTCATCAAGACCATGATGCAAATCAAAATTACTAAAATCCAGCGCATTGGCGCATTGTAAAGCCTTTGTGCTCCGCTTTCGAAATAAGGTTCTCCATGTTGTCTTTGCTTGAGACTCTGAGTCTCTCCTGCCGGCGCCTTGCGCTCGAAGATATGCAAATCGAAGCGCGAATCGGCGCACACGACGACGAACGCAACCAAGCCCAACCGATCGTCGTCAACATTGATGTCTGGGTGCCGCTGCGTTTCAGCACAGCCGCGCGGGACAGGCTTGATGAGGTCTACAGCTATTCTGTCCTACCGCAAATCGTACGAAACGTCGTTGCCGAGGGGCACATCGATCTGCAGGAAACGCTCGGCGATCGAATTCTCGAACGGCTTTTGGCCGACGAACGCGTTGCAGCCGTTCGAGTGAAAACCTCCAAGGTACGAGCCTATCCCGATGCAAAAGCCGTTTCCGTTGAAACCTTCCGCTGCCGAACTTCTTTTATTCATGACTGATTCCAAACCCGTCGATTTTCCGGAGCGCCCGGTGCGCATGATGAAAAGCCGCGCCGACAAAGCCAAATTCATCGAAATTGCGCCGGGCAAGCACATTGAAGCCTCGGTGTCGATGCGCAAGCTCGAAAAACGCATCGTTCGTCTTTGCGCCATGGCCTGCACCGATTACGGCATGATCGAAGACGGCGACAAAATCGCTGTGGCGATGAGCGGCGGAAAAGACAGCTATGTTTTGCTCGACGCTCTTCTTAAGCTCAAGGCACGTGCGCCGGTGCACTTCGACATCGTTGCCGTTCACGTCAATCAACACATCCCGGGAAGCCCCACGCACCTGCTCGAAGCCTGGCTCAAAGAAAAAGGCGTCGACTATCACATCGAGCATCAAGACACGTACTCGATCACGCAAAAACTCATTCCCTCGGGCAAAAACGTCTGTTCATTGTGCGCGCGGCTGCGCCGAGGCATTCTCTACCGAGTCGCTCAGGAGCTGGGATGCACCAAGATTGCCTTGGGACACCAAATGGACGATGTAGTCTCCACGCTGCTGCTCAATATGTTCTACGGCGGACGCATCAAAGCGATGCCCCCGATTCTTCGCAGCGACGACGGCCGCAACACCGTCATTCGTCCCCTGATCTACCTGCGCGAAAGCGAGATGCGTCGTTGGGCCGAAATTTGCGGTTATCCTCTTTTCCCGAAGGATTTGTGCGGCGTCGGCGAAAATCTCAAGCGCAAGGAAATCAAAGCGTTGATGGCGCAATGGGATAAGGAGTTCGACAGTCGCATTTACAATCTCTTCATGAGCACCACCCGTGTGGCCGCTTCTCAGCTTGCGGACAAAACCCTCTACGATTTCGCCCACTTCCGCCGCATTGCCGATACGGACAACGATTCCGACGTCGAATTCTGAATACGCTCAATCCGGAGGTTCATTCCATGCTTTCGATCTCCACACCCGCCTTCGGGCACGAAGCCGAGATTCCGCAACGCTATACGCAAGAAGGCGAAAACCTCTCGCCGGAGCTCGTTTTTTCCGGCGTCCCCGAAGATGCCCGTTCACTTGTTTTGATTTCCGACGACCCGGATGCTCCGGATCCGGCCGCTCCGCAACGAGTCTGGCTGCACTGGCTTGTCGCCGGCATTCCGCCTCACTGCACAGGCTTTCCCGAGGGCATCCGAGAATATCCGCAAGGAGCACAGGTCGCCATCAACGACAGCGGCGTGCGCGGTTGGTCGGGTCCGCGTCCACCTATCGGACGCCACCGCTACTATTTCAAGCTCTTCGCGCTCGACTGCGAACTTCGGCTGCCGCAAAACTTCACGCGCGCCGAGCTTGAGTCCGCTATGCAGGGCCACGTGCTCGAAAGCGCCGTCACCATGGGAACATACCTGCTTTCGGGTAACCGCTGACTTGATTTATCCGGTCGATCGTTTTCCTTTTGTTCGTTTCTGCGTCAAAATAAAATGTTGGAAAAGCTGCCGGGCTCCGACGCTTCGCTCGGCCGTCTTTTGAACCGCTAAATTGGTCAATCACCCCTCGGAGTTCAACCCGATGTCACTGAAGCATATTTTCGCCGCCGCTGCCTGCGCGGCCACCGTTTTGGCCTGCGGCCCCGCAACGGCCGCCGATCCCGTCACTTACACCGTAGGTACGGGCGCCACCTATCGTCCCTTCGAATTCCAAGCTCCGAACAAGGAAATCGTGGGCTTCGATATTGATCTTGTCAAAGCCATCGCCAAGGAACAGGGTTTCAATGTCGAATTCATCAACACCCTCTTCGGCGTGATTTTCGAGTCCGTGCGCAACGGCGACCGCGACATGATCATCAGCGGCATCACCATCACGCCGCAGCGCAAGGAAGCCGTCGATTTCTCCTATCCTTACTTCGCGGCTCATCAGCTCATCCTCACGCAGAAGAATCTGACGGTGAAGACGGTTGCCGACCTCAAGGGCAAGAATGTCGCCGTGGTCGCCAACTCGGCCGGCGACATTGCCTGCAGCAAGGTTTTCGGCAAAGCCAGCAGCAACATCAAGCGCTTCGACAACACACCGCTTGTTCTGGAAGAACTCTCCGCGGGTGGCGTTGACGCCGCCGTGGGCGACATCGGCGTGTTTGCCTACTACGCACTGCAGAATCCCGACAAGCAGTTCAACATGGCCCGCGATCCCGCCTTTGAAGACCAGTACTTCGGCATCGCCGTGCGCAAGGGCAATACCGAGCTGCTCAACAAGCTCAACGAGGGCTTGAAGAAGATCATCGCCAACGGCGAATACGCAAAGATCTACGCCAAGTGGTTCGGCGACAAGGCTCAGCCGCCGAAGCTGCCGATTCCGTAGTCGAATCGACCGCAATCAAAACGTTGCAAGCGGGTGCCCCGTGAGGAGCATCCGCTTTTTCTCGGGATATTCACCGATAGCTACGCCGCCGAAACGAAGGCCTTAACAACCATCGGGTAGAATATGCGCCGATTTTTTAATCGCAACACTTGCTTACAGTGTTGCAAGCCGTTATCCACCCAATAAAAGGAAATCACGATGAGCGGATTTCGTTTTGATGTCCTAGCCGAATATTGGCCGCTTTTTGCGGAAGGCATCGGCATGACGCTCAAGCTCACCATCGGCTGCGTCATCTTCGGTGTTCTGCTCGGCATGCTGCTCGGCATGGCCCGCATGGCTGAAGCTCGCCACGACCCGCTGAAGTCGATTCTGTACTACGGCGTTCGCTGGCCCGTAACGATCTGGGTAAGCTTCTTTCGCGGCACCCCGCTTTTCGTTCAGATCTTTCTGATGTACTTCGCCGTGCTGCCGGTGTTTATTCATCCGGTCGACGGCCTGATCATCTCGGGCAGTCTCGCCCGCGAAATCCGCAGCAACTACGGCGCCTTCCTCGCGGGCTTTTTTGCAATCACCCTCAACGCTGGCGCCTACATGAGCGAAGTGTTCCGCGCCGGCATCCAGTCTTTGGACAAGGGACAGAGCGAAGCGGCCCGCTCCGTAGGCATGACCTACTGGCAGTGCATGCGCCATATCGTGCTGCCACAGGCCTTCCGCCGCATGTTGCCCGCGCTCGGCAACAACGCGATTGCCATTTTGAAGGACTCTTCGCTGGTGTCGGCCATCGGCCTCACCGAACTCGCGTACGCCGCACGCACTGTTGCAGGTGCTTCGGCCCGTTACTGGGAACCCTACCTTACGATTTCCGTGATGTACTGGGTAGCCACGCTCGGACTTGCATGGCTCATCCACGTGCTTGAAAAGCGCCTCGGAAAGGGAGACGACAAATGAGCAGCAACGACGTCATGATCAGCATCCGGGGACTGCACAAGCACTTCGGCAAGCTTGAGGTTCTCAAAGGCATCGACCTTGATATTCACCGCGGCGAAAAAGTTGTGATTCTCGGGCCCTCCGGCTCGGGCAAGTCGACGATGCTTCGCTGCATCAATGCACTCGAAGACCCCGATCAGGGAACGATTACCGTCGACGGCATCGAAGTCACCAACCGCAAGACCAACATCAACAAGCTGCGCGAACACCTCGGCATGGTGTTTCAGCGCTTCAATCTGTGGCCGCACAAGTCCGTGCTGGAAAACGTCATGCTCGGTCAAATGGTCGTAAGCGGCAAAGACAAAGAAGCCGCACGCAAGCGCGCCATCGAGACGCTTACTCGCGTGGGTTTGGCCGCCAAGGCCGACGACTACCCGGTGCGTCTCTCCGGCGGTCAGCAGCAGCGCGTAGGCATTGCCCGAGCGCTTGCAATGGATCCCAAGGCCATTTTGTTTGATGAGCCGACTTCGGCGCTTGACCCGGAACTTGTCGGCGAAGTGCTCGCTGTCATGAAGAGCCTCGCAGACGAAGGCATGACGATGGTGGTCGTAACGCATGAAATCGGCTTTGCGCGCGAAGTGGCCGATCACGTGGTTTTCATGGACGGCGGCGTCATCGTCGAACAGGGCCGTCCTGATGAAGTGCTTGTCAACCCCAAGGAGGAACGCACGCGCGCCTTCTTGAAGCGTGTTCTTTAAAGCTGCCTCGTGCATCTTCCCTTCCGGCAGACAAAGCCGTCGGTCATCCGGCGGCTTTATCTGTCTTTAAAAGAATATTGAAACCGAAGCTAAGCGCTTGTTTTCGAAATGTTTCCGAGCGCAGGACAGTGAAATTCCGTCCCTATAATCACTCAAGTTTTCAGTCGTGTTTTTCAAAAAAGCGAAGCGTTCGACGCAACGCAAACGCCCCCGTTCCGTGACCACTCAGAAATCGAACACTAAATCCCGCCGTTGGCTGAAATGGCTTGGTTGGTTTGCCGGCCTCGGTGCTGCAGCAGCCGTAAGCGGCGTAAGTCTCGGCCTGATCATTTTTTCGGTGATCTACTCGCAGCTGCCTCCCATTGATTCGCTCACCGAGTACAAGCCCAAGGTGCCTCTTCGCGTCTGGAGCGCCGACGGCACACTGATCGGAGAATACGGCGAGGAACGCCGCGACTTCGTTCATCTCGATGAAATTCCGAGTTTCGTGAAAAACGCCGTTCTCGCTGCGGAAGACAACGGCTTTTACGAGCACTCCGGCATTGAATTCATGGGCATTGCCCGCGCGGCGCTCTCGAACCTGCTCACCGGTCGGCGCGGTCAGGGCGGTTCCACAATCACAATGCAGGTGGCACGCAATTTCTTCCTCAGTTCCGAGCGCACATACACCCGCAAGCTCTATGAAGTGGCCATGGCTTACAAAATTGAGCGCCACCTCACCAAAGATCAGATTCTTGAGGTTTACCTCAACCAGATCTACCTCGGTCAGCGCGCCTACGGCTTTGCCTCGGCCGCCCGCGTCTACTTCGGCAAGAACCTGAGCGACCTGACGATCGGCGAAGCGGCGACCATCGCCGGGCTCCCTGTTGCGCCTTCGGCCTACAACCCCATCGTCAATCCGCGTCGCGCGACCATGCGCAAAAACTATGTACTCAGCCGCATGCATCAGCTGAAGTACATCGACGACATCACTTACGAAGAACAACTCAAAGCTCCGTTGATGCCGCTCAAGAGTTCGGTCAATCTAACAGCCGACGTTGCGCTCGAAACCCGGGATATTCACGCCGAATATGCCGCCGAAATGGCCCGTATGCTCATCTACGACATCTTCCGTGAGGAAACCTACACGAGGGGGTTGAACGTATATACGACCATCCGAGATAAGGATCAGCGTGCCGCCTGGAGCGCCGTACGCAAGCATTTGATCGCTTACGACCGCAAGTACCGCTACCGCGGTCCGAGCGGACGAATTGACATCAGCGACGCCGCAAGCCGCGACGACAGCATCCGTCTGGCACTGAACAAGGCGACCTCCTCGGACAATCTCGAACCCGCCGTGGTGGTGGAGATCACCGACAAGACCTTTAAAGCCGTCATTTTGGACGGCAAAGACCTCAAAGTCGTCGATCTGGATGCCGGCAGCCGTAAATTTGCCGGCAAGTATCTTACGAACAAGGTCGATAAGGCCAAACGCTTGCAGCCCGGCAGCATCATCCGCCTTTCAAGAGTCAAGAACAGCTGGACGCTTGCGCAGATTCCGGAAGTTCAGGCAGGCTTCATCAGCGTGGACTTTGAAACGGGCGCCGTCAAGAGTCTCGTGGGCGGCTTCGACTTCTATCTGAACATGTTCAATCATGTCACGCAGGCCTTGCGACAGCCCGGCTCTTCCTTCAAACCCTTCATTTATTCGGCAGCCTTGGATAAAGGGTTCAACCCCGGCACGATCATCAACGACGCGCCGATCTTCATCGATCCGCGCCTCACCGGCGGCGAACTCTGGGAGCCGCGCAACTACGACAACAAGTTCGACGGTCCGATGTCGCTTGCCATGGCTCTGCGCAAATCTAAGAACCTTGTGTCAATCCGCGTCATGCAGGCCATCGGCGCACGTTACGCACAAGAATATGTTTCAAAGTTCGGTTTTGAGCCGTCCCGTACGCCCGCGCAGCTCACCACTGCGCTCGGCGCAGGTTCGACGACACCCTGGGAAATGGCAGCTGCCTTTTCGGTTTTTGCCAACGGCGGATATCGTGTCAAGCCCTACCTAATCGACAAGGTCACCGATGTCGACGGCAAGGTGCTCATGCGCGTAAATAATCCCAAGGCAGGCAACGAAACGATCCGCGCTATCGACGATCGCAACGCCTTCGTGATGCACACGCTTTTAAACGGTGTCGTAAGCGCACCAGGCGGTACAGCCCGCCGCGCCTATCGTGAACTGAAACGTTCCGACATGGGAGGCAAGACCGGCACGACCAACAATGCGCACGACGCCTGGTTTGCGGGCTACGCCTCCCGCACGCTTGCCGTGGGTTGGGTCGGATACGACCAGATGCGCCCGCTCGGCAGCAACGAAACAGGCGGCGGCCTGGTGCTGCCAATCTGGATCGACTATATGAAAACGGCCGTCAAGGACGAACCGCCCTACCGTCGTCGCCAACCTTCAAGCGTAGTGCTACTGAACGGCGTCTACTACTACGCCGACAGTGTGGACAAAGCCGTCAAGGACGTGCCGCTCGACGGACGCATCAAACAGGAAAACCTGCAAAAGGAGCTGGTCCGCGACCAGATCTTCTAAAAACCCGCGCCGCCGCTGTCAAGCCGCGGCGCTTTCTTTTGGTTACGCGTTAAGGAATCAAAGTTTGATCTTGACCGCTTCTCCGCACACAAATCCGAGAGCGGCTTCAAGCGCCGATTCAAACGATGTGCCGTCGCGCGTATTGAGCCACTGCCCGTCCTTATTTTCAAAATGCAGTCCCCCCTTGCGGGTAGCCAGCCACATCTGCTGAGTCGGTCCATGTCGATTGATGACAACCTGTTCGCCCGAATCCCCTTCCAAGGTAAGCACGTTTCCCGAACGATCACATTCGACATCAAGCCCAGCCGCGTCAACAGCGTTTTCAACCGCTCTCATCAATGCTTCGCTTGCCTCAAGGAATTCTGTTTCAGTCATAATTGCTCTCTGCGCCGAAAAAATTTTCATTTTTCACTTTCAAGGAGGCACGCAAATCATGGTGCGCACCGTTCTAGCTATTTTAAGCATCACCCTTTTGACGGCCTGCGGCCTAAAGGGGCCGCTTTACATGACCGACGAACAGGGGCAGCGCCAGGAAGCACCCGAACAGACGCCCCAGCAAGGCGGCGTGCCCTCGGACACCATTTTGCAGAACCGCTGATCGTCACAAACGGTTCATAACAAAATTTATTCCTCGGATTTTCTTTCATGCGAGAAGATTTCAGTGCTCTGCCCGGTTTCACGCGCCGAGCCGGCGAACTTTACTGTGAAAACATCAAACTGACGGATTTGGCCGCGCGCTTCGGCACTCCGCTTTACGTTTATTCCCATGAAGCCCTCAAAACGGCACTTGCAAGCTGGCTCACAGGCGTCGCCGGTACCCCTCACCGCGTTTTCTATGCGATGAAAGCAAACAGCTCGCTGGCACTGCTGCAGTTTTTCCGCCGTGCCGGAGTTGGTTTCGATATCGTCAGCCGCGGCGAACTCGCCCGCGCTCTCTTGGCCGGGGCCAAGGGCAGCGACATCGTCTATTCGGGCGTCGGCAAAAGCCGCGAAGACATCCGTGCGGCACTGCAGGCAGGCATTGGGTGCTTCAACGTCGAAAGCATTCCCGAGCTCGATCGCATCAACGAAATCGCACTTGAAGAACACTGTGTTGCTCCCGTCTCGGTGCGAGTCAATCCGGACGTAGACGCCAAAACCCATCCCTACATTTCAACAGGCCTCAAGAACAATAAATTCGGCGTTGCCTTCGATCAAACGGTCGAGCTCTACAAACACGCCAAAACGCTTGCCGGTATCCGCATCTCGGGCATCGACATGCACATCGGCAGTCAAATTACGCAGCTTGAACCGTTTGTTCACGCTGCCGACAAAATATTCGACATCGTCGAAGAGCTGCGCCGCAACGGCATCGAACTCGATCACCTCGACTTCGGCGGCGGTCTGGGCGTTCGCTATATCGATGAAACGCCGCCTTCGGCCGAAGAACTCGTGCGGGCCGTATCAGCCAAGGCACTCGAGCGCGGCTTCGGCTCGCTGCCGATCTATTTTGAGCCGGGCCGCTCTCTGGTCGCGCGTGCCGGAGCTCTGCTGACTACCGTTGAGTACCTCAAGCCCACGCAGGCGAAGAACTTCCTGATTGTGGATGCCGCCATGAACGACATGGTGCGCCCCACGCTTTACCAAGCGCAGATGGCGCTTGAGAACTGCACCCAACGCGAAAACGTGCAGCTGTGGGACGTCGTGGGCCCTGTGTGCGAAACAGGCGATTTTCTGGCTCGCGGAATCGAACTTGCGGCCGAAAGCGGCGATGTGCTCGTCATGACCGGCGCCGGAGCCTACGGCATGTCCATGGCTTCGAACTACAATTCCCGCGGCCGCGCAGCCGAGGTTCTCGTAAGCGGAGAGAAAGTCTGGCTCATCCGTCGTCGAGAAACAATCGAGGACCTCACCGCATTGGAAAGCACTGTGCCTGCAGAAGCCCTAAGCTGAATCCGGCAACGTGCAAATCCTTCAATAAACCGCTAAACTCAAGAAACGCTGGGTTCCGAAAAAGGAATCCGGCGTTTTTCGTGACCGGAACTTCCTGAAGGAGCAACCGCAATGCATATCGACAACGAAATCAAGCTTGACTTTAAGGATGTATTGATCCGTCCGAAGCGCTCGACGCTAACGAGCCGCAGTCAGGTGGACATCACCCGCGAAATCAAGTTCCGCTGGTCGTCGGAACGCTTCCACGCCATTCCGGTCATCGCCGCCAATATGGATACCACGGGCACATTTGAAATGGCTCGTGCTTTGGGCCGTCACGGCATGATGACAGCACTGCACAAACATTACAAAGCTCAGGAATACATCGATTTTTTCACGCAGCTTGAGAACAAATCCGATGCGTTCTATTCGCTTGGCATCGGAGAAGCCGAATATGAGCAGTTCTGCGCCGTCATGAAAGCCGCTCCCGGCGCGGTGCGCTACGTGTGCATTGACGTGGCCAACGGCTACACGGAAGCTTTCGTGAGTTTCGTCAAAAAAATGCGCGAGCACTTCCCCGACATCGTGATTATGGCCGGCAATGTTGTCACGGGCGACATGACCGAAGAGTTGATTCTGGCCGGCGCCGACATTGTCAAGGTCGGCATCGGCCCCGGCTCGGTATGCACCACCCGAAAAATGACGGGGGTGGGCTATCCGCAGCTGTCAGCCGTAATTGAATGCGCGGATGCCGCGCACGGTCTCGGAGGGCGCATCTGCTCGGACGGCGGCTGCACGCGCCCCGGTGATATTGCCAAAGCATTCGGCGGCGGCGCCGATTTCGTTATGCTCGGGGGCATGTTTGCCGGTCACGACGAATCGGGCGGAGAAGTCATCGAAAAAGACGGCCGCAGGATGCGTGCCTTCTATGGCATGAGCTCCAAAGCGGCCATGGACAAGTACTCGGGCGGCGTCGCACCCTACCGCGCCGCCGAAGGGAAGATCGTCTACATTGAAGACCGGGGGCCGGTGGATCAGACCTGCCAGGATATTTTGGGAGGCGTGCGCAGCGCCTGCACATATGTCGGCGCCCGTAAACTCAAAGAGCTCACCATGCGTACGACCTTCGTGCGCGTCACGCAGCAGCTCAACGAAATTTTCGGCAAATCCTAACAAAAGGCCGGGACCTCGCCCGACCTTCGCGCTGGCGCTTGAGCTCAGTCTTGAGCGCCTTCCTTTCTGCCATTGAGCTTTTCCTGATGCTCAACGATCAACAACAAGCGGGTGATGTCCGCTGCCGAGCGAATACCCAGCTTACGGCACAGTGAACTGCGGTGCGCAATGACTGTTTTTTCGGAAATATTAAGGTCGTAGGCAATCTGCTTGTTGAGCTTACCGTCGGCAACGCCTCGAGCCACTTCTTTTTCACGAGTACTCAGCATCGCCCAACTCCTGAGAGCCTTGTCGACTTCAGCATGCTCCTCTCGCCGAGACTGATCAAGCTCAATGGCTTCAAGCACGGTCTGAATCAAGCGCTCGGTTTCAACGGGCTTGAGTAAGAAATCATAAGCTCCGTCCTTGACGGCCTTAACAGCCATCACCAAATCGGCGTGCGCAGAAATCAACACCAAAGGCATCCGATTACCGATGCGTTTCATCTCCGTCTGCAGTTCAATACCGCTCATCTCCGGCATGCGCACGTCGCTCACGATACAGCCCGGCACGGAAGGATCATCCTCCTCAAGAAACCGTACGGCACTTTCGTAGGCCTGAACCTGCCAACCCTCACCTTCCAAAACAAACTGCCAGGAGCGTCGCACCTTGTCGTCATCGTCAATCACCCGCACCACGGGCGGGCGGCCGGCTAGCGCCATGGACTCGCCTCCTCGCGAGAGCATCCCCTCTGTCATCAAGCGTCCTTTCCGTTATTTCGATTGTTCGCCGTCTTGCTGCAGGTCAAGCGGCAAGCGCACCGTGCAGCAAATCCCGCTCGGTACAAGCCTTTCTATTCTAAGCGCTCCGGAGTGTGCTTCAAGAAGGCTTTTTACAATTGCAAGCCCCAATCCCATGCCGCCCTTCTTGGTGGTGCGGCCGATTTGACCGATCTGCGCAAACTGCTCGTCCGTAAGCGGCTTACCGTTGTCCGAAACGCTGGCGTAGGCGTAATCGGTGTCTTTCCAAACCCTGAGAACCACGGAAGGGGCTTCAACATCAGCTACAGCCGCAATCGCATTTTTCAGTAAATTGGTGAGCACGAGTTCAAGCTCAATCGTATCGGCCTGAACAAACACCTCCGACTGCAAGTCGGCATGCAAAATCTTGGCATATCTGCGGTTTCGCTCGAGAACATGCCGTGCATTGACAGCCAGGTCCGTACGCACGAACATCCGTTCCTTATTAGAGGCATATCCTCGAACCAAATCGATCACCTCGGCTGCCTTCAGGCCGGATTCTTCGATTTCGGAAAGAGCATCTATCAGAACTTCTCGCGGAACATCGCTTCTAAGCAGGCGCCGGCGCAAACTCCCGGCATAGTTGTTGACAACGGTGAGCGGCTGCTTGAGCTCATGAGCAGCCATGCTTGAGAGCGCGCCCACGGCGCTCAGTTTTTGCATCGTCTTAAGCTTGAGAGCCGCACGACGAGCATCCAGATCAGACTGCATTTTTTCCGCCAAGGCCTTCTCTGTTTGTTTTGTCCGAAGGCGAACCGCAACAGTCAACACAACCGTGTTAACGATCAAGACGAGAACAACTGCCAGAGCTCCGAAAGCCAAGCCGGAATACTCAAGCAAAATATCGCGAAGCCCGTAGGCTTGAGCATAAGGCAGGTTGAGCTGTTGGAATACGGAGTCCGCGCCTGTTCCGTCCGGCGTCATCGTCCAATGCATGGACGAATCATCCGAAGGCGGAATAGACAGCAATGCCAGCACCACTGCCTTTGTCTCGTCGGGGCTCAAATTGGGCTTAACGGAAAAAGACCAATTTGGATACAGGCGAGTCGAATGCTTGCAGGCACTATGCGACCAAGGCTCCCTGTCGCCGATCACCTTAAAGTCGCTGACTTTGTATTTGCCAAGCCCCTCGGCTTCCTCGAGCAAGCAGTTGACCACAAATCCGACATCGGCTTCTCCCGCATAAACCTTATCGAGAATTTGAGTCATCGGCTCCCCGGTCACGATGATGTCGCGAAAACCTCTTTTGACGTCAATACCGTGCGCGGTAAGTTCCGCCATCGGAATCTGCCATCCGGCAAAAGCCGTGATGCTCATTACGGCCAGAGACTTCCCGGGCAAATCTTCAAACGAATCGATGTCGCTGCGGTCGGCCCGCACAATGATGGCTGCCCCGTTGCCTGCGTACGGATCGGGAAGTCTCTTGTTGACGGCGGTGAGCAGTCGAGCGCCGCCCGTCTGCCGCAGCATGATGCTCGTAAGCCCGTAGGAAGCAATCGCCATATCGAACTGTTCGGCTGCTGCGGCATCTAAAAAAGTATCCGGTCCGTAAACTCGAATTTCCAAGGTCCTCGGCGCAATCGCCTCGCGAATGCGTTGCAGGGACTTCCCGTAATACATATCGCTGAGAATCTGGCCGTAACTGTTGACAATGCCCAAGCGCAGGGGACGGTCGTGCGCACGGCTCATCTTGTCCGCAGCAAAGACGCTCGTATGAAGCACCCCCACAACAAACAAAAAGAGCAGCAGCGCCGAGCGCAGGCACAGTAGAAAACTACGGCAGGACATCCGTGCAAACGAAATAATGAGACAAGATGTCAGGATTCTGCCACTTTACCCAAAAAAAAGGGGCCGAGGATTCTTGCCTCAGCCCTCAAACCATTCGGTGTTTAATCAACCAAACGAAAGGAGATCGATGTGTGATTGGAATAGTACCCATGCCTGGTCGTCTTGGGTGCAAACAAATCCATGCTGAAGAAACCGTTTGTAAATGAATTAGTGTTCAAAAAGACGAACAAAAACAAGAGCTTACGTCTATCTTAAGGTTAATCCGCATCTTTAATCCTGACGACCGGACAGAATCTTCAATGAAATCAAAGAACTACATCACATGCCCCAGTTTCAAAACGATGCGCTTGAAAACAAAACGGTGCCGTCACAGATGTAACAGCACCATTAACAACTATTATGACCACCTTAAGAGTGCTGAAGCCCCGAAAACAAAATTGCTTTGGCTTTCGTCCAGTCTTCGGCAGGTTTTTCATCAAATCCCGAAGCGACAAATCTCGACCATCGTCCCTGGATGTAACTCATGACCAGCGCTGCACGACCTGCAAAGTCCGTGTTCGAGACCGCCTCACGCTGCACATCAGCAAGTTCAAGCGTCTGAGCGATGGACTTTTCGGCTGCGGCAAGCGTATTCCGCATCGCCGTCTTAACTTCTGCCGATTCGCCGCAAAGAGCTTCACCGGTCAGCAGCCGCGTCAAACCGGGATTCGCTTCGGCAAACAACAGCAATGCTCTCGCCTTGATTTCCGCTCTGCCGATCATGCCGACGCCGGTCTGTGCGTTGATTTCGTTGAACATCCCCTCGAAAGACCGGCGACAAAAGTCAATAAGCTCCAAAAGAATTTCAGTCTTGCCCGTGAAGTGGCGATATAAAGCACCGTCGGCCACGCCCATGGCCTTGGCTATTTCCTTGGTCGTAACGCCGCCGCAGCTCGGCTCAGAAAGCAAACGCACAACGGTCACCAGAATTTCCTGCCGACGCTCCTTCGTGCGACGATACTGGCGACGAACCCGTTTTTCTTCCCGATCGGTGGATCTTTCTTCCGTCATGGATCTTCTCGAAAAAGAGTGACAATACGGCGCAATGTTACCGTTTTCAGACAGCACATAAAGCAAAACCCCCGAAGGATTGCTCCAACGGGGGTTCGCTTAAATGTTTAGCCTGGCAGTGACCTACTTTCACTGGAAATACAACCAACTATCATCGGCCCTGAAGCGTTTCACTGTCCTGTTCGGAATGGGAAGGAGTGGGACCACTTCGGTATGGCCGCCAGGCAAAGGCTTTGACTCGCAGCCTCTTGGGCTGTTCGTCGAATTCTTTGGCTAAAGAAGCTCAGCTCTTCGGGCTCGCAATTGCAGAGCTCAAATCCTCTTCATCTACTTGAGTGTCTTTGCAGACTTCAAGCAGCACGGTTATAGGATCAAGCCTCACGAGCAATTAGTATCGGTTAGCTAAACGTCTCACAACGCTTACACACCCGACCTATCAACGTCCTGGTCTCGAACGACTCTTCAGGGAGGTCTAAGCCTCCGGGAAGACTTATCTTCAGGCAAGTTTCCCGCTTAGATGCTTTCAGCGGTTATCTCT
>OOAH01001210.1_pt1 | contig 24434 bp, 30 predicted proteins | sample 1671801 | NCBI WGS metagenome assembly OOAH01 (sample SAMN06348194, study PRJEB24527) | human gut metagenome | biome: human gut; feature: ankylosing spondylitis patient; material: feces | host: Homo sapiens | place: China | collected 2015-10 | reverse complement strand
AGGGCTTTGAGCAGCGGGAGATTTCCGTGGATGACGGCGGTGAATTGTATGTCCATCTTTGGAACTCTGACGAGTGGAGCATCCAAACGGAGCAGGAATTGTTCGCCCCCAAGCTGGCGGAGGGTCTGCCGGAGCTGTGCTTCTCCACGCTCCCCGGTACCGGCGAGCTCATCTGTATCAAGCGCGGCGAGAGCGGCTACTATCCCAGCGATTGGAACACGAATGATCCCGCACATAACCGTGAGATAGCGGACTATAACAACGAGCGGCTTGGCGTTAACCCCGCACAGGAGAAAGCCATGAAAACGGGTTCCATGTTCGGCTGGGGTGTCCCCGGCGCAGACCCCGGTTACTATAAGCAGAATGCTCCGCAGATGGGAGGGATGACCCTTGGGTAAGAAAATGCTGCGTGTGTATCTCGCTAAAGATGATACTCCGTATAGCGCAGCCTATGCCAAGCTGGACTTGCCTGCCTCCCCGTGGGAGGTGTGGGACGCCATGGAAAAGGTGCGGCTTCAGACGGACGATATCCTGTACATGGAGATCGAAGACTACTTTGCCTTTGAGTATCTCTCGCCCAACTTGGATGGGTTAGATATCAGCCTCAACGAGCTCAACGACCTTGCCGCACAGCTTGCGGCGTTGGACGAAGTACAAGGGATCGCCTTTGAGGGATTGTTTTCCATAGCGGTGCAGAGAAAAGTAAACGCCAACGGCGGCGTCATCACGCTGCAGGATCTGCGGGATCTGGCGGTCAGCGCAAAAACTGACTGTTACCATGTAGTGGATGCCGCAGACGATGCTGCCCTCGGCCGGTTTTACGCAGAAAACGATTTTATCCCCGAACTGGATGGCGTGTCGGATGCTGTCTTTAAGATGCTGGACTTTGCCGGCATCGGAAGAATGATGCGTCATGGGGAAAACGGTGTATTTGTGGGAAACCTGTATGTGCTGCAGGATGGCGAACTGACCACTGCGCCGCCTGTCCAAAAGACGCTGCCGGAAAAGCCGGGATACCTCTTTCGGCTCACGCTTGGACTGCATCCCGACATTGGCGATGCGCGCACGGTGACGCTGGATCTTCCCGCAGCAGAGGCGGAGCTGCTGGACGCACAGGAACAGCTCGGCGCGGAGGGCTGGGAGGGCGTCACAGTCATTGATTATGACGGGATCATCCCCTATGCGGCAGAATTCACCGACCTGCCCATAGAGCTGGAGGAATTGAATGCCTTCACCAAGGCCGCGCGGGACATTCCGAGATCCGAGGTGCCAAAGCTGAAGGCTCTGCTGGAGCAGTTTGGGGTGCAGGACATCGAAACGGCGATGCTCCTAACGGAGCATCTGGCGGACTACATCCTCACGCCGGAGATCAGTTCGCCACAGGAGGCGGCACTGGATCAGCTCTGCTTCATCATGGACCGTGAAGAAGCCGTTCGGCTGATCCCGTATGTGAACCTCTTCAACTACGGCGAGACAGTCATCCATGCGGACAACGCCGCCCTCACATCCTACGGCCTGCTGCACCGCGCGGACTATGAACCAATGCTCTCACCCATGCAGCAAAAACAGGAAAAGGAGATGACGATGCAATGACCAGGGAACAGATCCAACACGAAGGTGACCGGCCGCTGCCTTGCGCAGCACAGGAAGCATTCCAATGCAGACCGGATGCTATGAGCGATGACGAAAAGACGATCTTCTCCGCCATAGCCCTGCAAAAGAGCGAGGCGGAGGCTGCGGAGATTTTCAGAGAGTCACCGGAGCAGCTGCGTGATTACACGATCCTCAAGGGCGTCAACAGCTACGCCGCGCTGGGCAGATATTATCTTGCCAACGAAACTACCGTCCCGGAGGAGCTGTACGAGTACATGGATCTGGGCGCGCTGGGCTGCCGCTATGAGGACGAGCATCCCGGCGTGTTCATCGGCAGCGATTATGTGCAGTATCCAGCCGCCGAACAGAAACCGTCGATGGAAATGCAGGTAATGTAATCCCGTCAGGTCCCCGTCATGACCAAAGCGTAAGATCATTGTGGCAGGCACTGCTTTGCAATGTATGTAATGAGATCTTCCGGCGTGATCGTATCACCGGTGTGAGGTATCTCGCGCCATCTCTTCTGTACGGCAGGGTCAGGATTGCACATCGCGGCAATCATGGCAAGCCGGATCTCTTTTCGCACCTCTTCCACGGTAGTGTGATGTCTGCGGGCAACCTCCAGCAGAGCAGCATCGGCATTGATCTTCTTTTTTTTCATGGTATCACTCCTATTGCTTTTTAGAACGGGTATCGTTCTTTTAGAACTACAATAGCATAGGAGTTTTAGGGAAAAGTGTCGAACGCAGTCGAAAAAACAGAGGTTTGCTAAAAAGCAAACCTCTGCACCGGTGTTACCGCAATTCGTCGATCAAAGTATCCAGCACATTCATCACCTTGCGCTGCCCTTCTGGGGACAGGGCTTTCAATCGCTCGGAGAGCTCTGTGGCGTGAAGCAGCGTTGCCGCATCCAAATTATCCTGAAGCAGCTCGTCCGTTCCAACCTTGAGTACATTGGCAATGGCGACCAGCTTATCCAGCTTTGGTGCTTTGACTCCGCGCTCGACCACGCTCATATGGTCAACGCTGTAATCAACAGCGGCAGCAAGCTCTTCCTGCGTCATGCAAGCCCTCTCACGGGCAGCTTTGATTCGTTTTCCCAATGCGATCTGATCCATACAGCAATCTCCTTTTGAACGGTATCCGTTCTTAAAGTATATGGGAGATGCCGTTCGTTTCACAGGAGCGCACGGAACGCAGACCGTTCTATAAGAACGGAGCAAAACAAAAAACAGTATGTCAAGAGGCCGTTTACCCGGATGGGGAAAAGCGGCCCCTTCTTTTTTGCGCTCATTTTGTCTCCTGTTCCGGGATAAGAGCCTCGGAAAGGAAGTAGAAATGCGTGAAGAAAAACTATTGAATTATTTGAAAGGTGCCTGTGCCGGGCATAAGTACAGAGCGAGCAGTGCTGAACTGGAAGCCGTTCTCGGAATCAGCGGAACAGATCTGCGAAAGCTGGTAAATCGCATGCGACGTAAGGGCGTTCCTATTGGGAGTGACCGATGCGGATATTTCTACGCTTCCACTGCTGGCGAAGTCTACTCCACGATTCAGCAACTCAAAAGCATGGAAAACGGTCTTGCGGCAGCAAGGCGCGGATTGGAGCAGTCACTGGATGCCTTTCCCTTGAGAGAAGGTGCATCTTGAACAGCTTTATCCCTTGGGTGGGAGGCAAAGGCAAGCTACTGTGGATCATCAACAAAATGGCTCCATATCACTACAGGCGGTTCATCGATGTCTTCGGCGGCAGCGGTACGGTCACTCTGAACCGTCCTATCCGGCATGGATGCATGGAGGTCTATAACGATTTCAATGGAAACCTCACAAACCTGTTCTGCTGCGTGAAAAACCGCACTCTTGCGCTGTTGGCAGAGTTGGGCTTCTTGCCTTTGAACACGCGGGATGACTTCAATGTCCTCTATAAGTTTCTTTCCAAAGGTGAGTTCACAGATGACTATCTGCAGGAAGAAATGAAATTGACAGAGGTCTACCTCAAGCCGCCTGACGCCGAAGCTATCCGTGCGCTCCTGTTAGAACGTGCGCCTCGCGGGAGTATCCGCCGTGCGGCGGACTACTTCAAACTGGTACGGTACAGCTTCAGCGGCAGCGCCAAGTCTTTCGGGGGCAAGCCCTGTGACATCCGCCGTTTCTTTCATCTGATTTGGGAATGCTCCCGTCGATTGGCAAATGTCATCGTTGAGAATAAGGACTTCGAGGATGTCATCCGTCAGTATGACCGAGAGGACGCTTGGATCTACTGTGACCCGCCCTACTTTGAGGCAGAGTGTTATGAGGTCGGCTTCCCTAAAGCAGATCATCAACGGCTCCATGATACGCTCCTGACCTGCCGCGGGTATGTCATGGTGTCCTACAACTACTGCCCGTACATCTCTGAGCTTTATAAGGAATTCTATATCTTCCGCACCGTCCGTCCCAACAGCATGTCCCAGACGGCAGGCAGCGAATATGAAGAAGCCATCATCACCAACTATGACCCCCGCAAAGCCTGTTGGCAGTTGACTTTGGAGAGCCTGCTGGACGGCGATAACGACACCCGATATGAACTGATGCACGAACCAGAGCGTCCCATCAAAACCACAATCAAAGAAAACGAAGGAGGAATCGTATTATGAACTTTATTCTTACCAGAGACAAGGCCATCACCATCGCGCCCGCAGCGCTGAAGCTGAGTGGCATCCCCGACGATGCGAAGCTGGAACTAACCACGCTGGACGGCGCGGTCATCCTGACGAAGTCCAAAATGACCGCGATGGAGTATGTCAAGCTGCTCACGGAGTTGACTGCCCATGTCGGTCAGATGCTTCTGACCCTGCGAGATACCTGCGGTTGCTGCGACGAATGCGACGAGGACGAGTGTGCTTGCAGAGATCTGTCTATCGAGGAGCTGTGCCGACCTGCGGTCACCGTCCCCGATTGGGCCAGAGAGGAAGCGGATATCCCGCCCGATGCCAAGCTGGGCTGCTATGTGGATGAGGACTCTGGCGAGATCACCATTTGCGAGACAGATTATGAGTATGACCTCTCCGATGTCCCGCCTGCGATCCTGTTCGCTCTGCGTCAGTCCGGCTGTTGCCTGTCTGTGCTGGAAGATGTGCTGATGGAGAACGATATCGTCTACGACAAGTGACACTTCCGGTGTCCAAAAGATCGAGGTGATGACACAAATGAATGAAACTTACCTGTACCGTGGGTCTGCGAAAGAAGCCAAAAGTCGGGATGAACTCCCTCTGTGGCGGGAAAGCCACAAGGCCAATGTCGCCTGCCGTGGGGCCATTGAAGACACCATCCGTCGAAACTTCGATGGGATGAACCTGGACCCTGAGTGTCTGACTCCCGTGCTGGAGGAGTACGGCTACAAGCGCACCGAGTGGGTGCTGGCCGCAACCTTGCAGGAACTCAATTGGGACGGCCGTTTTCACCCTGCGAATAAGGAGTGGGCAGCACGGCACTATATTCCGCGGGATGAACGGCACATTGCCGATATCACCGTTCGAAGTCATCCTGCCGTACTGGACGGCTTCGTGACTCTCTATCGGAAGGCGTATCAGAAGCTGGGACTGTTTGGCTCCGAGCATTGTTTCGGTGACCGAGCCGAGCAGGACTACACCGCCAAGGTGCTGGTCCTGTCGCCGCATACGCTGAAGGAATCCTTTTGGAGTCAGGAAAACCAGCTGTGGTACGCCCATGATGGCTTCGGATGCAGCCCCCACGCTATTGGGCGCTCGGTACGCTGCACCTGTCTGGGCGACGGCGAGATGACTCGTTGGAATCGAGATGAGTTCATCGGTGTGCTGGACGAGCAGTTCCTGCCCAAATGGGCGCAGGCAAAGCTGGCGGAGCTGACTGCGCCCCGGCAGGAGGAAACTACCACAGGTGAAATGAAATTGGAATGATTGGGGGTGAAACAAGTGCAGCGAATCTTTATCGATAACCATGACCGCATCCTCTGCTACGGCAACCCTGCCGGATACATTACAGAAAAAGAAGCGGTGGTGGACACCATGTTCCAAACGGAGGAACTGGAGAGTTTTCTGCAAAAGCAGGCACTCACCATCCGCTGGGAGGACGGTGTCTATGACCGGCTCCTGCTGGGACAGCGCAGTGGCCGCTTCGACCCGGAGGCTCCGCCCCTGAAGAATTGCCGTGTATGGCAGCTCTCACGAGACAGCCCCATCAATATCCGTTTTGTTTCCTACGAGACGATGGTACAGCGCTTCGGTCAGCCAAGCCGAAATAGCTATGAGACGGTCTATGACGGTCAAGTTAGGACCAACGACTTGGAAGAGATCTACACAATCTTCCGCAACCCCGTTCCCCGCTACGACGGCAGGCCCATCGGCATCTCGGATGTGTTGGAACTATACGACGAAGGCGGCAGCGAGTTCTATTACTGCGACCGCATCGGTTTCCAGCAGATCGAGTTTGCCCCTCAGCAGGAAATGAATATGAGTCCGTGAGGGAAGCACTTGACCAGGTGCTTTTTTCACACCCAAATCAGAATAAGGAGGAATTCAAATGCCCAAAGCATCAGCTCCCACCCCAGCGCCGGATGCCCCGCTTCCCGTGGAGTACGCCGTGCGCATCTATCCCGTGAAGGGAAGCAAGTACACGCTCGCCAATGCCAATGTGGATATCAACGGCATCTTTGCCATCCGCGGCGTAAAGATCATCAACGGTGAGAAAGGCCCCTTCGTTGCCATGCCTCAGTACAAGGACGGTCACGGCGACTACCATGACATCTGCTTCCCCTGTACGGCAGAGGCTCGCCAACAGTTTAATAAAACTGTGCTGGATGCCTACGAGCAGTCGCTCCGCCAGAACCAGCAGCAGGACAATGCTCCTCCCATGGAGCAGTCCATGTAAATCAAACCTATCCACTACACAAACATCATAATTTTTTGGAGGTAACTACACTATGAAGAAGCTCATCAAGAAGACCGCCAATTCCGTCCGCAACGCCGCAATCCGTCTCGCCGCCACCCGCCGCTCTGGTGAGGGCTACATCGACACCGCCGTCAAGATCCTAATCGCCGTGGTGCTGGGCGCGCTGCTGCTGGCGGGCCTCTACGCTTTGTTCGGCGATGTGGTCATGCCCACGCTGAACCAGCGTATCAAGGATATGTTCAACTACGCCGGCGCGCTGGGCGGCTGATCCGTGGCATCTGTCCTGCAGGGGACGCTGTTCCTCATCGGACTTATGAGCGCGGCATGGACGGATCTCCGGCGCAGGCAGATCTATGACCTTTCCGGTATCGTCATCGCAGGGGCGGGGCTGATTTCCTTCAGCCCCGCCCGGCTTCTCGGCCTGACGCTGGCCGTCCCATTTTGGCTGGCAAGCCGGAGAGGACGCGGCGGCATGGGAGATGCGCTGCTTATCGCCGCCTCCGGTTTTCTGCTGGGCTTTCTGCGCGGAGTCGCCGGACTGGTGCTGGCACTGCTGCTATACTGTCTTTTCTACCTTGCAATAGCCGCCCTGCACAAGACCCGCGGGCAAGAGCGTCCACCGGAGAGTTACCCATTTGCGCCATTCCTTGCGGCGGGCTTTTTCACCGCATATATCATCTAAAACAGAGGAGGAATGCTTCATGAGCATTTTCAAAAATCGCACGGTCATCGGCATCATCTGCATTCTGCTGGCGCTGGTGATCTGCTTCGGCATCACGCCGTTGTTCAATCAGAGCATCAGCCAGAAAGCAGAGATCATCCGCGTGACGAAGGACATTCACGCCGGTGAACTCATCACCAAAGACATGGTCACCACGACCGAGGTCGGCTCCTACAACCTCCCCTCCGGTCTTATGACCGTGAAAGACAATGTAGTGGGCAAATACGCCAAGGCGGACTTCGCCGTGGGTGATTATATTCTCGCCGCAAAACTTTCGGAAGCCCCTGCTGCCGAGAATGCCTATCTCTATAATCTGGATGGCTCGAAGCAGGCTATCTCCGTTACCATCAAGAGCTTTGCCACCGGCCTGTCCGGTAAACTCCAGAGTGGTGACATCGTATCGGTCATCGTGGCTGACTACCCGGAGGATGGTGAAACCACTATCCCTGCCGAGCTGCAGTATGTAGAGATCATCAGCGTTACCGCCAGCACCGGCTACGATGCCAATACCGGCGAAGCTACCGAGGAGGAAAAGGAGCTTCCCTCCACCGTGACCTTCCTCGTCCTGCCGGAGCAGGCCAAGGTGCTGGCGGAACTGGAAAAGGACGCCAAGCTCCACCTGGCTCTCGTCTACCGTGGCACGACGGACGGCGCAAAACAGTTTATCGAGGCGCAGGATGCTCTCATTGAAGAACTATATGCAGAGCCGGAGGAAGAACCTACCGAGGAGGGTGAAGTCGCCGATCCTACCGCAGTCACGCCGGGGAACGAGGTGACAGGATGAATTTCAGAAAGGCCAGCATCTTTCAGCGCAATACGGAGAAACCGGAAGCGCAGAATGACAGCGGTGGTGTGCTGGCGGTCTGGGGCAGCCCCGGCAGCGGAAAAACGGTGACAGCGGTAAAGATCGCAAAGGCACTTTCCGCCAAAAAGAAAAATGTCATTCTTCTGCTCTGCGACATGAGCGCTCCCATGCTGCCGTGCATCTGCCATGCGGACGCTCTGGAGAGCAAAGGCTCTCTTGCCAGCGTCCTGGCAGCCGCCCGCATCAGCGAAAACCTCATCAAGCATAACCTCGTCACCTTCAAGCATAACAGCTATCTCGCAGCGCTGGGACTCCTCGAATTGCAGAACGAATACAGCACTCCGCCCTTCGTGCAGAAGCAGGTGGTAGAGCTATTGGACGGCCTACGTCAAATTGCGCCCTATGTCATCGTGGACTGCGGCAGCTACATCGCCAACGACATTCTCTCCGCTGTGGCACTGATGGAGGCGGACAATGTCCTGCGTCTTGCCAACTGCGACCCTAAGAGCGTCAGCTACTTCTCCAGTCAGCTCCCTTTGCTGGAAGATGCCGAGTGGGGTGCAGATAAGCAGTATAAGGTGGCTGCCAATGTGAAGCCTTATCAGGCGGCAGACCATATCGGCAAGGCGCTGGGTGATGCGACCTTTGTGCTGCCCTATTCGCAGGAGTTGGAAGAACAGTATCTGGGGAGAAATCTCCTCGCTGACCTCGCTCTTAAGGACAGTCGCCCGTTCCGCAAGGAGCTGGAAAAGATCATCGCGGAGGTGTTTTGATATGGCACTTGGTGAAAAGCGAAACGGCTCGGTCTTTGCCACTGCTGCGGAACGGCGGGACGCGGCGGAATATCAGGTCGCCTCGGAGCCGGAGGTCGTCCCCGTAGTGGTGGATGACACACCGAATCGGACATTGAACACCGATATTGGTACACTCGGACGGGCGCACAACCTGTTCTTTACCCCGTCGGCAGAGGGCAGGGACTTCAATTCCGTGCTGCAGGAAGTGCAGGAATACATCTCCGGCGCCTACGCCGCACTCATCACCGAAGGCGGCGAGGACTCCAAGGAACAGCTCATGCGTTACATCACCAAGTACCTGCAGGACCAGCGTATCGCCGTAGCAGGCATGACGCAGACGGAGCTGGTGGACGCCATCTATTCCGAGATGGCGGAGTTCGGCTTCCTGACCCGCTATATCTACGCCGACGGCATTGAGGAGATCAACATCAACTCGTGGCGGGATATCGAGGTGCAGTATTCGGACGGTCGAAGCGAAAAGCTCACGGAACACTTCGATTCGCCGGAACATGCGCTCGCCGTCATCCGTCGTATGCTCCACGCCTCCGGCATGGTGCTGGACAATGCCAGCCCTCTGGTCACGGGACACCTGACCCGCAACACCCGTATTGCCGCTATGAAGTCCCCTGTGGTGGATGAGGATGTGGGCGTTGCCGCCTCAATCCGAATCGTCAACCGCCACAATCTCAGCCGTGAGGATCTGCTCCGCAGCGGCACAGCCACAGAGGAAATGCTGGACTGGCTTTCCGTATTTTTGCGCTATGGGATCTCCATCTGTGTGGCGGGAGCCACCTCCTCCGGCAAGACCACGGCGGCAGGCTGGCTGCTGACCACGATCCCCGACAGCAAACGCATCTTCACCATTGAGAACGGCTCCCGTGAGCTGGAGCTGGTGCGGGAGGAAAATGGAAAGGTGGTCAACTCGGTGGTCCACACCCTGACTCGTGACAGCGAGAATGAGCGACAGCGGATCGATCAGATCGCGCTGGTGGATATCTGCCTGCGCTTCAACCCGGACATCCTGGTGGTGGGAGAGATGCGCGGTGCCGAGGCCAATGCCGCGCAGGAGGCCGCCCGCGTGGGTGTGGCGGTGCTGACCACCATCCACTCCAACTCCTGTGAAGCGACCTACCGCCGCATGGTGTCCCTGTGCAAGCGCGCCGTGGATATGTCGGACGAAACGCTTCTCAGCTATGTGACGGAGGCATATCCCATCGTGGTCTTCTGCAAGCAGTTGGAAAATAAGCAGCGCCGCATGATGGAGATCATGGAGTGCGAGATCCTGCCCAGTGGCGAGCGTCGCTACAACACGCTGTTCCGCTATGTCATCACGGAGAATCACATGGAGGACGGCAAATTCGTCATCGAAGGACATCACACGCAGGTGAATGAGATCTCCGTGAGTCTGCGCAAACGCCTGCTGGAAAACGGTATGCCCAACGAGGAACTGCAGGCTCTTTTGAACCCCAAGAAGGAGGTGAACGCCACTTGACAGCACTGCTGTTGACTGCGTGCGTCGGCATGATCACCGGCGCATTTCTTATCTTCCGTATCTCGCCCATGGACTTCACGCTGGGTGTGTTCCGCCGGTTGACCGCCGGGCCCAAAAGCATCCGGGATGAGATCAACGAGACAACCCATCGCAAAAAGCCCGGCTTCTTCCGCCGTGAGATATCGGAAGCGCAGACGGTCCTGCAAGCCACCGGCAAGGAGGAACGCTTTCCCGTGCTTTGCGCGGCATCCCTGCTGCTCTTTGCCGTGGGTGCAGGCATCGCCATCATCATGAATAACCTCTTGCTGGTGCCGGTGCTGGCGGCCGGCATGATGTGCCTGCCCTTTTGGTACATTAAGCTCACAGCCGGACACTATAGGAAAGCTGTTACCGCCGAGCTGGAAACAGCACTTTCTATCATCACCACGGCATACCTCCGCAGTGAGGATCTGCAGACCGCCGTGGAGGAGAATATCAACTATCTGAACCCGCCTGTGTGCGGTGTGTTCCGCAGCTTCCTCACCCGCATCAAGCACATCGACCCGGATATGAATGCGGCGTTGGCGGAGCTGAAGTCTGCCATTGACAATGAGGTGTGGCGGGGGTGGTGTGAGGCACTCTCCGCCTGCCAGTATGACCGCAGCATGAAAAGCACCCTTAATCCCATTGTGGGAAAGCTCTCGGATATGCGCATCATCAATGGGGAGCTGGAGAATCTCGTGTTCGCGCCCCGCAAGGAATTCATCTCCATGGCGGCGCTGGTGGTGCTGAATATCCCGCTGCTGTACTTTCTCAACAAGGACTGGTATGCAGCCTTGATGACCACCGTACCCGGCAAAGCGGTGCTGGCGGTCTGCGCAGCCGCTATCTTTCTCTCCTTTGCCAGAGTGGTCAAGCTGACCCAGCCCATTGAATATCGGAGGTGACGGACATGACGATCTTATTGTTCCTTTTCGGCGTGGCCGTTGCCGCGGGACTGTTCTTCATCTTGGCAGACATTCTGAAGCTGCCCCGCCTCTCCACGGAGAAGGCCCTCCTGTCCGCGGGGCGAGCCGAGAAAAAGCGGATGAAGTCGCTGGACGCCCTCTTCCTTGGCTGGGCTATCAAGCTCTCCAAGTATATCCGAATGGATGAATACAAGAGGCATCGGCTGGAGCGCACGCTGAGTGCTGCCGGCATGGACATGACGCCGGAGGTCTACTTGGCCTATACCATCATCAAGCCTGCCGCCGCACTGCTGGCGGTCATTCCGTGTCTGCTGATTTTCCCTCTGCTCTCGCCCATCGTGGTGCTGCTGGCGATATTGCTTTACTTCAAGGAGAGCCGCAAGGCGGAGGAAAAGGTCACCGAACGCCGCGAGAAGATCGAGGGGGAGCTGCCCCGCTTTGTTGCCACAGTGGAGCAGGAGCTGGGAGCCAGCCGCGACGTGCTGACGATCCTTGAAAACTATAAGCGTCACGCCGGTCCCGACTTTGCCCGTGAGCTGGATGTGCTGACGGCGGATATGCGCTCCTCCTCTTACGAAGCGGCACTGGTCCGCTTCGAGGGCAGGCTGGCGTCGCCCATGCTCTCGGACATCGTGCGCGGGCTCATCGGCGTCCTGCGCGGCGATGACGGGCGCGTCTATTTCCAGATGCTCTCCCATGACATGAAACAGCTGGAGCTTCAGCGGCTCAAGGCGCAGGCAGCGAAGATCCCGCCCAAGATCCGTGTGTACTCCTTCATCATGCTGGTCTGCTTCATGCTCATCTACATTGTGGTCATCCTCATGCAGATCCTCACCTCGATGGGAGGGCTGTTCGGATGATGAAGCACAAATGGAAGAAACGCTCCGGCGAGGGCTATATCGACACCTGCGTCCTCATCCTCTGCGCCATGCTGGTGATCGCATTGGCGGTGAAGGTGTTGCCGGTATATGTGGCGAAGCAGCAGCTTGACACCTTCGCCGCCGAGCTGGTGCGGGAAGCCGAGATCACCGGCAGAGTCGGGAGTGAAACGAGCTCCCGCGCGCAGGTGCTGTCCGAGCGGTTGGAGATCGACCCGGACATCCGCTGGTCCCGCACCGGCCGCATCCAACTTAACGAGGAGGTGACGGTGACGCTGACCATGAATGTGGACATCGGCTTCGGTGGGCTTGGCAGCTTCCCCATTGAGCTGACAGCACAGGCCAGCGGCAGATCGGAGGTGTATTGGAAGTGAGAAAACGGCTCTTGCGCTCTCGCTCCGGCGAGGGCTACCCCATGGTCATCGCTGTGACGCTCTGCCTGCTCATGCTCTTTATGGTCATAGCGGAATACTTCCGGGTGAACATCATCGTGCAGGGTGTGCGGGACGCGGTACAGCAGGCGGTCATCGCCACGGTCAATGAGAATTATGACGATGTGTACCACTCCGTGCGGGAGGGCTATGCCGCAGGCTGGTTCCCGGAGGGGGACGGCGAGTGGTTTGAGTCCATCGACGCCGGTGACATCTACGGAAACCTATCCTATATCCTCGGCCTTACCACAGATGGCGAAGGATACATGAAATACGCCGGAAATGAGCTGGAGTATACGATCTCCGACCTGTCCGTTCATGTCTCCAACAACGCCATCGCCTCAGGCCGGAGCGAGGGATATCTCGCAACCGCCACCCTCCATCTGGAGGTCCCCACCCGCTTTGCCGGACGGGTGCTGCCGCCCGTGAGCCTAAATCTGCAGGTGCAGGCCAAGTATATCCCGAAGTTTTAGTTCTTTTCGCTTCTTACAGTAGACTTCCGAAGAAAGCTGTGGTATGTTCGGGATAAGAAGAAAAACCACTGACCCCTACAAAGGAAGGAGTTCGATTATGACAGAGAAAACAAAACGCATCATCCTCATTGCGGCAGGCGTCCTGCTCTGCGCGGTGCTGGTGGTGGGGATCGTCAGCCGCCTTGCGGCGGTGCCCATGCCCATCGACCCCGCCATCCCGGACGATACACCCAACACGAAAGACCCGGTGGTGAACATCAGCGATCCAAAAGTAAAGGTGGATAGCAAGACGGATGGTAAACAGCATGATCCCGGCAGGGATGCTGACAGCTCCGGTACAGAACAGACCATTCAGGGTACGCCCACCAAGCCGGACGCGCCGGAGCATCCCGGCAAGACGGAGAAGGACCATGCGGCGGATGATGTGCCGGAAACGGACCGCAATATGGAAACGCCGCCCACCTACAAGCCGGAGCAGACTGAGGTAAAGCCACAGCCCACAGAGCCTGCGGGCGGCAGTACCAATGATGCCGGACAGGTGTATGTTCCGGGCTTCGGATATGTAGACTATGAGGGTGACAATGTCGGAATCAAAGACGATTCCATGTATGAAAACGGCAACAAAATTGGAATCATGGGCGGCTGACCTCGCCCTTCCAAGAGAGACACGGCTGAGAAACGGCCGTGTCTCTTTTTATCTTCACGACTGGAGGAATGCGTATGAAAAGGATCATATCCCTGCTGCTGGCATTGGTGATAGCGATATCCGCCATCGTTCCCGCCTATGCCACAGGGGATGGCAACTTTGACGGCGGTGGAGGCAGCATGGGGGACGGTACCAAGACCAACTACTGGAATCCCGGCATGGACGGCGTGAGAGTGTCTGTGATTCATGCGGACAGTCAGGCTGTCACAGGAACTGTTTTTGATTTGACTAACAAGGTCCCTTCAACAGGACTTGCTCACTTTGGAAAGGTGAGCAAACTGTCATATAACACAGGAAAATCCATCGCCCCTAAAGCTGGAAACTACACATATATCAACCCAAGTCAGAGTTTGCCCAAGATCATCTCTACGAGCAGCAGCAAAGCCAGCATTGCTGCCATCCGAAGCTATTTTACCGATGAACAGGTTATCCGTTCCATTGCTGGATACGCAGGAATGGACTTCGATACGCTCATTGGCGGGGACTACAAGCTGGTAGTAGAGCCGCTGGCCTATCTCTGCTACAACGGTCAGCAGTTCGCCATGACCGCCACGGAAGCGGCTCTGTATGACCAGATCGTCAACGGAGATCTCAGAAAGAAGCTGGGTACGCTCACCCATAAAAATCTGCCGCTTGCGATTTTTCTGGAGGAAGCGGATCTCGGTTACGCTGCGTGGTCCGGCAGCCGCACGGAGAAGGCTTCCAACGGCGATATCATCTCATCCCTTGGTATCGGCATCGTCCGCTTCAACGAGGTGACCACGCCGCCCGAACCCGGCGAATATGACTACGAATACCGTACCAACACAGAAGTCATCACCTCCGTGGAGGTGCGCGGTGGACAGTCCGACCCGGACAACCCCGTATCGGTACGCTTTAACATCCAGGGCAGGACTTATACCGTCAGCAATGTCTACTACCCGGATGGTGACAGTCAGCTGGCATGGGTGCGCTGGCGTACTCCCACAGAACCCTGCGTCATAACGATTTCCGTCAGCGTGTACGGCGGCGGCTCGGCGCAGGGCACCATCACCTGTAATATCGTGGATCTGGACGGCAATGACCCGCCCAACCCCCTGGCGGATGACCGCAACAACGGCTTCAGGCAGGCGTCTGTTCCTGAAAAGGAGCAGGTGACCTCGGCGTCCTGGGGCATTTGGTCACCATGGTGGCAGGAAAATTGGGAATGGGTGGAAAACTGGCAGAAATGCTGGCACACAGACCGCTGGACGGATGCGGACGGCAAGACCCACAGGGACCGCTGGTACCATTGGGTGGATAACGGCTGGTGGGAGGATCACGGCTGGTGGGAGTTTGACTACAACGGCTACTCTGCAAGCTTGGCCGGCAGTATGAAGATCACGCCGGATGAGAAGAGCCCCACCGCGACCGCATCCACTCTGAAAAGCGGTTATGGCGTTCAGGAGAAGGTGACCGCAAAAGTCACCACAAATCAGAGTGCGGCGGTGACAGCAGCCCAGAATGCCGTGACCTACTTCCCAGAGTTTGGCTACGAGAGCTATTGGCGGCTGCTGGAGGCAGATATCTCCGGGCGAAGCACGACCTTCCAATTCAAAGCCAATCCCTACAGCACCTACAACCGCCGCACCCACTTCACGCCCATTTGGTACCCGGACGACAGCTATACCCCCTACACATGGCTTCTGGATTGCTGGACGCCGGCGGGAATGCTCTCCATGAACCTGACAGACAGCGTCACCATCCGAGGGAATCTTTGGGAAGAGTGGCATATTGCTCCCACAAAACAACGATAGAAACGGAGGAATCTATGAACAACACAAAACGCAAACGCCTTTTCGCAGCACTGGTGCTGTCCCTGCTGTTGGTCTGCGTGATGGGAACCACGGCCTTTGCCGCAGGCACGGGCGATGTAGCCAGCGCCGTGGAGAGCACCTGGAAAACAGCCTCTGGTCAGATCAAAACCGTGGTGAACAATGTGGTCTTCCCCGCCATCGACCTGATCTTGGCAGTATTCTTCTTCGCCAAACTTGGTACGGCTTATTTTGACTACCGAAAGAGTGGGCAGTTCGAATGGACGGCTCCCGCCATCCTGTTCGCCTGCCTGGTGTTCACGCTGACAGCACCACTGTACATCTGGCAGATCATCGGGGTTTGAGGTATAGGCAATGACATTTTACGAACAGGAGCTTCGGAAGATCGTCGGAGAGCGGTACCCCGACGCCACTTATGTGGGCAGAGCCTGCTATGTGCGTCTGAGCGATATGAATCGGGCGAAGATCCAATTCGTCACCGGCATGATCGCCAGCCAGTACAATGCCCTGCAGCTGACGATCCTCAACCGCAGCGAAGGACAGGTGGATACCCTGCGCCTGCGCTTCTCGGATCTGCTGGGGACAAAGATGACCTCAAATCCCAATTTCCGAAACGGCGTGGAGCCGCACATTTGGGATGACTACGGCAAGGTGAGCTGGTATGTATACCACCCCACCCGGCAGGATTATGAGGTGCTGTCCGGCGCGGTGTCAGACTATCTGGAGGTATTTCAGGATATGAGCCAGTCCGCTGACCGGGCGTGGGAGCAGACAATGTAACAAAAGCGTGATTTGAAGGCCGTACCAGCTGTACGGCCTTTGCCATATCCCAAAGCAGCTGGTGCGGCCTCACCCGGAGGAGGTGAAACCGATCAATGTTTATTTGGGATTTTGTTGCTGACAAGGTGTTAGGTCAGATCGTGGACTGGTTCTACAGTCAGATCGTGGGCTTTCTCGGCAACTTCTTTTCGGAAATGGGAAACATGGGCGCGGAGCTCTTCACCATGGATTGGGTGCAGAGCATCGTGCTGTTCTTCTCCTATTTGGCATGGGCACTCTACGGCACAGGGCTGGTGGTGGCCTGCTTTGAAGCCGGTGTAGAGTATTCCAGCGGCCGCGGCAACATCCGTGAGACCGCCCTCAATGCCATCAAGGGCTTTATGGCTGTCAGCCTTTTCACCGTTGTTCCGGTACGGCTTTATGAGTTGTGCGTTTCTCTGCAGGGGACCTTCACTGCGGCGCTCACCGGCTACGGGACATCCATCGGGGATGTGGCCGGAGAGGTCATGCAGGAGTTCAACACCGTGGAATCGATAACCGACCTGACGGCAGGGCCGCTGCTGGGCTTCGGCAGCATCACCAGCGGGATCATGATCCTGTTCTGCCTTATCCTCATGGCTTATGCCGTCATCAAGGTCTTCTTCGCCAATCTGAAGCGCGGCGGCATCCTGCTCATCCAGGTCGCCGTGGGAAGCCTCTATATGTTCAGTGTCCCTCGCGGATATACAGACGGCTTTATCCAATGGTGCAAGCAGATCATCGGCTTATGCCTGTCGGCGTTCTTGCAGGCGACGATCCTTGTCGCCGGGCTTATGGTGTTCAAGGATCATGCCCTGTTAGGGCTTGGACTCATGCTCTCTGCCGGTGAGATCCCCCGTATCGCCGGAGCCTTTGGACTGGATACCTCCACCAAGGCAAACCTCATGAGTGCTGTCTATACCGCGCAGGCCGCCGTCAACACCACGCGCACGGTCGTACAGGCGGTGGCGAAATGAGCAGACTGACGATGGGCAGCTTGTTCGATGGCATTGGTGGATTCCCTTTGGCCGCGATCCGCAGTGGCATCACACCGGTGTGGGCGTCGGAGATTGAAGCCTTTCCCATCGCGGTCACAAAGCTGCGTTTCCCCAGCATGACCCATGTGGGCGACATCACAAAGCTGAATGGTGCAGAACTGCCGCCTGTGGACATCATCTGCGGAGGCAGCCCGTGTCAGGATCTGTCCGTTGCCGGCGCAAGGGCAGGTCTTGCGGGGGCGCGTTCCGGCCTTTTTATGGAGCAAATGCGGATCGTGCGGGAGATGAGGGCGGCCGACCAGAAGCGAGGCCGTTTCGGTGTCGATATCCGTCCACGCTGGATGTGTTGGGAGAATGTGCCAGGCGCTTTTTCGAGTGGAACTCCGAAGTATGAGGATTTTAGGATCGTGCTGGAGGAGATCGTGCGGATCTCTTTTCCCGACGAGGTCGTCCCAAGCCCATACCCCGGTTCATGGCCTGATGCGGGCGAACTCAGAGCGGGGGATGATTTTTCTTTGGCATGGCGCTGCTTGGACGCGCAGTATTGGGGCGTTGCGCAGCGTCGAAAACGCATTTTTCTCCTTGCTGACTTCGCTGGACTACTTGCACCGCAGCTCCTATTTGATGTTTTTGGCGAGGAGGAAAATTGCGAGGAGGAGGTCATTTAAGTGTATCACTGCGACACAAACGGGCAGATGACAATGCTCGAGACGGGAGCGCCCGAAAAGGATGCCGAATCGCAAAAGCGCAGGCCCCAAAAGCCGGATTCCGAACTGGTCTCGATCCCATATTTTTATTTAGACCTGAAATCCAAGCATGTCGACCTTTTCGGGCAGCGCCATTGGGAATTGCGTTCCCCATATCGTCATAATAAGCGCCCTCTCAACACCGGAGTCGCGCCCCGAAAGCCGATCCGGGCATCGCTGTCCAGCATACTGGAGGCGTACCCCGCTCTAAAGTATTATCTGTCGAAAACCGCCTGTATAGGCATCCTGCGCCGCGCTTTTGAGCGCGGCAAAGAATTGCCGAAGAAGCTGGCGCGTGCGCTGAAGATTCAGGCGGGGCTCATGAAGCCGGACGGCCAACCTACCGACCTGAAGGCATTTCATGTCAACCAGAGGGACGAGGGCATCGACCTGCACGGCGTGTCTGGTGCTTTGATGGCGACCACCAATATGCAGATGCAGACCTTCGTGACGCAGCCGGACGAAGCCATTGAGGGCTTTGACGGTTACAACGGTGACCTGACCGGCGATGTAGCGGCTACGCTCGGAGTCAACTGCGGAATGTCCACCGGCAGGAATGGTGTTATGGCTTTCGCCGCCAATCAGCGGGATGAGGTTCGTGACCTACATGATGTGGCTGGGGCGCTTGGCGCACAACCTGGAATGAAACAGCAGACTTTTATCGCTGCTGCTTTTTCGGCAGGTCAGGGCAGCAAAGCCAGAAGTATCGGCTATCAGGAGCAATGTTCTCCTACGCTGAAAGCAGCGGAAAGCGGCACGAACATGGTGCCGTCTGTATTGTGTCTCAACGACCAAGGCGGCAGCGTCATGGAGTGCAGTGAAAATGTGTCTGGAACCCTGCGGGCGCAGGAGCATGGACACCAGCCTCTCGTGTACGAAAACCATGGCATTGACAGCCGATATACCGGCCCACACAAGGTAGCCCCTACCATGTCCGCAAGATATGGCACGGGCTTTTCTGAACCTCGTGCACACGATACAGATTCACACGATTGACAATGCAGAGGAGGGACACTGGTAAGAGTGTCCCTCCCGTATCGTGTTTTGTGAGAGAAACCTTTATAATGCATTTGGGCGATTAGTCCAAGTGAATTGTAACAGGAGGAAAATAATGCGGGAAGAAAAAACATTTCGTGTAGTTGTTTTTCGTTTCGAGACGGATGCCAGTACCAATTATACACGGTATATGATTACGAAAAATTATATGCCGTTTTTCCCTGGCAACCAATGGCTCGAACTGAAAAGCATACGAAAGACGAGCACTGGAAAGGAATATGCAAAGAAGCTTGTAGCGTTTTTGAACTGGTTGGATTCAAGAAAGGTCACATACGAAAATGCGACAAATCACCATGTGCGAGAGTTCTTACATGAACTCGTATTTGGTAACTTGGCGGACGAAAAAGTACTATCACTACAGTCATCGGTGGGATATTCAACATTAACAAAGTATGTCACAGTCATCACGGGTTTTTATGGCTGGCTGGATGATATGCGACAGACAGAGATGCTTTGGAAGAAAAAATCCGTACAGGCGAATTGCTCTTTTCTGTATGGACAAATCTATTCACGGGAGTATAGATATTTGATTGACGGATATGCTGCCAGGCTTAAGTCCAGTCGTGATTACACCAAATGGTACGACAAAGCAACAAAAGAGTTGCTATGTAGAAACTTCAATACTCTGCGGGATGAAGCGGTGTTGCGCCTCACCTTCGAGGGATTTCGAATCGATGAGGTTCTTAGCGTTACGCTTGACAGTTATGATGCCATAGAACAGCTTGTACAGCCAACAAGGTCAAAGGGACGAGCTAATGCCAGAAATGGAGAAAATAAACTCAGGCTTGTTGCCCTCCCCAAGAAAACCTGCGAGGTTATAGACAAGTACATCCAGACTGAAAGGGCGGATGCCGAGAGTGAGAGCGGCAAACTCAGTCAGTATTTATTTATAAATCTGAACTCCGGAAAAAGACAAGGCCTGCCTATGTCTTATCATAATTACCTAAAGATATTAAAGCGGTGTGCCACTCGTGCCGGGCTCGATGCGGCGAAAATACGAACCCACAATGGGCGCAGCACAAAAGTTATGGAATTTCTTGAACATCAGTCCCTCCATCCAGAAGACAATATTACCGATGGCATTATCATGGAAAGCCTCGGCTGGAGGAGCTTTTCATCTATCGATCATTACAGGAATCATAATAATCCCATCATAGCAAAGTCAGTCATGGAAAAGCTGCATAGGGGTGGTGAGGAAAATGAGTAAAGCAAAGCCGCTCACTGCTGAACAATGCGAAGCCGCAAGAGAGGCCATGCTTACGGGACACAGTTTGTCAAAAATATCCAGATGTGCAGGGGTTGTTGCTACGATAGAGTATATGCTTAAAGACATACGCTTACTGGAAACATATTTGCAGAGGATGGCCTCTGCCATTACCCAGAAGCGAGAACAGATATCCCATAGTGCATTGTTGCTTTCAATGTTCCATTACGAAATGTCTTCTCTGTCGCTATATGATCCAGCATTCAAGGAAATGCTTCTTAAGGCTGTGGAGCAGGAACGTATTATCCAACGGAAACTTTTCGTTGCAGGTAATTCTACAGAAGTGACACCTTACCGTGATGTTTGGAAGTTATATGAGCCGTATGGGAATGTATTACGGCTCAAACGGCTTGATTTCACAGCCATCAAACGGCCTTCTCTGCGGTCTGAGGTGAAATATTATTTCTGTTATCTATTTGAACAAAGAGGGAAAGTTTATGTGCCTCTTTTTGATGCGTGTAAGCTGGCAATCAACACACTTGCAGATATTGCGCCGGAGGTCATATATTTTGCGGATATAACGGAAGGTCACATCAGGACACTGGTTTTAGCCCTTGAAGCAATGCGGAAAAATGATGGAGAACCATTGTCTCAATATTACATTGCAAAATCCGTAAACGGTCTAAAACGGATCATGTGTTACCTCATGAGCACTGAACGGGACACACAAATTAGAGCGCCAAGGCCGCGCACCAATCCGTTTGATATTGTTACATTTCACAATCTTCGCCAGTTTAACACACCTACCGAAATCATTCCGGAAGAAGTGGTGGAGCAATTGGACTTGCATCGAGAAGAAATGCCCTGTCAATACAGGCTGCTATACGATTTATTCATGAATACAGGACTGAGATTGAAAGAAGTGTACCTTCTTGAAGAAGACTGCATTGAAGAATCTCGATACCCTAATGTCTGCCAACTGAAATATATTCCGCATAAAACACTAAGTGCAAGACATCGACGCGGAGCTGGGGACTACCACAGGATCATGATACCCAAAGATATAGCTGGAAGGCTTTCCCAACATATCATTGAGGATGCTGAGGAAAGAAAAATAGCGGGGACATCGTATATTTTCCGAAGCAGAAGGTATGGGTATGAGAGAGCAGTTATTGACTCTCAACCATTTGTCAAATGCATCCGTGGGATTATCAGAAAGTATGATATATGCGACGAAAATGGAGAACTCTGGCACTTCACCATTAAACAATTCCGTAAAACCCTGGCTGTTAGGTTAATTGAAAACGGAGCGACTACTGTTGAATTAGCTTATTGGCTGGGGCACTTATGCAGCGACACGGCGGCGAAATATTATGCTGAAGTTCGTAAGAAAAAACTGGCGGAGCTAAATACTGAATTTTTCAGAAGCAAGTTTGAGTTAATCATGACCGGCGAACAGCTTGAAAATTATACGCAAGAAGAACGTAGGCTCCTGTACACGGATTTTTGCCTTGGTCAACGACGTGTGGAACTTGGATTTTGTGTTCGGAAGGTGGCAGATGGGCCGTGCGCGGACCGATGCAGCCTTTATAATTGTGTGAATTGCCGCAACTTATGCACTGGAAAACAGTATCTTCCATATTGGAAAGGTCTTCTACAGGAACAGGAGAAACTTTTAGACCGGCTGGCAGAGGTATATAAGTCGGAGAGCATTACGGATTATTCAGAATACCTGGAGTACAAACAAGAACACCGCCTGTTGGAGTCCTACCAAAGCGTCGTAAATATGATTGAGAAAGAAGGTTGTATATGAGCAGTGCTGTCATTGCTGAAAACTATAGTGCAGCAAAGTTAAAAGAATATATCTGCTTTGTCGAACAACTTGGCTCCAATATACACTTTCACGAAAACAAGTGGGTGTGCAGTAATTTGCGCCGCAGTCCAGCAGAAAGAAGTTGTATGTTCACATTGTACTTTGACAGGATTCCGGCACTACACAGAGAAACAGTAAAGAGCTTTGCCGCCATCAGCCTTATACGAGGGAAAAAGATATCTACCGTCAAGTCGTATGTGATGGATCTCATCCGATTTTTTGATTTCTGGTCACTTGATAAAGGCACCTTGCCGTTGAGCGGTTGCGATGAATTTGCCGTGGCCGACTTCTATCATTACCTTGAGAAAACGGAGTTTGCAGAAGCGACCCGCATTGGGATCTGGTCATCATTGAGCATATTTTTTGAAACGATGAATGATATTGATGGTGCAAGGAGTAAGAATCCATTTTCTGTATCCCCTTATCGCCACCAACGCAGGTACGATGCAAAGTATATTCCAGAATCAATTGCGATTCAATTAGATACTGCATTTAAGAACGATGAGATCGCGCTCTATCTTCGGTGCGTCTATTGGTTGCTAAGGCTAATACCTTCGCGTATCGGAGAAATCCTTGGCATGAAGATAGATTGTCTAAAAAGGTTTAACGGACAGTATGTTTTGTTTATTCCCACATGGAAGCAGAATGGGGGTTGGCAGCAACCGGCCATACGAAGTATTCACCTGGAGGACAAAGGAATTGCTGGATACCTTATAGGACTAATAAAAGAGCAGCAGGAAACGGCGCGTCAGATCCAGGAGTTTCTGCCAGAAGATAAAAAAGGAATGCTGTTTTCATACCGACAGAGTTATTGCCGTAAAGGAAAACCCACATATTCTACCAAGCTCTGCTTTGTGGCATCAATATTTACTGTCAACGACCATTTTCGAAAGATATGCCGTCGTTACAACATTTCGGATGAAACGGGAAATGTCTATGTGGTGACAACGCACCAGTTTCGCCATAACGGCATCACAGATCGTTTGGCAGCCGGTTTCACCGCTGCCCAGATAGCTGAGATGACAGGCCATCACGGAGATGCCATGATCTTTAACGCCTATGCGCATTTGAATCTTATGCCAGAAACGATCCGTGAAAAGCAGAATTATGTATTAGCTGAACGGCAAGAATCGGATAAACGGTATGTGCTATTTGGCGGACGAATCCTTAATATGGATGAGCAAGTGGAACAGCGGCTGATGAAAAACCTCAGAGCCCATCGCGTCCGTGGGGGTATATGCAGCGATATTACAACTTGCAAAAGTGATATGTGGAATTGCCTTGAATGTAAGGCATTTGTGGCCGATACAGAACAAACAGAATACTATCGCGAACAGATAGCTCTTTGGCGTGAAAAACAAGTACGTTTTTCGGCATTTCCAATCATTTGTGAAAATGCGAAAAGAAATGCGGGCCTGTTTGAATCCATACTAAAATCAATTGAAACGGATGTGCAGAGAAATGAAGCGAACAATACCTAAATCCCTCGTCCAGCGGCAGGAGAAAACTCGCAAGGACACCGTAGAAATGGTAACACAAGCAATTCTTGTCTTGGAGTCCCAAGGCTACAATATCAAAATCAAGGATCTGATAAGCGTAACCGGTCTGTCCCGTTCCGTTTTTGCCAAACCTCATATTCGCGAAGTGCTGGTAGAATACGGAATCATTCAAACACAAACTCCTGAGAAAACCGCAGGTGCCGAAAGCACACGCAGGATGGATAGGTTGATTGCGGAAAAGAACGGTTATATCCAACGGCTTCTCCATGAAAACGAGCAGTTGCGTTACGAGGTCGAACTTCTGCGTGGAAAAGTACATATCCTCACGCACAAGGCTGCAGCGCAGGGCGAGGAACTTTTCTAAACAAATGTAATGATAGCACGATGTGAACCGGAATGTTTTCATCGTGCTATTTATTATATAAAAAATTTGTCCCACAAGCAAGGACACAACAGAAAGGAGAATGTAATCGTGTCAACAGAAAAGATAAGAAAAACAGGCGGAAACAATGTGCCGCTGGTCGAACAGGAAGCAGATGCCATCTGCATTGCAGGCAACACGGTCGACCGCCAGCCACAGAACGGCGGCAACGGTCTTGGCTGTCAGGATGAACTGGCATACACACTGACTGCTACGGATCATTTATCTGGATATCCAGATAAGCGGTCTAATCCCGAGGATTGAGTTATCCCGAGGAAGTCAGATTGGCCATCGTTTTTTT
>OOAH01001207.1_pt1 | contig 24458 bp, 24 predicted proteins | sample 1671801 | NCBI WGS metagenome assembly OOAH01 (sample SAMN06348194, study PRJEB24527) | human gut metagenome | biome: human gut; feature: ankylosing spondylitis patient; material: feces | host: Homo sapiens | place: China | collected 2015-10 | reverse complement strand
AAATATCATTAGGAGGGCCTTTTATTATGGCAAGACAAAAGAAACCTGTACATCGAGTACAAATGACAGAAGGAAAAAGAAACATTATCCACCAGCTTCTTGAAGAGTATGATATTCAGTCCGCAGAAGATATCCAGGACGCCCTGAAAGATCTTTTAGGCGGCACCATTAAGGAGATGATGGAAGCGGAAATGGATGATCATCTCGGCTATGAAAAATCAGAACGTTCTGATAATGATGACTATAGAAATGGCTATAAACGCAAACAGGTCAATAGCCGTTATGGTTCTATGGAAATCGAAGTGCCGCAGGATCGTAAATCAACTTTTGAGCCACAGGTAGTGAAAAAACGCCAGAAAGACATTTCTGATATCGATCAAAAGATTATCTCTATGTATGCAAAAGGTATGACTACACGACAGATCTCAGAAACTATCGAAGATATTTATGGATTTGAAACATCTGAAAGTTTCATTTCTGATGTTACAGACAAGATCCTCCCACAGATTGAGGACTGGCAGAACCGGCCATTAGATGAGGTATATCCGATCCTGTATATTGATGCGATCCATTATTCTGTGCGGGATAATGGAGTGATCCGTAAGCTTGCTGCTTACGTCATTCTGGGTATCAACACCGAAGGAAAGAAAGAAGTCCTGACTATTAATGTTGGAGATAATGAAAGTGCCAAATACTGGCTTTCTGTTATGAATGAGCTGAAGAACCGCGGTGTAAAAGATGTATTGGTCATCTGTGCTGATGGTCTGACAGGAATCAAAGAAGCTATTGCTGCCGCCTTTCCCAAAACAGAGTATCAGCGTTGTATCGTGCACCAGGTAAGGAACACTTTGAAATATGTCCCTGATAAGGACCGAAAAGCTTTCGCAACAGACCTGAAGACCATCTATCAGGCTGCAGATGAAAAGAAAGCACTGTCTGCTCTGGATCGGGTAACAGAAAAATGGACTCCCAAATATCCGAATTCCATGAAACGCTGGAAAGATAACTGGGATGCGATCTCCCCGATCTTCAAATTTTCAGCCACCGTCAGAAAGGTCATTTATACGACCAATGCGATCGAATCGCTGAATTCAACCTACCGTAAGCTGAACCGCCAGAGAAGCGTATTTCCAAGTGACACCGCACTTCTGAAAGCCCTGTATCTGGCCACATTTGAGGCAACAAAAAAATGGACGACAACCATCCGGAATTGGGCACAAGTTTACGGGGAACTGAGTATTATGTACGAGGGACGATTACCAGAATAATCCGTTTTGAGACATGTTAAGACGGGCGGAATATCCGCCTGCTCTTGACATGCAGATTTGCAACTGTTATATATAAAACAAGGGCGAAAAGCTCTATGAAAGAACTTTTCACCCTTTATTATCATAGAAGAATCTTATTTACAGACTTTTTCTCACAGTCTCAAAAAGTTAGCTGATTCTTTATCGCGTATCACCCCAGCAAATACAAATTTTTCCACTCTTGACATCTTATGATAAAATAGAACTAATAACTCTTTACATCTCGAGAAATTTTTATTAAGAACAGGAGGCTTTTTATGTCAGGACATATTCTTCCCCACAACCACGGTGAATCTATGAATTCCGAACATATTCTTCATGCAATCTCTCAGACAGATAATTTTCAGACTGTTGCAGAATCTTTTAAAATTCTTGGAGATCCGACCCGTATCCGTATTTTCTGGATGCTCTGCCACTGCGAAGAATGTGTCATTAACATTTCCGCTATGATGGATATGAGCAGTCCTGCTGTCTCCCATCATTTGCGTCAGCTTAAAAGTGCCGGACTGATCGTCAGCCGGCGCGAGGGAAAAGAAGTGTATTATAAAGCAGCCGACACGGAACAGAGCCGACTGCTGCATATTATGATCGAACAAGTATTAAAAATTACCTGTCCGGGGAACTGATCTCAGTCTCCGGATTTTCCATTTTTATTACTTTTCAGTCTGTATTTTAAAGTCCATCCGGTCTTTCTGCCTCATAGGATGACCAGTCTGATGTATCGGATGCACCTGATACATCACCATCTGTATCATAAGATTCTACCGTGATCGCATATTTTCCTGTTCCCTGAACATAAACTGTTCCGTCACTTCCTTTGACCGTCACAGTGTTTCCATCTGCATCTTTGATCGTACCGGCACAGGACAATTTACTCAGGGTGCTGTCTCCTGTTACGATCCATTCGGACCATTTTTCAATATACAAATTGCAGTATCCATCTCCGCCTTCTCCTGCATAAGTTTCATCATCTGTTACCGCACCTGTCAAAGTGCTTCCACCTGTCATATAGAAATCCAGCTGACTGATACTATCCCAGATAATATCTCCTTCCATGGTCTGATCTACTGCTGTAAATAAGCAGTCTGCCCCATTTTTTCCGGTTGTTCCCCAGCCACGCTGATTATTATTTCCTGTACAGCGTAAGAAAAATTCACTGTCTTCTGCTGATGTGATATCTACATTGGAAAGTGTGATCGTTGACTCAGTATTGGTCGTATAGAACATACCTCCGTTTTTTGCGGTCAGACTTCCGCCATCCATCTCAAAGGTACTGTTACCTTCTTCTGAATCACCGGACATACTCTGATAAAGAATTACATTCCACGTACAGTCATTTTGCTCATCGTCTTTCATATTTCCAGTCAGATCACTGTTAAATAAATGAATCGAATTGAATCCTTCAATACAGATTGCTTCTGAACCCGTTGCCGTCAGACTCGCATCATTGACTGCAATATCTGCTGTACTGTAAATTGCAGGGGAACCTTTTCCATTGGATGTATAATTTCCACCATCTACAACCATCGTGCCTGATCCCCGGTCACTACGGATTGCTGCTGAAGATTCTCCTGAAGTTTCCACATCCAGATCCCATGCATAAAGTGTTCCGCCACCGGCTACATGGATTCCTCCTGATGTATCCTGCTTTGTTGTAATCTTAGTATCTGCTGCATATGTGATTCCATCTCCATAGGAAAAGATACCCGCTCCACCGGCTGCATCGGTTGTGATCGTGCTGTCACTGATATACGTTGTTCCATCCGTCGTCAGCAAGGCCGCTCCCACACCATAAAAACTGGAATTATCACCACCGGTACTGTCATCTGAATCTCGTGTGATCGTCTGATTCTTCAGTGTAGCTTCTGCTCCCTCATAAACATGAATGGCATTTTCATCTGTTCCGGTCGATTCTACTTGATCGCCGTCTTTTTCTGTATCTTCTGTAATGTCTTCTACTGCGTCATAGCTTTCCACACCGTCCAACTGCATCTGGTTACTCGAAAATACTACGATTGCCGATACATTTCCATCCTCATCATAAGTAATTGATACCGTATCACCTTCTGAGATATCATCCAACGAAATAGTTTCTTCCTGTGTTTCTCCTCCCGGGCCTCCATTTCCCATATCCCCGTCCGGTTTTGCCGGTGGCTCACTGCCAGTTTCTCCACTGTTTCCGTCGCTCTCGCCCGACGGTTTCTCCGGGACTTCGCTACTACTGTCTCCACTGTTTCCATCCTTCTCACCTGACGATTTCTCCGGGACTTCACCGTTATCTCCCGACGGTGCTTCTCCACTCGGCATACCTCCCGATCCACCACCTGACTGACGCGTGATCGTTGTATCATCACTGACTGAGATCGTCTTTTCTTCTCCGATCAGGGATTTCACTGCATCCGCATTGTCTGTTCCATCGGAATCTGGTTCTTTTGGTGCTTCCATCATACTGGTATTCTTCTCCGTCAATTCAATCGTAATTGAATTATCAGCTACTTCACTGACCTCACCATAAATTGTTTCTCCTGCCAGACTTGTATCTGCTGTCGATGCTGTCTTCTTTTCGCTACAGCCTCCCAACACCATTGCTCCTATTGTTATTCCTAATATCACTGATGCGTATCTTCTTTTCATAGATTGTCGCCTTCCTTTCTTTTTTGTATGCTTAAAGTATAGACATACAACCTAAAATGGACTTTAAAATATTCCCAAAGTTTTTGAAAAAAAAGTGACCCTGTCTATTTTGGACAAGGTCACTTTTTTATTTTGTTTCTGTTTAATTTGAGGGATCTTTCTATTTATTTTCGGCTTTTTCCTGATTTCACTGTATTTCCTGCCACCCATAAAATACTTCCTGCTACGATATAATCTACCACATAGCCTCTCCGGAATCTGTACCATGTATTACTCCACGCACCCGCAGCAGTCAGAGTCAGCCCAAGCTTTTCCAGTATTCTTCCTTTTTCTGCCACAACAACAGCTCCTGCTCCGGTTACCACGGCTGTCACTGCAAGGGAAAGGTTTTTTACTTCTTCCGGACATTCTGACAAAAGTTCAAATCCTACACCCTGGTTATGCACTCTCCGAAACACGATCCTTTCGGTCAGCTTTTTCTCTGTTCCCGGCTGCAAATTCTCTTCTGCATAATTTTTCAGACTTTCATCTAACAGAAATATTCCTGCACCGACAAGCGGTAAAAGAACTTTTTTCATCACCGGATCCTACTCCCTTACAAGAACTTTTACGATTTCTCCAAGATACATCGTATGATAATCTTTCTGAGGATACCATTTTGCATCCGGTCCATCTACCGTGAAAAATTCCGGCTTCATTGGCTGTGCATACAATTTTCTGCATACAAATACCAGATCCGCCTCCTCATATGTTGTCGTTCCTTCCACATAATATGGTGTCAGTCCCGCCTCTTTATCTTTATCACAGTCACGCCCCGATTTTGTACCGCACAGGTTCAACGCTTTTCTGTACTCTTCTTGAAAGAAGGAAAGTGTATACATATCCTCTGCATCCACAAATCCCTTCGTGTATCTCTGAGGACGGATATATGCAGTAGCCACATTCATCCCCCACATAATACCAACGCCACCCCAACTTGCAGTCATCGTATTGTGCTTTTCTTCATTTCCCGCCGTGATCAGCATCCATTCTTTTCCAATCTTTGTAAAAGGATTAAATGTAAGGTCTTCAATCTTTACTTCTTTCAGTGCCATTTTATTTCCTCCTTGCAAGACAGCGTTACTGTCCATAACCTGCTGTGACCAGTAACGCTGTTCTTTCTATTCGTTCTATTATTTCATAATCACTCTGCGGAAATTTTTCTTTCCCTTTTTCACAATCTTTCCTTCGCCTTCAAAGTCAGCCGGAACATACGCTGTCGCAATATCTGTGATCTTCTCTCCATCCACAGATACACCGCCCTGGGTCACAGCACGTCTTGCTTCAGATCTGGATGATGCCTGTCCGCCTTTTACAAGAACTGCAAGGATATCAATCTTTCCATCCTGAAAATCTCCCTCTTCCAATTCCGTTGTCGGCATATTATCAGCATTTCCCTGACTGAACAATGCTCTTGCACTTTCCTGTGCTTTCTTTGCTTCTTCTTCACCGTGAACCAGCTTTGTCAGTTCATATGCAAGAATCTCTTTTGCCGTATTAAGCTGTGCACCTTCCCATGCATCCATCTTATCAATCTCTTCCAGTGGAAGGAAGGTCAGCATGCGAATACATTTCAGTACATCTGCATCTCCGACATTTCTCCAGTACTGATAGAAATCAAACGGAGAAGTCTTCTCTGGATCAAGCCATACTGCACCTGACTGAGTCTTTCCCATCTTCTTTCCTTCTGAGTTCAGAAGCAGCGTGATCGTCATTGCACTTGCATCTTTTCCAAGCTTACGACGGATCAGCTCTGTACCTGCCAGCATATTGCTCCACTGGTCATCTCCGCCAAACTCCAGATTACAGCCATAATTCTGGAACAGTTCGTAGAAATCATATGCCTGCATGATCATGTAGTTAAACTCAAGGAAACTGAGTCCTTTTTCCATTCTCTGTTTATAACACTCTGCGGTCAGCATTCTGTTGACTGAGAAATGTGGTCCGATCTCCCGAAGCACTTCAATATAGTTCAGATCAAGCAGCCAGTCTGCATTATTCACCATCAGTGCTTTTCCCTCTGAAAAATCAATAAAGCGGCTCATCTGTTTCTTAAAGCAGTCACAGTTATGCTGGATCTGCTCCGGTGTCATCATACTTCTCATATCAGATCTTCCTGAAGGATCTCCGATATAACCTGTACCTCCACCGATCAGTGCAATCGGTTTATTTCCAGCCTCCTGAAGACGCTTCATCAGACATAATGCCATAAAGTGTCCTACATGAAGACTATCCGCTGTCGGATCAAATCCGATATAAAATGTCGCCTTTCCGTTGTTCACCAAATCCCGGATACGCTCCTCATCTGTTACCTGTGCGATCAGGCCTCTTGCCTGAAGTTCTTCATAAATTCCCATGATCTTTTCTCCTCTTAAAGACTATAAAAAACGCCCTTACTGCATCTCGCAATAAGGACGAATCTCTCGTGGTACCACCTTAATTCGCTGACCTTTCTCTGTCAGCCTCTTTTGTGCTATAACGTGCAAACTCCGTCGCAGCCTACTCTCCTGTCTGCATTTATCTTTTCCTCAAAATACAGTCGATTTCAATGCGAAGCTCCAAGATGTATTCGCTGACAGTCTTCCATGTGCCTCTCATCAGCCGGCAACTTTCTGTATATCCCTCTGTCCGTTACTTCTTCTCTTCACAGCCTTCTTTTATTATCTGATTATATTCGGACATTCCCATGTCCATTCCTTTCAGATATTAGACTATCTCATCCCTTTTGTCAAGACCGGAAATATTCTTTAAGACTTTCACAGCCTCCCGGACTGCTTCTTCGTCTGTCTGCCAGATTTCAAATTCACTCATACCAGGCATCCCCATTGGAACACCTTGCCTTCTAAACTCCATTCTGCTTTCTTTCACAATCTTTCCTGACATATGAAATGTCTTCAGTCCGGCATATTCACTCAGCTTGCTGATCACCCCCGGATTGATTCCTGCTCCTGCAAGGATTTCGATCCTGCCTTTCGCTCTTTCTTTCAGCTCTTTCAACATTTCTCTTCCATTCCATGCAGAATCTTTCTGTCCGCTGGTCAGGATCGTATCGATTCCAAGGCTGACACATTGTTCCAGCGTTTCATATGGATCTTTACATACATCAAAGGCCCGGTGCATCGTCACTTTCATATCTCCTGAAATCCTGACCAGCTCTTCCATCTGCTCTACATTCATTGTCCCATCCGGTCTTAAAATTCCAATCACAACTCCGTCTGCTCCGAATTCCCGGTACATCTGAACCTCTTCTTTCAACATTTCAAACTCATATTCATCATAACAGAAATCACCGAATCTCGGACGCAGAAGAGTCCTGATCTCCAGGTCTGTATTTGCCCGTACAACTTTAAATAATGCAGGATCCGGTGACAGCCCTCCGATCACCAGACCGGAACAAAGCTCAATCCGCTTCGCCCCGCCTTTTTGTGCTGCTACCGCTGATGCTACACTGTCAGTACAGATTTCCAAAGTATATTTCATCACATTTCCCTCTTTCTGCTTTTACATTTTCACTGCTTTATCCACATTTTACATCAATTTCCCTTCCTTTTTCCACCCCGGTCTTTTCTTTTTCTTCCAATTATATAGAAAAGCCGGGTGCACAGCCAAATCCTTCAGCCATGCCCCCGGTCATTAAAAGGGATTACTTATTCAATTTTATACGTTCTTATTTGCAGAGTTTCTTGAACTCATCAGCTACGAACTGTACTTTCATTCCAACGATTACCTGAACTGCAGTTTTGGAAGGACGGATAACACCTGCTACTCCGGCAGATTTAATCTTCTTCTCATCAACCTTAGTATAATCGTTGATTTCAAGACGAAGTCTTGTAATGCAGTTATCGATAGACTTAACGTTCTCTTTTCCGCCAACACCTTCAAGAATGATCTTAGCTACTTCTGTGAAGTCATCGTTAGAAAGAACTGCTGACTTCTCAGCTTCGTTGTCATCATCATCCTCACGACCAGGTGTCTTCAGGTCGAATTTCACGATTGCGAAACGGAATACTACATAGAATACTACGAATGCTGCAATACCAAGCGGAATGATCAGCCATGTCTTAGCTGCTGCCGGAAGGGAAGCAGAGAAGACCAGGTCAGTCAGACCAGCTGAGAAACTGAATCCGGCACGGAATCCAAGCAGAACTGTAACTACTGTAAAGATACCATAGAGTAATGCATATACAAGGTACAGTACCGGTGCAAGGAACATGAAACCGAACTCGAATGGCTCTGTAACACCGCAGACAAATGCTGCGATTGCTGCTGAAGATACAAGACCGATTGCTGCTTTCTTCTTGTTGCTCTTAGCTGTATGTACCATTGCAAGAGCTGCTCCCGGGATACCGAACATCATACATGGGAAGAATCCTGACATGTACATTCCAAGGCTCCATGATACATCAGCAGATGTCTCTCCAGCCCAGAAGTGAGACAGGTCTCCAAGTCCGATTGTATCGAACCAGAATACGTTGTTCAGTGCGTGATGCAGACCGAATGGGATCAGCAGTCTGTTAAAGAATGCATAGATACCAGCTCCAACTGCTCCAAGTCCTTCGATATCTTTTCCAAGTGCAACCAGTGCTCCGAAAAGTACAGGCCATACAAAGAGAAGAATTGCAGATGCAATAATGGAAACCAGTCCGGCTATGATTGCTACGCAACGCTTTCCACTGAAGAATGACAGCCAGTCAGGAAGTTTCGCACTCTTAAATCTGTTATAGCAAAGAGCTCCGATGATACCTGCAAGGATACCGATGAACGGGTTCTCGATCTTGCTGAATGCGATAAAGTTTGTAGTTCCCTCTTCCAGTGTCTTAATAACTGAAACTGTTCCTGTAGACAGAAGGTTTGTGATCATCAGCCAGGAAGCAAGAGCTGCAACACCCGCTGTACCATCATTATCATCTGCCATACCAACACCAACACCAATTGCAAAAAGAATTGCCATATGGTCAATCAGGGCACCACCTGCTTTAACAAGAAAGAACCCAATCTGCTGAACAACACCTGTGATGTCACCACCCTGCATTGTTTCCGGGCAGAGTGCATATCCGATACCCATAAGGATACCACAGATAGGAAGACAAGCAACAGGCAGCATAAGAGCTTTACCTAATTTCTGTAAAAATTTCATAATTTTCCTCCTTCTTAAAATCTCTCATTGCTGAATCCCTTTTATCTATTTTAACCGGTCATGATTCCGGTCAAAATCTAAGTTGTACGCTGCTTTCAGGCAACAGCCACGCCTATTTTTCGATAATGACTGCGTCATCTCCGGCTTCTACCTCTTTACCGGTCACGCCCTCTACTGATGCATAATCCATTGTATTGCAGACAAGCATCGGAGTAATCGTATCATATCCTGCAGCCTTTACCTTATCAAGATCAACCTCTAAGAGAAGATCTCCCTTCTTAACCTTGTCTCCTGCTTTTACGTGACCTGTAAATCCCTCTCCGTTCATCTTGACTGTATCAAGACCTACATGGATCAGAATCTCTGTCCCTTCTTCAGATACAAGGCTGACTGCATGGAGTGTATCAAATACCATACCGATCTCGCCATCTGCCGGAGCATAAATCTTTCCTTCTGCCGGAATGACTGCCATTCCTTTTCCAAGCATCTCCTCTGCAAAAGTCGGATCATTGACCTCTGAAAGAGGTACTGCCTTTCCCTTTACCGGAGCTCCGAGAATCATTTTATTATCCTTTTTCTTAAAAAGTCCACCAAACATTTACATTTCCTCCTGCTTTTTATCTTCTATTTTTATATTGATTGCATTTTTATTCTTCTGCCATCGTAATCCTTCGTATGTGGATTGCAAGATACATCACTTCTTCACCGGATAACCTGCACTCTGCGGTCTTTTCTATATAATCCGCTACTTTCTTACTGCAGGCAAATTCTTTCGGATACTTTTGGCTGATCATGTCCGCCAGATCACTTTCTTCGTCCGGCAGAAGCTCTTTCCTGTAAACTCTCTGAAGCAGAAATTTCATATGAGTAATAAACCGCTCATAATGAAGCGTCCCTTCATCCAGCTTGATACCAAGCTCCCTCGTCACGATCTCCAGAATTTCTTTCATCTGATTCGGGAAACGTAATGCATCCCGGATATTGGTTCCATACTCTGCATTCACAAAATGAAGTGCAATAAACCCTGCCTCATCCTCCGGCAATTCTACCTTCAGACGCTCTTTGATCTGGGTAATCGCATATTTTCCGAGTTCATACTCCTGAGGATAAAACCTCTTGATCTCCCACAACAGTGCATTTTCAAGGTTGATCCCCTTTGCATATCTCGCAATCGCAAAATTAATATGATCCGTAAGCGTCACATAAATGCTCTGATTCAGCTTCAGCTTCAATGCACCTTTTGCATAAGAAATAATATCACTCGAGATCTTTGCATGCTCCAACGGGACTCCGGCAAGCAGCTCTTTAAACTGATCTGCCACGCTTCCGCTTTCGATCCTGAAAATCTTTTCTATCTTATCTTCAGGGATCTTTGCTCCCGGTCTGCTTCCAAAACCGATCCCGCATCCCATGACTACGACTTCTCTTCCTATCTCATCAAAAGCTGAAACAATATTATTATTGATCACTTTTTCTATCGTCATACAACCGACCTTCCAAAATAACGTACCAACTCCGACACGCTTTTCATGTCTTACTGTTCCTTCTGCTAAATGCAACTCTTTCACCAGAAAACTTCCTGTGAAAATAAAAACCAGACCAACTGAACATACATCATCACCGTATGCTCATTGAATCTGGTTTTGCCTGCCTTACAGTAACAATCCGTTGACTTATTTCGTAACTTCAGTCTATCAAAAATCACCAGGAAAGTCAACCGATTATTTTATTTTATTTTTAAACATTCTCATTTAGTTGTCAGATTTTTACAATCTGCACTGAACTATATTGAAAATTATCTAGGTATCTTTGACAGTGCAGCCTTATCAGCAACGATCGTCACATCTCTGTGGAGCTGAAGGATAGAAGCCGGAACTTCCGGTGTTACCGGGCCGAAAAATGCCTTTGCAACGATATCTGCCTTTCCTTCTCCATTAACAACCAGAAGGATCTTCTTTGCTTTCATGATCGTTCCAATTCCCATTGTATATGCCTGTCTCGGTACATCATCTGCGGATTCAAAGAAACGTTTATTTGCCTCGATCGTGCTTTCTGTCAGATCTACGCAGTGAGTTGTTACAGCAAAGTCTGCTGCAGGCTCATTGAAACCGATATGTCCATTATGTCCAAGTCCGAGAAGCTGGATATCAACTCCACCCATGGACTCGATCAGTGCTTCATATCTTGCACACTCTTTCTCTGCATCTTCCTGAGTTCCGTCCGGTACATTTGTATTCTCTAACTTAATATTTACACGGTCAAATAAATGCTGATGCATGAAATAATAATAGCTCTGGTCATTGTCACGGGTCAGTCCTCTGTACTCGTCAAGATTTACTGTTCTTACCTGAGAGAAATCAACATCTCCTTTATTATACCAGTCTACTAACTGATCGTATGTTCCGATCGGTGTAGAACCTGTTGCCAGACCCAGTACACAATCCGGCTTTAAAATAACCTGTGCTGAAAGAATATTAGCAGCCTGTCTGCTCATCTCCTGATAGTCTTTTGTCTCATAAATCTTCATCTTTTTTCCTCCTCAGCTCTGACTTGTCTCATCATATTAGATTCTTTGCAAATACCGGACCTGACTTCTTATATCCAATCCTTCTTATCCGGCAGATATCGTTCTGCACTGTCAGATAAAGAAAACCAGACTTTCAGTCCATAAAGCAACCTTTATTTTCCGAAATCTGGTTTTGCCTTCTGATAAGTAACAATCCAGTATTTTCAACTACTGTTAATCTTAGCAGTGAAACGTTCTATTGTCAACACCTCTTTGACCTTTGTGGGAAAATGTTACCGCCTCTTTACTCCCTCAAATTCATACAGATATACATCCTCCAGCGTCGGGCTGACTTTCACTGCATCATATTTAACGGGACACTTGTCCGCAATCACCCGCACGATGATCTCGCCGTCTCTGCGGAACAGATTGCTGATTTCATATTCTTTCTTCACTTCCGCCAGTTCATCCTGGCTGATGCACAGTTCATAAACATGACCGTAAATCCTCTTTTGCAGATTTTCCGGGCTGTCCTGATCCACCAGTCTCCCGTTTTTCATTAATAAAATTTCTTTAGAAATAAATTCGATATCCGATACCACATGGGTTGCGATCAGTACAATCCTGTCTTCACTCAGATCTGAGATCAGGTTCCTGATCCTGATCCGCTCTTTCGGGTCAAGTCCGGCAGTCGGTTCATCCAGGATCAGAAATTTCGGATCATTCAGCAATGCCTGCAGCAACAGCACCCGCTGCTTCATTCCACCTGAAAGTTCTTTCAGTTTCTTCTTTCTTACCTTTTGCAGATTCAGAAGCGGGAGCAGCTCGTCCATTCTTCCCTGGATGTCCCTGCTCTTCATCCCTTTCAGCGTTCCCATATAAGAAATAAAATGTGTAACCGTAAAGGTATCATAAAGCTGTTGCTGCTGCGGCATATATCCCATAATTTCCCGATAAGATGCCCCCAGGTTCAATATTTCCTCTCCATCATACAGGACGCTCCCGGAATCCCGCAGAAGATTATCCGTCAGAATATTCATCAGTGTACTTTTTCCGGCTCCGTTGGGACCAAGGATCCCGTAGATACCATTCTCAAATTCTGTTGTAAAGTTCCACAATGCTTTTTTCTTTCCATAACTTTTACACAGATCCTGTATCTTTAATTCCATATCGCCTGCCCCCTCTTCTTATAGACTCTGTGCAGAACGGTTCCTGCCGCCAATGGAAGGACTCCCCAAAAGACCAGTACCGTCAGTGCAAACTGCATTCCTCCTGACTGTAGCAGACGGTGTCCGTCCAGTAATGTATTGATGCTCCAGGAATGAATCATTCCAAGTCCGCCCCATTCCATGACCAGCGTACCGCCAAATAACAGAACCGACAGGATCAGTGTCAGCATCGTATCTTTTAAGACTGCCGACAATGCTGTCACGCACAGGATCACCACATACAAAGTTCCCAGCTGCAACAGAAGCAAAAGCAACACATACGCCCACACCGGACAGTTAAAAACCGATGTCCCTGCAAATCGCATGGAACGGACTTTTGCCGTCCATCCTGTCAGTGGATAATTCTGAACGATCCGCATCACAACCGGTATCTTTACAAGAACGAACATGACAGTAGTGACTCCCGCTGCCACTCCAAGTTTTACCCGCAGAAGTGTTCCCCTTCCTTTCTTCGTACTCTGCAGAAGATTCATCACCTTCAGGTCATATTCCATCCCAAGAAGTCCTGCAGCACTGTATACTGCCACAAGAACACAAAGCAACTCTCCGATCAGCCTTCCTTTCATGGAAATCTCTCCAAACAACTGCTCATATCCACCTTCATAGATCAGCTGCTGTTCGTCCGTTCCTGCTGCCCGGTTATTTTCCACCACATACTGAACCTGTTCATACGCTCTCATGAACCCACTGTACTGATACTGTATTTCCTCCTGCCGGCTGCTGATCTCCTCACTGCTCAGTCCGCACTGCTCCGGGGTCATGGAATAAATGTCATCATAACGTTTCTTTTCATTCTCAAAAGTTTCCAGTTTCTCCTGCGTCAGTTCTCCCTGTCCTTTGGTCATATAATATTTATAGTATTCTTCTTCCACGCTGTTCCATATCATCAGACCTCTTCCGAGAAGAATTGCTCCATACAATACTGCCACGCACACCCACACTGTCCGGTTCGTCAGAAAACTTTTGAAACTCTCATGCCATACCAGGCTGTCCGAAATAAAGCCTTTTTTCTTCCGCTTCCTTCTTTTTTTACCCCGGGCAGTCTTCCGGAGTTTTCTCCATAGTTTCTCTGTACCTCCCTGTCTGCCAGATTTTGTACCATATCTGTGGCTACAAAATGTGGTCAGATTCAGCACGATAAAAAGAAGCAGCAGACACGGCAGCACAATCGGAAAAATCCTCATTGCATTGACCGGATATTCAAAAAAATCAAGATTATGATACTTCGTAAAAAGCGGATATATTTTGATATACTCCACAAGATTGATATACTTCAGTCCGTCCGCATAAGAGACTGACGGGAGCAGCACGGTCAGCAGATATTCTGCAACTGCTCCTGTGCTGATCGCAAGAATCGCTCCTGCCGGTGTCCCTGCCTTTTGTGCGATCCATATCATCAGCAATGCAGCTGCATAGCACACCACCAGTTTCAAAAGCAGATACATCCACAGATATTGCCCTGCTGTCAGTCTGAACGGGCTTTCATAAAACGCTGTCACTGACTGAAGGGGACGTGTGAGATTTCCAAAACCATACTGATAGAAAATAAAAAGATAATTACTTCCATATAGCAGCAGAACCAAAAATCCCGTGATCCCTGCCATCACTCCCAGTTTTGCACCAATGACTTCTGCCCTGCCACGGCTGGCAGATCTCAATAATGGATACAATTTATTCTTTTTCTCATCAAGGATCAGGAAATAAACTGCTGCCATCAACAGAATCGTCATGCACAGATCAGTAAAATCTGCCTTTGTTGCCTTTATAACACCATCCGACAGATCAAAGGAAAGCTTCGTGCCTTTCAGTTTCTCATAAGCCGCAGGAGTCACTTTTGCGTTTCTCCAGGCAAAGGTTCCTTCATCTGAGAAAATAGAACCTGACATTTTTGCACTTCTCTCTTTGATCTCCTCCAGATATTCGTCATATTTTTCTGTCTGAATCCATTCTCTCGAAAGCTTTTTAAATAATTCTTCTTCCATATACTGGTTGCCTGTATAGTGAGCATTTTTTTTTGCTTTCTGCTCTTCCAGCCATTGTCCTTTCGCTCCTTCCGGCTGCTCCTGAAAATCTATATAAAGCTGCCGGACAGAGGATGCCGGAAATTCCATCCGGATCTGCTCCGAAAGATTCCATAGATTAAATAACAAAAATACTGCACATAAAAACCAAAAATAACGAAAAGAGAAAAACTTCTCCCATTCATATTTCAGATGCCGCATCCGCATCCCCTCCTCCCAAAACATCCCCTGACCCTTTTAATACTAAATCATTTGCTGCCGGTCATATTGCCGTCTTCATCCACCGGATTCTTGATTCCTGTATTCTTTTTCGAGCATCCGGTTCCTGTGATCAGCATTGCAACGATACTGCCTGTTAAAACGAAAACTTTTCCCCATTTCTTCATCTCTAACACCTCTTTGTTTAATATCACCAACCAGTTACTGTCCGTTTATCGGATTTCCATTTTCGTCAACCAGTTCACCCATAGCTGTCATACGTGGATTTATCACATTTTTTATGACACTTTTCTCATTGACTAAATCCTCCCACTCCGTGTATGCCTGCCAGTCGACATTGTCCTGAAAACCATTGGATTCAAAATCCTTTGAATACCAAAAGTACATTCCTTTCTCTGTTGCACATATCGCATCATAAAAATGTGTACCTGCAACCGGAAGTTGCTGTGGCATCGACAGTTCCTGTATTTTTCCATTATGATCCAGCAAGAACATCTTTTCTTCTCGCTCCTCAGTCCATGTTCTGACCCAGTACACGATTCCTTCCCGGCATTTTCCACATAGGTCTGATCCTACAATATCCCCTCCGGCATTCTCCAGAATTTTCTCATTTTCAAGGCAAAGCTTATTTTTTCTACTGTCAATATCATATTGATAAAGATTTCTTTCTCCGCCCTCGATACTCAGATAATAAAAGCTGTTTTCATTTTCTTCAGGTAAAATCCGCTCATATCCACTTTGAAATAATTCAATCTGTTCCGATTCACATGACTCATAATCCAGCTTGTAAAATAAAGTTTCATCATCCTTGATCAAAGAATAAATCTGATATTCTTCAGTTCCTCCAAGTAATTGAAATCCCAGAGCGTCTTTACTTTCTACAGAATCTAACTGCGTTGCCTCAAAAGTATCTAAATTTAGTTTTTTCAATACTGAAATCCACTTCATATTTTCCTGGTCATCAACTTCAGGCATTGTTGCTACATAAAAAAATGAATCTTTCGCAATTACGCCTTCATCAATGAACATATTAGAACTTTCCAGTTTTTTCTTTACCTTCCGGTTGCTCCCGTCTATATCAGAACTGTAGATTTCTTCATTTCCTTTTGAATCTTCACCGATTCCGAGCAGCTTCCCCTTATATGGAAACACTCTTGCCCCGTCAATCGCTGCATCACATTCTGTATCAGCATCTTCCGCTTTTGAAAGATGCCTGCAGTCCGGTTTATTGCAGACCGGAATTGCATCCTGCGTTGCAAAATCTACATAATAAAGGATTCCGCTTGCATTTGTAAAATAACCTGTCCTGGTTATTGTATTCCCGCCATATATTTCCATATAATCCGACCCGATTGCTGCACTTTTTTCCTGAGGGACACGCCCCGCACACCCACATACAGACAACACGATCATTCCTGCAAGGATTCTCGATCCGAACTGCCTTTTTCCCCTTTTCTTCATCTCTAACACCCCTTTTTCTTTTAATTTATCAAGTATGACTTAAGAGAGCCTTTGGAGAAAATGAAAGAATTTCTAAAGAAGATTTCCTGCGGATGAAATATGCGGACTATGTACTACTTTTATTTTTCCCTCTTTATCGAACAGCTCCGACCAGCTAATATACGCATACCAGTTAATAAGATCTCCCTCTGTATCTGATTTTTCATTGTTCGCCTGATAAGAAAAGAAAAAGCCTTCCTTTGTGGTACTTCTAATTCCGCTCAGCCACGCTGCTTCTTCCGGCAGCCGCTCACTAATCCCTGTTCTCAGAATTTCCGTCCCCTTCTTTACATACAGTTCATTTTCGGGTAATATCCTGAATAAAACCGTTCCCTCATGCTCTCCTTCTATCACAAGTTCTATCTCCGTAGCCGCAGTAATTTTTTTCAGTTCTCCCGCTCCCACAACAGAACTTATTTTTTCTGTCTCAGTCTCATATTTATAAATCTCTTTTCCATCATTTCCTACATAGTAAAGAGCCTTTCCGTCATCTGACATTTTTATTTTTGAATAACTTCCTGTATTCAATAGTATCGAAACCGTCTCTTCATTCAGATAATCAAATCTGTAATACTCTGCACCACGGTCTTTTATTACCGCATAAAACTGATACTCCTCATTCCCTCCCAACAGGCAAAAACTTCGTGCATCCTTTATTTCTAAAATTAATTTTTGATCCATGGTATCTAAATCCAGTGAACATAACTTCCAGACAGGTGTCTCAACCGCTTCTCCTGATCCGGTTATCTCTCCTGTTGCATCATTCATCACCGTACTGACATAATACAGCTTATTTTTTCTCACAACTGCATCCGTCAAGAGTGATCCAGTATCAAAAGTTCCTCCACTTTTGGGATTGCTCCCATCTAAGTCTGACAGAACCAGTTCACTCTTCCCATTTTCTGCTGTCCTGATACGATAAAGTTTCTCCTTATATGGAAAAATTCTTACCCCATCACAAACTGCATTGCACTGTGTATCTTCGTCTTCATATACTGACAAATGACGACAATCCGGTTTATTACAGATGGGGGTACAAATCTGATTTTTGTAATCTGTAAAATATGCAATTCCTTCCATTACCTGAAAATCTCCTTTTTTTGTTACAGCAGGATGCGTTCCAAATAATTCCATATACCCGGATTCAAATTGATCTTTCACAGCAGAATTTTTTTCTTTCCCACATCCGCTCAAAAGCACAAAAATAATTCCAGTTAATAAAAATAACTTTCTTTTCATTTTGTCACCTCCGTCCGGTATATAAAGTCTCTTTTACTTTGTATTATATTTGGATTTCCCCTCTCATTTCTGAAAATGTAACAAATACCCCCTTTTTATGTAATAATTCACACAAAAAGAGGGTATTATTTTCAATTTTATACCACATCCATCTATTTTCTATATTAATACACTTCTATATCATTTCGCTTTTTTCCCACAGATTTACCGTAACTTTAAATAAACCTGACTTCATCTGATATTCCCAAAAACCATCATATTTTTTTACAATCTGTGCAATACTTCCCATCCCAAATCCATGGTTTATCTTATCTTTCTTCTTTGTCTGAAGTGTCTCTGTATCTTCATTGCATGGATTTTCGCAGTGTATCACTACTCCGCTATTCTGATATTCTATCAGAAGCCGGATCTTTTTTTCTCCCTGAAACTCCTGGCATGCCTCGATTGCATTATCCAGTAAGTTCCCCAGCAGTACGCCTAAATCTGTTCCCTGAATTTTTAACTGTTCCGGTATGTGAATATCAAACTCATATTCTATCTGAGCCATTTCCATTTTCTGTAACTTCAGATTCAGGATTCCATTTACAACTGCATTTGCAGTAAAAATTTTCTGTTCTGCCGCAGTCATCTGCTGAAGAAGTGTCTCAATCTCCTTTTTTCCTTCTCCCACTTCTCCATTTTCAAGATAACCATAAATGCCCGACAATTCATTTTTTATATCATGCCTGATTCTTCGGATTTCCTGCTGATGTTGTTCTAATTCCCTGTAATGGGCTGATTCATATTCCAGTTCTTTTAACTGATTCCGGATCATTTCCTCTTCCCTGAAATAAACTTCCTGCCTGCGGAAAAGCACATATAATACTGCATTGATAATCAGAATAAACAGGATCAGCATCACTTCCATCCACACATTGATCTGCTCTCTTGCAAACTGATCCTCTGTCACAATTACAAGCAGAACCGCACTAAGTGCCGGGATGACCAGCAGTTGTCCCTGTATATCCCTTTTCTCCATATCTCTCTTTTTTCTTGACAGCAAATAGAAGAAAATTGTTGCAATAATCCGGATTTCTCTGGAATATCTCTTTCCCAACAGGATAACTGCCTCCTCCTGATTTCCCATGTCACTGATCCGGATATCATATGCTCTTGACAGTCCCACAGCCACAACACCTTCAGCTAAAAATGCAAAGACTAAATAGAGCAGTCCAGCCAGAATTTTCCTCTTCACCCCACCCTCAAAAAAGGATAAAAGAATGAACAGTTCTATCACTGCAATCAATATATTTATATTCGCATCCTGAAAGTAATGATTTCCGATTGTTCCAACTTCCGAAACTCCAATCAGAACCAACCAGTCCAGCACCTTTCCAAACCTTACTTTTCTTTTTAAAAAGCACGATACGAATAAATAGGTCTGTATCACCTCAATTATTGGTATTATCATATCATTCCCACTCTCATCTTCGCATTTCCAGGCAATAATTCTGAAATGCCCTGTTAAACTGATCTTTATATTTCCTTGTCACCGGAATTTCTTTTCCTGACTCCATCGTGATCGTATCTTTCCGCACACTTCGTATTTTCTCAAGGTTAATGATAAAAGAAGCATGAACTCTCACAAGCAGACTGCCTTTAAATTCGTGTTCCAGGTCATTGAGCCGCACATAAAATTCACCGCTGCCTCGCCTGCTGCAGATCCGCACTTTTCTTTTTTCACTTTCTATGTACTCAATCTCCTCGTGATAAAAGATCTCCACTCCTGACTGATTTTTTAAAGCAATCCGGTTTCTTTTTTTTGACAGATACCGGAAAGAACGCAATAATGCCTGTCTTACTTCCACCTCATCCAATGGTTTCACCAAATAATCCAGTGCCGATACCTGAAATGCCTTACGGATCATTTCTTTATAATTTGTTGCAAAAAGGATCACTGCATGGTCGTCTTTCTCCCTGATCTTTTCCGCCAGTTCCATTCCCGTCATCTGACCAAGCTGAATATCCAGCAGATAAAGATCATAAAAAGGATTTCCTTTTTCCAGTAATTCTTCTGCCGATGAAAATACTTCGCAACTCCCATTGATCCCGGCTTCTTCCATGCACTCACATACCTGCTTTTCTAAAAAAAGCTGAAGTGCCTCTTCATCTTCACAGACCGCTGCCTTCAACTTTCCACTCCCCCATCCCTTATAAACTCGTTCTAAATAATTGACCCTCACCAGGCTCAGCTTTCAACCGTCGGACGTTACCGCCCGTCTGCACTCTTCAATCCAGATAATCGATCTTCACCAGTGTCAGCCCCTGCGGCGGCACGGTCATTCCCGCTGCCTGCCGGTCTTTTGCCTCCAGCATCGCCGGGATCTCTTCCGGATCGATCAGTCCTCTTCCGACTCCGATCAGTGTTCCGGCAAGGATACGCACCATATTGTAAAGGAATCCGTTTCCTCTGACCCGGAATGTGAGCACATTTTCTTCCCGGATCACTTCCAGCCGGTATATGGTGCGGACTGTATCTTCTATATGCGTATGCACATTACAGAAGCTTTTAAAGTCATGCTCCCCTTCCAGATATCCCGCTGCCTTTCTCATTTTCTCCAAATCCAGCGGAAAAGAGACGAAATAAGTATCTCTTCTCCTCATCGGATCGGGGAGTTTTTGGTTCAGTACCCGGTATTCATAGGTCTTTTCTGTATTGCAGTGTCTTGGATGCCAGTCTGCCGCCACCTCGCAGGAATCAACTACTACGATATCTTCCGGGAGCAACGCATTCACAGCATAAAGAAACCGTTCCGGTGGAATGGAAGATTCTGTATCAAATACTGCCACATTTCCTCTCGCGTGAACTCCTGCATCCGTCCGGCTCGCCCCGATCACCTTTACTGTCTGCCCGGTCAGCTGAGTCAGTACCGTATTCAGTTCTCCTTCTATCGTTGCCACATTATTTTGGACCTGCCAGCCACAGTAATCGGTTCCGTCATAGGCAACTGTCAGTCTGATTCGTTTCATTCTTTTCCTGTCCTCTTTTTCTATTATCTGATTATCAAAAAATCCATATCTTAAATGGAATATATCTTCCTGCACCTACAATCGCCACTAAATACAGCAGTGTGATCAGATAAGCAACTCTGTCGTTTCTATGATACTGCAATGGTTTCATCTTTGTTCTTCCATCCCCGCCATGGTAACATCTTGCTTCCATTGCCATTGCAAGATCATTCGCCCGTCGGAATGCAGATACGAACAGTGGCACAAGGATCGGGATCATTGCCTTTGCCCTTTGCAGGATATTTCCCGATTCAAAATCTGCCCCTCTTGCGATCTGTGCTTTCATGATCTTATCCGTCTCTTCCAAAAGGATTGGAATAAAGCGGAGAGCGATCGACATCATCATTGCGATCTCATGTACCGGAACATGAACCCGGTTCAGCGGATGAAGCAGCTTTTCGATTCCGTCTGTCAGGCTGTTCGGAGTGGTCGTAAATGTCATGATGGAAGATCCCATCACCAGAAAGATCAGTCTCACCGTCATAAAAACGCATGTCCGCAGACCGCCCTCCGTGATCGTAAGGATTCCATAATGAAAGAGGATATTTCCACTCCTCGTAAGGAACAGGTTCATCAGCACCGTAAAAAGCAGCAGGATCACGATGGGTTTCAGTCCTCTGACAATAAATTTTACCGGTACTTTTGAAAGCCGGATCACCATTGCAAGAAATGCAAATGCAACTACATATCCTAAAATACTGTTCTGTAAAAATAAGGAAACCAGAAATGCCAGCGTGCAGACGATCTTCACCCGTGGATCTAACCTATGTACCTGACTCTGTGCCGGATAATATTGTCCTATTGTAATGTCACGGATCATGCCTGCACCTCTCTTTCTGCCTCTGGGGTCTGCTTCAGGCATTTCATGATCTCATCTGCGGCTTCTTCTACCGTTGCCGCATCTGCTGACACTTCAAATCCCTTTTCTTTCAGATCATGCATCACGTAAGTTACCTGTGGTGCAGCAAGACCGACTGCCTCAAGTTCTTTATAATGCCGGAAGACTTCCTGCGGTGTTCCGTCCAGCATTTTTTCCCCCTGGTTCATCACGATCAGACGGTCTACATATTTTGCCACATCTTCCATGCTGTGGGATACCAGAACTACTGTCATCCCGGTCTTTTCGTGAAGCTGTGCCACCTGATCCAGAATCTCGTCCCTTCCCTTCGGGTCAAGTCCCGCAGTTGGCTCATCCAGTACAAGTACCTTTGGATGCATGGCAAGAATCCCTGCGATCGCCACACGCCTTTTCTGCCCTCCTGAGAGTTCAAATGGAGACTGATGATAATATTTCTCCGGGAATCCGACTAACTGCAATGCCTCTTTTGCCTGTGCCTCACATTCTTCTTTTGAAAGCCCCTGATTCTTCGGACCAAAGCAGACATCACTTAATACATCCACTTCAAATAACTGATATTCAGGATACTGGAACACCAGTCCGACCTGCGTGCGGAGCTGCTTCATATCGTATCCTTCTTCATAAATATTTTTTCCTTCATAGAGCAGCCTTCCTGAGGTTGCTTTCATCAATCCGTTCAGATGCTGGATCAGAGTGGATTTTCCTGAACCGGTATGTCCAATAATCCCGACAAACTGTCCCTGTGGAATCTCAAGACTGACATCTTTCAATGCGTGCTTCTCGTAAGCGGTTCCCGGATTGTATACATAACTGAGATGTTCTAACGTAATCGACATAATGCTTCTACCAGTTCTTCCCTTCTTAAAATTCCTTTTGGCAGATCCACTCCACGGTGGATCAGCTCATCTGCCAGCATCGTAACCTGTGGTACATCCATCCGGTATTTTTTCAGTTCATCAACCCGGCTGAAAATTTCCCGTGGTGTGCCATGCATAACGATCCGACCATCATCCATGACAAAGACCTGATCTGCATCCACCACTTCTTCCATATAATGAGTGATCAGGATCACAGTCACATTTTTTTCTCTCCGAAGCTTTTCCACTGCAGAGATTACTTCTTTTCTTCCATTTGGATCCAGCATGGCAGTCGGCTCATCCAGTACAATGCATTTTGGCTCCATTGCGATCACTCCTGCGATCGCCACTCTCTGCTTCTGACCGCCCGAAAGCTTATTGGGAGAATCTTTTCTCCGATCCAGCATCCCGACAGCACGCAGACTGTCCTCTACTCTTTTCCATATCTCTTTTGTCGGAACTCCGAGATTTTCCGGTCCGAATCCGACATCCTCTTCTACCACCGTTCCGATGATCTGATTGTCCGGATTCTGAAAGACCATTCCGGCACTCTGCCGGATCTCCCACAGTTTCTCCATATCCTTCGTATCTTTTCCGTCCACCCACATTGTCCCGTCTGTCGGGACAAGAATTGCATTCATATGCTTTGCCAGTGTGGATTTTCCTGAACCATTATGCCCCAGCACTGCCACAAAAGACCCCTGCGGAATGTCGATGTCCACTCCGTCAATGGCTCTGCAGCTTCCGATCACATTGCCGTCTTCGTCTCGTTTATCATATTCAAATACAAGCTTTTCAGCACGTATCATGCCCATGGTATACCGCCTCTCCTGAATCGTATTTCATCAAGTTTCTAATTTCTTTTATCCAATTTCTTTTATCCAACGGATTTTATTGTACGGTATGACACGGGAATTTGCAAGCTAGGAATGACGAAAGCCTTCTCCGGATATTCCCATTTCTTCAGGGATGCTTAAACCCTTCCCCGAATACTTCACTCGTCTCAGTGAACATCAGAAATGCGGTCTCATCCGTCTTTCTCACTGCCTCCTGAACCATATAGGCTTCTGACTTGGAGCAGGCACACAGCAGTACACCCTTCTGTTGTCCGGTATACCCTCCGGTAGCTTCTAAAATGGTCACACCCCGGTCTGCATTTTCCCGGATCGCTTTTGCCGTCTTTCCCCCGTCAGACGTAATAATGATCGCAAGTGTTCCTGCCCCGATCCCGTAAAGAACTTTATCGATCACCACCACCGACACAAAGGTAGAGATCAGTCCGTACAGCACTGCATCCACATCCCCGAATACCGGCCAGCCAAGAAGAATGACTGCAAGATCGATCATCAGGGTGATTTTCCCAAGCGAAAACGACGGATGCTTCTTTTTTATTGCCATAGTCAGAAAATCGATTCCTCCAGAGGACGAACCACGCAGATAGAACAACACCATTCCTCCGCCCAGCAAGACTCCTGAATAAACTGCTGCCAGCAGACGCTGTCCGCGGTACAGTGGAAAAAAGGGAAATACAAGATCCAGAAAAAAGGTTGAAATAAGCATGGTCACCGCCGTCTTCAGAAGAAACTTTTTTCCTACTACTTTGTAGCTGATCAGAACTAGCGGAACATTTAAAACCAAGGTCATGATCCCCACCGGCAGTCCCCACAGATGATTCAGGATCAGGGCAAGTCCTGATACACCGCCCGGTGCAAATCCTGCTGCCCCGGCAAAGGTATCAATCCCTGCCGCATACAAAATACTTCCTGCTATATTATATAAGAAGTCATACAGATGCGATTTTTTCATAATAAAAACACAATAAAAATCTGATTATCCGCTAAAACACAGTATCTATCAGCATTT
>OOAH01001191.1_pt1 | contig 24740 bp, 18 predicted proteins | sample 1671801 | NCBI WGS metagenome assembly OOAH01 (sample SAMN06348194, study PRJEB24527) | human gut metagenome | biome: human gut; feature: ankylosing spondylitis patient; material: feces | host: Homo sapiens | place: China | collected 2015-10 | reverse complement strand
ATAAAGGGCTGCACACACCATACTCCAGTGTATGCAGCCCAGACGGTCGGCTTAATAGGCGATACTATGCAATTCTAAGCGCCGATACAGCGAGCGAGGTGCACCAGCTGCTAAGCGAAAAGCGCAGGTAATACTTTGTGTATTACCGAGCATTTTTGCAACGCAGATGGTGTGCCGCAGCCGATGGAGCGGTGCTTAAGCTGTCAAGCGCGAATTGCGTAGGATTGCCGTAGCAAGGTGAAATCCGCGTCCCCTGTGGTAACTCCACAAAACTCCGTCGGTCAGCGGCCTTGCGATGTATTTACTGTAGCATAGGGGAGAAGGTTTGTCAAGGGGTACTCATTAAAGGCTCCCCTTTGAGGGGAGCCTTTAGACGCTCCCTTTGCCGCAGCCCCATTTTTTGAAGTACCGTCCCATGCTGACCAGCTGCATTTTGAACTTGCCAGCATCCCGCATGGGGGCGCGGTGCCAAGCGTGGACGGCGTGGAACTGAGGGGCCAGCCAGACGGTGCCCTCCCGCAGGACTTTCTGGGTCAGGTCGGCATCCTCGACATACATAAAGTAGGCGGGGTCAAAGCCGCCGATCTTTTGCAGCACATCGGTGCGCACAGCCATAAAGCTGCCGGTGCAGAACTCAATGCGCCGGGGCGCGGTCAAATCCTCGTCCTGCATGGTGTAGTGGTCGTCAGCTTTTTTGAACGCTCCACCGAACTTTGGTGCCAGCTGGCGGGCCAGCAGCAGCCAGGGCGTGGGTTTGCGCCGGGGCAGGTGCTGCAAGCGGCCGTCGGGGTAGTGCAGCTGCGGGGTGGCCATGGCCGCGCCGGGCTGGGCCAGCAGCCATTCGGCCATCGGCTGCAAAATATCCCCGGTCAGAACAATGTCGGGGTTTAAGATAAAATGCACGCTGCTGTGCAGTTTGCCAAGCACGGCGTTGTGGCCGCGGCCAAAGCCGACGTTCTCCGGCAGGCAGAGCACCTGCACGCGGGGGTCGGCCCAATCGGTGTCGGCCAGCTGCTTGCCGCAGCCGTCGGGGCTGGCATTATCGACGATGTACAGTGTAAAATCCGGCGCGGGGGTAAAATGCAGGATGCTGCGCACCGCGGCGCAGACTTCCTCGTAATCGCAATACGCCACAATACAGGCGGAAATGGTGGGCATGGGTGGTCTCCTAAAATCAGGTATTGCCTTATTTTTCCAGTGCTTCCAAATGGTTCAAATCATACGGGGTATCCTGGTAGACGTAGTAGTTCAGCCAGTTGGTGTACAGCAGGTAGCCGTGGGCGCGCCAGCGGAACAGCGGGTCGCGGGCGGGGTCGTCGGCAGGGTAGTAGTTGCAGGGCACGTTGATGGGCTTGCCTGCCTTGACGTCCCGCTTGTACTCGGCGTCCAGGGTGTACTTGTCGTACTCGGGGTGGCCGATAACGAAGATCTGGCGGCCGGATTCGGTGGAGAGCAGCATCGGGCCTGCTGCATCGCTCTCGGCCAGCACGCGCAGGTCGGGGCAGGCGTCGATGGCGGCGCGGTCCGGCCCGGCCCAACGGCTGTGGGGGGCGTAGAACACCTCATCGAAGCCGCGCACCAGCGGGTTGGAGGGGCGGGTCACGCGATGCTCAAACACGCCGAACATTTTTTCTGGCAGATGCACCTTGGGAATGCCAAAATGGTAGTACAACCCGGCCAGCGCACCCCAGCACAGGTGGATGGTGGAGTAGACGTTCTCCTTGGTATAGTCCATGATGGTGCACAGCTCGTCCCAGTAGTCCACATCCTCGTAGTCCAGGTCCTCGATGGGCGCGCCGGTGATGATCATGCCGTCGAAGCGCTCGTTTCGTATCTCGTCGAAGCTTTTGTAGAAGGCCTTCATGTGCTCCGGCGGGGTGTGGGTGGTGTCGTGGGTGGCGGTTTTCAAAAAGGTGACCTGCACCTGCAGCGGGCTGTTGGCCAGCAGCCGGGCCAGCTGGGTCTCGGTGACGATCTTGGTGGGCATCAGGTTCAAAATCAGGATGCGCAGCGGGCGGATGTGCTGGCTCTGGGCACGCTCGCGGTGCATGACAAACACGTTCTCGCGGCTAAGCTCGTCGAACGCGGGCAGCTCTTTCGGGATAATCAGCGGCATACATGGTTCTCCTTGGCATTTGGCCTTACATTATTATATATATTGTAAGGGGTTACGCGGGAAAATGCAAGGATTTTGTTTGGATGCCTTTATGCACGGCATCTATTTCTCTTGTTCACAAATCTTTTGCAATTTACCCTATTGACATTTTGCATCATCGTGCTACAATATTAGCAGTCGAACGGATAGAGTGCTAATAAATAAGCGACCAGCGGAGAGATGACCAAAAGGAAACGCAGCTGGATGGCACTAACGTCCGTTCGTGCATATAAATCAAATTCTGCGGTATCTGCAAAATAAGGAGGTACGCACTATGGACATGAATCAATTTACCCAAAAAGCAAGAGAGGCGCTGCAAGCTGCGCAGCGCATCGCTGTGGAGTATTCCAATAATACCGTCGAGCAGGAGCATCTGCTCGCAGCACTAGCCCAGCAGCAGGATGGCCTCATCCCGCAAATGCTGACCAACATGGGCACTGACCCCAACGCCTTTGCCCAGGCGGCCCTGCAAAAGGTCGAGGCTCTGCCCCGGGTGACCGGCAGCGGCCGTGACCCTAACCAGATCTATATTGGCACTGACCTTGACAGAGCGCTAAACGCTGCCGAGGCCCAGGCCAAGCAGATGAAGGACGAATATATCAGCGTGGAGCATGTGTTCCTGGGCGTTTTGCAGCGCCCCGGCAAGGGTGCGGCAGAGCTGTTCAAGGCGTTCAGCATCACGACAGAAAAGTTCATGCAGACGTTGAGTTCTGTGCGCGGCAACCAGCGCGTGACCAGCGATAACCCCGAGGACACCTACAATGCGCTGAAGAAATACGGCCAGGATCTGGTGGAAATGGCCAAGGCCAACAAGCTGGACCCCGTAATTGGCCGTGATACCGAAATCCGCAACGTCATCCGCATCCTGAGCCGTAAGCGCAAGAACAACCCGGTACTGATCGGTGAAGCCGGTGTCGGTAAAACCGCCATTGCTGAGGGCCTGGCCCAGCGTATCGTCAAGGGTGATGTGCCGGAGAACCTGAAGGACCGCACCGTGTTCAGCCTGGACATGGGTGCGCTGGTCGCGGGCGCTAAGTACCGCGGCGAGTTCGAGGAGCGCTTGAAGAGTGTGCTGAACGAGGTCAAGAAGTCTGAGGGCAAGATCATCCTCTTTATCGATGAGCTGCACACCATCGTGGGTGCGGGCAAGACCGACGGCGCTATGGACGCTGGCAATCTGCTCAAGCCTATGCTGGCCCGCGGCGAACTGCACTGCATCGGCGCTACCACGCTGGATGAGTACCGCGAGTACATCGAGAAAGACCCTGCGTTGGAACGTCGTTTTCAGCCGGTCATGGTCAACGAGCCGACCGTCGAGGACACTATCTCCATCCTGCGTGGCCTGAAAGAACGCTACGAGGTGTTCCACGGCGTCAAGATTCAGGACGCTGCGCTGATTGCAGCAGCCACCCTGTCCGACCGCTATATCACCGACCGTTTCCTGCCCGATAAGGCCATCGACCTGGTGGATGAAGCCTGCGCCATGGTCAAGACCGAGCTGGATTCGATGCCCGCCGAACTGGACGAGATGAACCACCGCATCACCCAATTGCAGATTGAGGAAGCGTCCTTAAAGAAGGAGACCGACGAGCTTTCCAAGCAGCGCCTGGCTGCTTTGGAAAAGGAGATGGCCGAACTCCGCGACAGCTTCAACAGCAAGAAGGCCCAGTGGGAAAACGAGAAGAACGCCGTCAACAAGGTGCAAAGTCTGCGTGCTGACGTTGAAAACACCAAGGCGGAGATTGAAAAGGCAACCCGTACTGGCGATTATGCCAAGGCTGGCGAACTGCAGTACGGCAAGCTGCCGCAGCTGCAGCGTGAACTGGAAGCCGAGGAAAAAATTGCCGAGGAAAAGAAGGAATCCAGCCTGCTGCGTGACCGCGTGACCGATGAGGAAATCGCCCGCATCGTGGCCCGCTGGACCGGCATCCCTGTGGCTAAGCTGGTGGAGGGCGAGCGCGAAAAGCTGCTGCGCCTGCCGGACGTGCTGCATCAGCGCGTCATCGGCCAGGACGAGGCTGTGCAAAAGGTGGCGGATGCCATCTTGCGCTCTCGTGCCGGTATTGCTAATCCTAACAGACCTATCGGCAGCTTCCTGTTCCTGGGCCCCACCGGCGTCGGCAAGACCGAGCTGGCCAAGGCGCTGGCGCAATCCCTGTTCGACGATGAGAAGAACATGGTGCGTATCGACATGACCGAGTACATGGAGAAATTCAGCGTCTCTCGTCTGATCGGTGCGCCTCCGGGATACGTCGGCTACGAGGAGGGCGGCCAGCTGACCGAGGCTGTGCGCCGCCATCCTTACAGTGTTGTGCTGTTCGATGAGGTGGAAAAAGCACATCCTGACGTATTTAATATCCTGCTGCAAGTCCTGGACGACGGCCGCATCACCGACAGCCAGGGCCGCACAGTGGACTTTAAGAACACCGTCATCATCCTGACCTCCAACCTGGGCTCCGACCTGATTCTGGAAGATTTGGAAAAGAGCCGTGCCGAGGGCAAGAACGAGCTGTCCGACGAGGCCAGGAACGCCATCGACCAGCTGCTCAAACGGCAGTTCCGTCCCGAGTTCCTGAACCGTCTGGACGACATCGTCTACTACAAGAGCCTGACCAAACAGGAAATTGGCAGTATCGTTGACTTGATGCTAACCGACCTGCGCAAGCGCCTGGCCGACAAGCAGCTGAACCTGGTCGTCACCGAGGCCGCCAAGAACTCCATCATCGACGGCGGCTACGACCCAATCTACGGTGCCCGCCCGCTGAAGCGGTACATCCAGTCCCACGTGGAAACGATGATCGCGAAAGAGATCATCGCCGGTGCCCACAGCGCCGGGGATACCCTGACCGTGGACGCGGATGAGAATGGGCGGCTGTATTTGAGGTAAGGGCAAGGCTCCCCTCAAGGGGAGCCTCTAAGCAGCAACATTCATAAACAGCGAAATCTCCCGCTGATTGGGCGCAAACCCAGTCGGCGGGAGATTTTGTCTACCTTATTATAATAGGGGCGCGTTCATCACCCCTCACAGCCCCCGGCACAGGCCTACGGCTTTGCCCTCGATATGCACCTCGGCCAGCGCAGCGCCGGTGTAGGTCATCAGCGGGTAGGCGGGGTTGAGCGGCTGTAAAACCATCGTCGTGCCGTCAAAACTTACCTTCTTCAGCGTGGCCTCGTCACCAATGCGCACCACCGCGATCTCCCCGTTCTCCACCTCGGGCTGGCTGCGCACGGCTACCAGGTCGCCGTCCATGATCTGCGGGGCCATGCTGTCGCCCCGGCAGGTCAGGATGAAATCCGCGTGCCACGCCTCGGGCACGGCCACCTCGCCCTCAATGTTCTGCTCGGCCAAAATCGGCATGCCGCAGGCAATGCGCCCCACCAGCGGCAGGCGCTTCAGGCGGGGCAGCGGCTCGCACCCCGGGGGCAGGGCAGGGCCGTCCACGCCCATCAGGTAGGCGGTGGTGGTGTGCAGCGCGTTGGCAAACAGTTCCACCTTGGCCTGCGGGATATCCGCCTTGCCGTTCTCGATCTTGCTGATCGAGCTTTTGTCCTTGTAGCCCAGCTGTTGGGCCAGGTCTTCCGCGGTCAGGCCCAGTTCTAGCCGCCGCGCCCTGATGCGGTCGTAAATAGTTGACATAGCTTCGCTCCTTTTCTATTAGTATAACACAGCGTGGAAAATAATTCAAGAGATTTTGCAAAAATAGTTGACTTTTATTCCACTTTGTGGTAGGATAGGGATGTGGAATCAGGTTCTACTTTAGGCTGACGCAACTTTTGCGGATTTATTTTTTGTGGGGAAGTGGAACTACATTCAATGAGAACGGCAATCTATAAAAAAGGAGAGAGAACACATGCACAACCACATTTACCCGCAGCCTATCTGCTGCAAGAAAGCGGGGTGAGCGCTTGCTGCTGAAAAAAGATTTGTCGCAGTGCAAAGACCTGCGAACCGTTGAGCATCTGGCCCAGCAGTTTGGCTGGTACGCCGCCGCCTGGACGCCGCAGGAGCCGCACCTCATCTGCTCGGACGAGCAGTTTACCGAATTTGCCAAGGCCCTGGGCAAGCTGGCGGTGACCCAGGATGGCGAAAACCTGCTGTATTTTCTGGCGCTGGCCGCAGAAACCGCGCAGGAACGTAAAAACCGCACGGACCGCATTTTGGAGCGCAAGCTGTTTTACGAGACCAGCACCGTCATCACCGAGGCGGACATCGCCCGCTGCCACAACGACCAGCTGGCCACGCCGCCCGGCGTGCGCAAGGCCGACGCGATGGAAACGCTGCACTTTCTGGCCCCGCCGGAGGAGGAAAAACAGGACGATACAGCGCCAAACGGCATCGTGTCCATCTCGGCCAAAGACTTGCAGGACAAGGAGTTCAAGCCCATCAAGTGGGTGGTGGAGGGCCTGCTGCCCCAAGGTCTGGCGCTGCTGGTGGCCCCGCCCAAGTACGGCAAAAGCTGGCTGATGCTGGACCTTTGCCTTTCGGTGGCGTCCGGACAAAAGTTTTTGGACATGCCTACGAACAAAACTGACTGCCTTTACCTGGCACTGGAGGACAACCAGCGCCGCCTGCAGGACCGCATGAACCGTGTGCTGCAGGGCGAGCGTGCGCCCGACGGCTTTGCGCTGGCCACCGGCTCTCTGGATTTGCAGGACGGCCTGCTGGACCAGCTGACCAACTACCTGAACATCAACCCCGGCTGCGGGCTGGTGGTCATCGACACGCTGCAGCGGGTGCGCCGCACCACCGGCAAGGCAATAAACGCCTACCAGGCCGACTACAAGGATGTGGGCATCCTGCAAAAGTTTGCGTCTGAACGCGAAATTTGCATTGTGCTGGTACACCACCTGCGCAAAATGAAGGACGAGACCGACCCCTTTGCCCAGATCAGCGGCACCAACGGCATCTTCGGCGCGGCGGATTCTGCCTTCGTGATGACCCGCGACCGCCGCGTGGACGACACGACCAAACTCTCGGTGACCGGCCGCGACCTGGAGGAATTTGAACTGGCCCTGCGCCTGGACAAGACCCAATGCCGCTGGCAAAACCTGGGCGACGCCGAGGCCCGCGCCCGCGAGCAGGCCCGCAAAGAATACGAAAATAGCGCCCTGGTGCAGACCATCCGCAAGCTGGTAGAGCGCAACCACGGCAGCTGGAGCGGCACCGCCAGGGAGATACTGGAGGCGGGCAAGCTGTTGACCAGGCGGTTTATTGCGGAGAGCCCGAAAGATGTTGGCGTACGAGTGAAGAAGTTAGAAAACGAGATGAGGGAGTTTGATGGGATTGTTTATGAGAGAGTGAAGAGAGGCACAAGCGGCGCATTGCACTATTTTTGTAAAGAAAACATGCAGGTTCAAAATGAGGTACAACTTGATTTAAGCAAACAAGTAGCCTAATGTAAATTTACTATCCTATTCATCTTATTCATTATATTCGTTATATTCGTTGCCACTGTGATGTAATGAATAGGATGAATATAATGAATAGGATGGTGATAATAGTAATAATGAAAACAGCACAGTATAGCACTGGCTACTTTATGCTGTAGAGCATGTAGGGGCGAACACTGTTCGCCCCTACAACGTGCTTTTGGCGGGCTGCGTCTACAAAAAAGCGCCCCGCAAAGCAACGACAACCTTGCGAAGCGTGTCGAATTATGCTATACTGATAACGCCGCCATCGGCGGCAAGGCGCTGCACAACAACGGCAGGCGGTTGGCCACACTTCCCGAAAGGGGGTGAGACCATGCAAATCACGATGCACATCGGCAGTTTTACTGTGACGATCATCATCAAAAAACGCAAGAACCGCCACCCGGCACGGTGACGGTTCTTAGATTGAACTAATACCAGATCGGGCCAACCGCTTGTCGCAGCGCCTTTTCTACTATTATTATACGCGCTGCCGGTGCGGCTGTCAAGATTGCTGCGGCTTTTTAAACTCATGCATGCCGCGGATGGTGCCGCCGTCGCACAGGATGTCCACGCCCGCCAGGTAGCCGTTGCGCTCGTCGGCCAGCGTGGCGATGGCAAAGCCCAGCTCCTCGGGGGTGCCCATGCGGTTTTCGCAGCTAAAGACCAGCATCGGGCCGCCGTTGCCTGCTTCCAGGTTGCCCATGTCGGTGGCGATCAGGCCGGGAGAGAGCGACGCTACGCGGATGCCGTTGGGGCCAAAATCAAAGGCGCACTTGGCTGCGTACCAGGTCACAAAGTTTTTGGACAGCGAGTACGCCAGGCCGTTCTTTTTATAGGCGTCCTCCACAACGGCACAAATTTTCAGCAAAGCATCGACGAAGGCGGCCTCATCTGTCTCGGCCAGCGCGTAAGCGGCCTTGGGTAACATGGCCTCCGGCAGAGTGTAGGCGGACATCGACGCGATGTCCACGATGACGCTGCCCTTGTGCATCCGCTTGGAGAACTCCTGGTTGACATACACGGTGCCCAGCGCATTGATGTGCAGCAGGTCGGCGGGGGTGACCTTCATGGCAGGGGAGACGCCCGCCGCGTGGATGACGTTGGTGATCTCGCCCAGGGTGGCGGCATACTCGGCCAGCGCCTGGACGCTGTCGCGCTTGGAGGTGTCGCAGCTTTTGGCGTGGGCGGTGAAGCCCGCAGCGGTCAGCTCCTCCACGGCTTTGGTCAGCTTGCTCTCGGTGCGGCCGGAAACCACGATAATGTGATCTTTTGGCATCAGTTTGGCGGCTGCCAAGCCCATGCCGGAGCCACCACCGGTGACTACACAAACTTTGCTCATATTATGTCCTCCTGTACAAAAATAAGATACAAACGGATACAGTGCAGCACGGACAGCCCGCCGTACTGCTGTTTTCTGCTTGTATACATTATAGGCTTTTCTGTACAACCATGTCAAGTAAATGACGATGTTTCGTAGGAAATGACAAAGCGTGATAAAAAAAGATTGTCTATTATGCGCATACGATTTTAGCCAACTTTGGCACTGTGCATAAAAATAGATGCTGACTTTTGACAGGTGCCCCCACGCAGGAAATAATTGCAAAATAGGACTTGACTTTATACCCCCAAATGTGCTAGAATCTTTCTTGCAGTCAAATGCGATTTGCGGAAGTGCTGGAATCGGCAGACAGGCACGTTTGAGGTGCGTGTGTCTATGACGTGTGGGTTCAAGTCCCATCTTCCGCACCAAACAAAGGTCCCCATGGCGTACCCCGCCATGGGGATTTTTGTTTGGTATTCGGAGCTGAGGACTTGCTGCAAAGGCGACCGCCGCCTGCGGCGGATACAGGGAGCCGGAGCAGGCGCGGCGGTCGAAGAAGGCAAGCGGCACAAGACGCGCAGCCTGATTCGGGCACCGCAAGTCGGAACAGGGCGACGGCACCGAAGTGCCGGAACCAACAGTCCAGTGGACTGTTGGTTAGCCCGCGGGAAAGTCCCATCTTCCGCACCAAAAGAAAGAGCGTAGGAACGTTGGTTCTTGCGCTCTTTTGCTTTTTGCGAACACACTTTTGAACACATATTGCATTTTATAAGCCGAAAATATATAGCAAAAGCCCCCAGAACAGACTTGACAGTCCTGCCGAGGGCAGATATAATAAATATAGAAAAGGCGCTGCGACAAGCGGTTAGCCCTTTTGGATTATAGGTTCATCTAAGAACCGTCACCGTGCAGGGTGGCGGTTCTTGCGTTTTTTGACGATAATCGTCACCGTGAAGATGCCGACATGAATCGTAATACGCATTGGCTTCACCCCCTCTCGGGAAGTGTGGCCAACCGCCTGCCGTGTTGTGCAGCGCCTTGCCGCCGAAGCGGCATATTTACAATACCATATTTCGACACGCCGCGCAAGCCCTGTAAGAGCCGTGGCGTGTCTTTTTGTTTATTGGTACATTTGCGGGTTTAATCGTCTGTTTTCTTCCTGACAAAAACGCTCAAAATCCGTCCATTCTTCCGGGTGGGCAAGGCGGTATTCTACGTCGTCCACAATAATGACAGCATAGCGTTTATTGACTTTCCATATCGGTCACAAGACCGTTACGCTGAGTTTAGTAGTAAAAAGCAAGAACCGCCACCCTGGCCGGTGACGGTTCTTAGGTCTTTGATCTAAACCTCTCATCGCAAAAGGGCCAACCGCTTGTCGCAGCGCCTTTTTCTATCCTTATTATACCCGTCCCCGCGCCTGCTGTCAAGCCTTGGCGCACGCTGACATCCGGCTTTCACCCCGCTTTTCCCGCCCAAATCCTGTCCCAAACCGCACAAAAACCGCCAAACATCCCACTGCCGCTTGCATTTTTCCACCGCTTTGCTATAATGAGCTTACTACTGTGGAAGTATACACTTTTGGCCCACTTCTGCCTGAAACAAAAGGAGAAACACTATGAGAATCGTGGTTGTAGGCGCGGGCAAGGTCGGGCGCGTCCTGACGGAACAGCTCGCGGCGGAAAAGCACGATATTGTCGTTATCGACCAGGACTCTGACCTGATCGAGAGCATCGTAAACATCTACGACGTCCGCGGTGTGGCGGGCAACGGCGGCTGCTACGACATCCAGAAGGACGCCTTTGAGGATGGCGCCGACCTGCTCATCGCCACCACCTCCAGCGACGAGACCAATATTCTGGCCTGCCTTGTGGCAAAAAAGCTCGGTACACCGCACACTATTGCGCGTATCCGTAACCCGGAGTACGAGAAGCAGCTCCACTTTATGCGCGAGGAGCTGGGCCTTTCCATGGTCGTCAACCCGGAGAAGGCCACCGCGCGGGAGATCGCCCGCGTGCTGCGTTTCCCCAGCGCCATCAAGCGCGAGCAGTTCTGCCGCCAGCGGTTTGAGCTGGTGGAGTACCGCATCAACGAGGGCAACCCCCTGGTGGGTCTGCAGCTGAGCGACCTGTACCGCAACATCCGCGTTAAAATTTTGATCTGCGCGGTCGCCCGCGGCCAGCAGACCATCATCCCCACCGGCGCTACGGTGCTGCAAAAAGGCGACAAGATTTACTTGACCGCCAGCGCCCGCGAGCTGGAAAGCTTCTTCCGCAAGCTGAACATCTTCAAGGCCCGCGCCAACAACATTATGATCGTGGGTGCCAGCCGCATCGCGTACTACCTGGTCAAGGAACTGCAGGACATCCAGAAGCGGGTGACCGTCATCGATTCCAACGCCGCCCGCTGCCAGGCCATGAGCGAGAAGTTCCCCGGTGCGCTGGTCATCCACGGCGACGGTGCCGACAGCGAGCTGCTGAGCGAGGAACGCATCAGCGAAATGGACGCCTTTGTGCCCCTGACCGGCCTGGACGAAACGAACATCATCCTGGCCATGTACGCCAGCCAGTTTGCCAACTGCAAGGTGGTGGCCAAGATCAACCGCCCCAGCTTTGCCGACCTGGCCAACGAGAAAGGCCTGGTAGACAGCGTGGTTTCCACCGCCGCCGTCACCAGCGAAATCATTGCCCGCTACGTGCGTGCAATGCAAAATAGTTTTGACTCTGACAACATCAAGACCCTGCACCGCCTGGTGGGCGGCCGCGTCGAAGCGTTGGAGTTCAACGTCGGTCCCAGCCTGCCTTTCATCGGTGTACCGTTAAAAGATTTGAACCTGCGCGAGGGTATGCTGGTGGCCGGCATCGTGCGGCAGAACGGTGCGCCGGTCATTCCCTCCGGTGCAGACGCCCTGCAGGAGGGCGACGACGTGGTGATCGTTACCACCGACACCACCCTGCACGCCTTGCGCGACATCGTAAAGTGAGGGCGCCGGCATGAATTATAGAATGGTTGCCTTTGTGCTGGGCCGCATCTTTGCAATCGAAGCAGTTTTGATGCTTTTCCCGCTGATCTGCGCCATGCTCTACGACGAGTGGTATCTGCTGCCTGCATTTTTGTTGCCTGCCGCGCTGCTGGCGGTGCTGGGGTTCATCACCAGCCACAAGACCCCCAAAAACACCACCATCTTTGCCCGCGACGGCCTGGCCATCGTGGCGCTGGTCTGGGTGCTGATGAGTGCCTTCGGCGCACTGCCCTTTGTGATTTCCGGCGAAATACCGTCCTTTATTGACGCTTTCTTCGAGACCGTCTCCGGCTTTACCACCACCGGCTCCACCATCCTGACCGACGTGGAAGCCCTGAGCCACGGCACGCTGTACTGGCGCAGCTTCTCCCACTGGGTGGGCGGCATGGGCGTGCTGGTGTTTGCCATGGCGGTGCTGCCCATGACCGACGGCCGCGCCATGCACCTGATGCGCGCCGAGATCCCCGGCCCGACGGTGGGCAAGATTTCCAGCAAATTGAGCGATAGTGCGAAGATTTTGTATGCCATCTACTTCGCCATGACCTTCGTCGAGGTCGTCCTGCTCTGCGCAGGCGGCATGCCGCTGTTCGACTCGCTCATCCACACCTTCGGCACGGCGGGCACCGGTGGTTTCAGCAACAAGGGGCTCAGCGTGGGGGCGTACAATAACCCGTACTTTGAAATCGTCATCGGCGTATTCATGCTGCTGTTCGGCATCAACTTTAACCTCTATTATTTCTTGTTGCTGCGTCGTTTCCGCGATGCCTTCTGCTCTGAGGAAATGCTGGCCTACCTTGGCATCGTGGGCTTCTCCACGGTCACCATCACCCTCAACATCCTGCACCTGTACGACAACGTCGGCACGGCGCTGCGCACGGCGTTCTTCCAGGTGTCGTCCATCATCACCACCACGGGTTATGCGTCGGCGGACTTCAACCTCTGGCCGACCTACTCCCGCATCGTCATTTGCATTCTCATGTTCTGCGGCGCTTGCGCTGGCTCGACGGCGGGCGGGCTTAAAATTTCGCGTGTCGTCATCTTTTTAAAGGCGGCCAAGCAAGACCTGAACAAGATGCTGCACACCCACGCCGTCACCACCGTCCGCTTTGAGGGCAAGCCCCTGGACGAGAAAGTGCTGCGCGGCGTACACAACTACTTCAACATTTACATGCTGCTGCTCACTATGTCGGTGCTGCTGCTTTCGCTGGATGGATTCGACATAGTATCGACGTTTACAGCGGTGCTGACCTGCTTCAACAACGTAGGCCCGGGTCTCGAAATGGTCGGCCCTATGGGCAGCTTCGCGGACTTCTCGGCCCCGGCCAAGCTGCTGCTCAGCTTTGACATGCTGGCAGGACGGCTGGAGCTGTACCCCATGCTGGCGCTGTTTTCGCCCCGGCTGTGGCGGAAGCGGATTTCTTCTTTTAAAGAAGCCAAGGTTTGATTTTAATAGTTGCTTTCAAGACCTGCCACCTTGCGGCAGGTCTTTCTTTCTATCGAGGTGTCCGCCGCAAGCAAAGTATAATCTCGTCCCCACCTGCATATACATCACCAAACCAAGGGAGGGGATACTATGCGCCACAACAAAAAAGGGAAAACTGTACCGCAAGATCTGTTCGTTTTTCTGGTGCTGGGGCTGCTGGCGGCGGTGCTGGCAGCGGTGGTGCATCTTTTGTATCACACCGAGTACGCCGAGACCTCCACCCCCAACGATTGCTTTGCCGCCGTCTCGGCCACCGCAACAGGGGAGACTGCCGTGCCCAAAATCGTCTGCCTTACCTTTGACGACGGCCCCAGCGCCCACACGCCGGAAATTCTGGATATACTGGAAAAAGAGCACGTACCAGCAACCTTTTTTGTCTGTGCGCAGGATGCCAACGAAGCGCACCTGGATAAAATTGCCGACATCGCCGCCGCAGGCCACCAGATCGCCCTGCACAGCGCCAGCCACCAGTACAGCAAAATCTATCGCAGCACCGATGCTTTCTGGCAGGACATCAAGCAGCTGCGCCAGGCCATCAGCCCCTACGTGGACGCCGATTCCCTGACCTGGCTGCGCTTTCCGGGCGGCAGCACCAACACGGTCAGCCACAAATACGGCGGCAGCGGCATCATGAAACGGCTGAAAGCCCAGGCTGAGGAGCGCGGCCTGCACTGGATCGACTGGAACGTCTGCGCCGAGGACGCCACCGCCAGCCACCCCAACGCCGCACAAATTTTGCGCAATATCCGGCGGGACGCCGACGGCCGCGACACCTGCGTGGTGCTGCTGCACGACACCAAAGCCACCGGCCAGACCGTGAAAGCCCTACCTGACATCATCGCCTGGTTCCGGGAGCAGGGTTACACATTTTGTACAGTTTCTCAAATGAATGACTTGCAAAATTAGTTCAAATCGGCTATAATTGAACACAGCAAATCCAAACGCCCAAGGAATCCCAAAGGAGAAACCGCCATGCGCAAGACCGAAAGCCAAAAAATCGCTCTCTGCGGTGTGCTGGGGGCGCTGTCGGTCGTGCTGCTGCTGGTGGGCGCGGCGCTTCAAATCGGCACCTACGCCGCGCCGATGCTGGCCGCGTTCCTGCTCATCCCCGTGCTGGACGAGTACGGCCCCAAGTACGCCCTGCTTTTGTACGCTACTGTGTCGATTTTATCCGTGCTGCTGGTGCCGGAGCTGGAGCTGGCGTTTTTTTACGTGTTTGTCATCGGCTATTATCCTGTGCTGCGCCAGCAATTGGCACGCATAAAAAGTACGCTGCTGCGTTGGGTCATTAAGTTCGCGGTGTTCAACGGGGCTACGGTGCTGGTTTACCTGCTGCTCTTTGCGCTGCTCGGCCCTGCCATCCTGGACGAGCTGCTGGCCGACGGTGTTGGCATGCTGGCCGCCCTGCTGGCCGCCGGCAACCTCTCCTTCTGGCTCTGCGACCGCGCGGTCGGCGCGCTGACCCGGTATTATAGGTTGATTTTGAAGAAGAAGCTGAAGTTTTTGCATTAAAAGCAGATTCATGCAAATTGGTTTGTAGGGGGCGGCGTCCTCGACGTCCCCCAATGGGCCGATGCAAGCATCGGCCTCTACAACTGCAAGGCAAGCATCATTCCAACGAAAAAAGCAAAAAATAAACGATAATAGGAGACAAACATGTGGTACGATGAAGCTGTAATTTACCAGATCTACCCCCTGGGCCTGTGCGGGGCGCCGCTGCAAAATGACGGCGACCCATCCCAGGCCGACCAGCATCGCCTGCTGCGGGTGCTGGATTGGGTGGACCACATCAAGGCGCTGGGCGCGACCTGCGTGCTGTTCAACCCCCTGTTCGAGAGCGACGCCCACGGTTACGACACCCGCGACTACAACAAGGTGGACTGCCGCCTGGGCACCAACGACGACCTCAAGCAGGTTTGCGCAGCCCTGCACGCGGCGGGCATCCGCGTGCTGCTGGACGGCGTGTTCAACCACGTGGGCCGCGGCTTTTGGGCGTTCAAGGACGTGCAGGAGAAAAAGTGGGACAGCCCCTACAAAGATTGGTTCCACATCAGCTTTGACGGCAACACCAACTACAACGACGGCTTCTGGTACGAGGCCTGGGAGGGCTGCAACGAGCTGGTAAAGCTGAATTTACAGCATCCTGACGTGAAAAATTATCTGTTCGACGCTGTGCGCAACTGGGTGCGGGACTACGACATCGACGGCCTGCGCCTCGACGTGGCCTACTGCCTGGACCTGGGCTTTTTGAGCGAGCTGCGCGGCCTGGCCAACAGCATCAAGCCGGATTTCGTCCTGGTGGGCGAGACCCTGCACGGCGACTACAACCGCTGGATGAACGACCACGCCTGCCACAGCGTGACCAACTACGAGTGCTACAAGGGGCTGTATTCCAGCTTCAACACCGGCAACATGCACGAGATCAGCTACAGCCTGAACCGCCAGTTTGGCAGCGAGCAGTGGTGCCTGTACACCGGCAAACACCTGCTGAGCTTTGTGGATAACCACGATGTAACGCGCATTGCTACGATTCTGACGGATAAAAACTGCTTAAAGCCGGTCTACGGCCTGTTGTTTGGTATGCCCGGCGTGCCCGCCGTCTACTACGGCAGCGAGTGGGGGATGGAGGGCGACAAACGCAACGGCGACCCCGCCCTGCGTCCCGCCGTGGAACGCCCCGAATCCAACGACCTGACCGCCTGGATCACCGCGCTGGCCCACGCCCGCACCCAAAGCAAGGCCCTGTGCTGCGGCAGCTACCGCAACGTGCTGGTGCAGCCCAAGCAGCTGATTTTTGAGCGTTACGCTGACGGCGAGCGCGTGCTGGTGGCCATCAACGCCGACGGCAACCCGTTTACCGCCCACTTTGACGCCGGCTGTGGTATGGCGGTGGACATGATCACCGGCGCCCCGCACGATTTCGGCGGCGGCAGCGAGCTGGCACCGTATAGTGTAAGCTACTGGAAAATGGAACGGTAAGACGTAAAATATAAAATAGATATATCCCGCTGGCTGTGATGGCTGGCGGGATTTTTTAATTTGTTGCACGTTAAGGGCTCCCCTGGAGGGGAGCTGTCACCGAAGGTGACTGAGGGGTGGCTACTTTAGCCGACCGCATTTGTGTGGATGCAATTACTCTGCACATGGGCCACCCCTCACCCGCTGACGCGGGACCGCTTACGCGGCCGGGCCCCTCTGTCGCTTTGCGACATCTCCCCGCACAGCGGGGAGACACCCCTCAAGGGGAGCCATTCAAGTGAGCAACAATTTTCAAACTTCCCCCTTGACAATCTGGCGTACTACGCATATAATACACATAAACCATCAATTTCCCGGGAAAGGAGGAGACAGCTTGGTCAACCTCAGCAATCTCCGGTTTGACGACCGCGCGCCGGTGTACCAGCAAATTGCCGAGTACCTGAAACGCCAGATCCTGCTAGGCACCGTGCAGGACGGCGACCCCATGCCCAGCCGCCGCGAGCTGGCCGCCCAGACCGGCATCAACCCCAACACCGCCCAAAAAGCCTACCGTTTGATGACCGAAGAAGGCTATGTCGTCACCGATGGCAACAGCGGCAGCTTTGTTCGGCTGACCCCCGCCCTGCGGGAACAAATCAGCGAGGAACTGACCCGCGGCCTGGTGGAGCAGTTCGTCACCCAGGCCAAGGCCAACCGGCTCAGCTACAAAAAGGTCATCGCCCTGGTCAGCGACCTTTGGGGCGACGAGGACTAACGAAAACTTTTTTGTACCGTAAGCGTATTACAACAATAATACACAACACAAGGAGGTCCGCTATGAAACACACCCTCACCCTTGCTTCGTGGAACTTCCGCCTGGCGCGGCGCAGCCTGCTGGCGCTGTGGGGCATCTTTGCCGCCCAGCAGCTGGCGCTGGTGGTCGTTCGCATCTGCTGGCAAGGCGCTGCCGGCATGGGGCTGGCGTCCCATTATTACGTTACCATGCAAATTTTTGCCTATCTTGGGTTTTATCTGCTTACCGGTTTGGCGGCGGGGCTGGCCACCCACAACAGCCGCCGTGCCCGCAGCGGGTACACCTGGGCCACGCTGCCCGGCACCCCGGGGCAAAAGTTCGGGGCCAAGGCCATCACCATCGCCGCCGCCGAGGTCGTCTTTACCGCCTGGCAGTTTGTGTGGTACATCGTTGAATTTTACCCCGTCACCGCGCTGGAAGTTCACCTGGCCCGCAAGCTGTACGGTGCGGCCCTGCCGCCCGCCAACCTGTACGAGCAGGTCGTCGCCAACAACCTGCTTTCCCGCCTGCTGCCGCGCCGCCCCTTGCAGCTGGTGATCTTGCTGGGCATCCTGGCTCTGTCCGCCCTGCTGCTGGCCGCGCTGGACACCGTGCGCGGCTGGCGCAAGCTGCCCGTGTTCGCCGTCGGCGGGCTGTGCGCCTGGCAGTGCTTCTACCTGGTGACCGTTGAGCAGCACCCCGAGTGGATGTTCACCTCTGCAAGCCGCAACGTTGCCATGGCTCTCGCCGCCGTGCTGGCCGTCCTCACCGTGTGGTGGGCAGTGCGCAGCATCCGCCACGGCGAAACCTGCTGAAAGGGGAGTGACCTGCTATGAAAGAAGCAAAAACTAAAAAATCTACTTATCTGCGTAACTTTATCATTGCTGTTACCCTATCGGCGGCCATCCTCGCCGCCGGTGCGCTGTGGGTGCTGCTGGGCTGGCGCAGCGCGCTGGACATCACCCTCACCGACCTGGCAGGCGACCCCGCCGCCCTGCGCGGCTTCACGATGCGCGGCCAGAGCTACTTCGACACCGCCCACACCTACTGGGACCTGCACGACGGCTACCTGGACACCAGCTTTGCCCTTGACCCTGACGAGAGCGATGACCGGTACCGCTACAGTGCGTGGGGGGCATCTCACACGACTTTTTACGCTGTAACGCCGGAAACGCGCGACGAAGTAAACGCCGCCGCCCAGCGCGTACAGGTGTATGACGACAACTGGCAGATGCAAAGCACCGCGTCCCACTTCCGCGTGATGGCCGAAATCAGCATGGGCAGCGATCTTCTCCGCGTGGCCCTGCGGGACGTGGTGCTGGATGCGCCCATCTCGGTAAGCGCCAACGCCGAGGTGTCCACCTATCTGAACAGCTTCAGCGTCAGCTATGATTACACGGCCGATTTCTCCGACGAAGTGGAGGATACCAACACCGATTACCGCTACATTGCCGGGCAAATTTTCTCGCTGGGCGACGGCCGGGGCCTTGCCTGGCGGTACACCGTTGCCGACCGCAAGGCCGGGCTGTACAAGGCCACCCCCATCAGCTATGACGATATCGCTGCCCTGCCCACCGACGGCAAAGTCGGCGACCGCGACGTGCTTTGCGCCACCACCGAGTTCGGCACGCTGGAACCGTTCTACTGCCCCGAAAACGCCCGGCAGGTGGTCTGCGGCCTGCCCATGGATGACGGCCTGACGCTCTGCGTTTACCTTGACCCGCTGAACAAGGCCTGCGCCGACCTGGTCAACGCGGCGGGGGAGCAGGTGGACCATGTCGACCTGGGCATCGAGGGCGGCAAGGGTGATTTTTCGGTGACCGTGCTGCCCCGCACCACCGACCGCGACGCGGTGCTGAAAGTCGACTACGGCAGTACGCTTGTGGCCCTGCGTGTGCAGGATGGCAAGTTTATCTTGAACAAAAGCCTCTCCATAGAGGGCAACATCGACCTGAACAGCGTTGACCTCTACATGCGCAACGCCGAGGACGCCGTGCTGAACACCGCCGGTGATGCACTGCTCATCGCCGCACCCGAATACACCACCGTGGGCGAGGCCAACGCCGAAAATAGCTACAACAACTACCAGACCGGCACGCTGCTGCTGGTCTACCCACTGGATGGCAGCGGTACGCTCTACCGCGGCCGCCTGGACAACGGCGCCGACCGCGACTGGGGTGGGCAGCTGGGCGAAAACTATTACAGCTGGCCCGCGCACCACTATATGAACTACGAACTTTACGAGAAGGACAGGGAGAAACGGCTATGATCGAGGTAAAAAATCTGCAAAAGACCTACCGCAGCCATGGCCAGACCGTGGGCCTGCTGGGGGCGGACTTCACCGTGCCGGACGGGCAGATCGTGGGCGTATTGGGGGAAAATGGCGCCGGAAAAACAACGATGCTGCGCTGCATTGCCGAGCTGCTGCCCCACAAGGGCACGGCGCTGCTGGACGGCAGACCGGCGGGCGAACAGTATGGGCGCATCAGCTACATCACCGGCGAGGGCAGCTATTACCCCGCGCTGACGGTGGCCGCCTACGGCCAGCTGCTGGCCGACCTGCACCCGGCGTTTGACCCCGCCCGGTACGCGAAGTTTTTGGAGTTTTTCAGCCTGCACGGGTCGGACGTCATCGGGCATCTCTCCACCGGCCAGCGCGCCCGGGTGGAGCTGGCCGCGGGCTTTGCCAAGCGGGTGCCCTACTACCTGATGGACGAGCCGTTTTTGGGCAAGGACCCCTTTACACGGCGGGACTTCATCAAGCTGATGAGCGCCACCCTCACCGGCGGCGAAACGCTGATGCTCTCGACCCATTATATCGAGGACGTGGACCATTTCCTCGACCGTGCGTTGATTTTGCACGATGGCCGCATTGCCGAGGACCTGCTGCTGGATACTCTGACCCCCGGCGACACCCTGTTAAACCACATGGCCGCCGCCTGCCACTGGGACCCCAAACGGTACTTGGAGTTTGAGGAAGAATAAAAATTCCCGCAGCTATAACCAGCTGCGGGATTTTTTGTGTTTTGTAGGAAATGTAAAAAAGAAACGGATGATTTCTCTGAAATCTTCCAAAGTGATTGTTTGGACAAATTACTCTTGAAACTGCTTATGAGCTTTATGAAACGGCAGGTTAATTATGGGAACAGGATCATCTGATAAAAACTATCTTATTGAGTTGGATTGCTCAAGAGATTTAGCCGCAATATTTATACTTGTGTACCATTTCATTATTGAATCAAATACAGCTGGATATATCCATTTTTCTCCATTTATACTCCAAATGTTTAGCTTTTGGGGAAGCATTGGGGTCAATTTATTCTTTTTGCTTTCTGGGGCAAGCTTAACCCACCGTTGGCAAAACAGGTGGAATCTAAAGGAATATGTAAAAGGCAGAATTTTAGCGATTTATCCGGATTTTTGGGTGATATTTTTTTCTTTATTTGTCTATGGAGAAGTCTTGCATGGAAATAATGCCACAGTCCCAAAATGGAAACTCATCTTTTCTATTATAGGGGTTGACGGCTACATGCAACAGTTCACCTCTACGTTTTATAAAATTGGCGAATGGTTTTTAGGATGTTTACTCATTTTATATTTTTTGTTCCCTATTTTTCGTTATTTCGTTTCGCCTAACAAAAGGACGTTCTTTGGTGGTTCTATTCTTTTTCTATTTTGGCTTATTGGGCCTTCTTTGTGTTTGCCATACGATGGTAATCACATGGTATTGGGACAAGCCTTTGTGTTTTGGGTTGGCATGTTGCTTTCACAGCTTTTCGGTCGTAAGTACAATTGTAAACAACTTGTATTCTGCGGAGTCATATGTGGAGTCCTTGCATTATTATATGTACCCACAAAATACATAGCTTTCTTCTCCGCCATTTTTATAATACTATTTGCTGGTGTTTCTGCCCAATACTTAAAAAAGCTTCCATATTCCATACGCTTATTCATACGCCTTTTTTCAAAGCAAAGTTATCGTATTTTTCTTATCCACCATGTACTATTAGTTATTGTAATTATTCCGCGTGCAATTCTATATGCTTGGCATCCAATCTTTACATTCATCGTATATTTCATTTTCTGTATCATATTATCAGCATTGTTAAGCTATATTTCAAAACCAGTCGCGTTGTTGCTTAAGACTTTGCTTGATTACTGATGTTTGATACCCACCATTATGGAAAGGACAACTGTTGGGTAGACTGCATAAACAGTACCGGCAGCATAATGCTGTTGTTGATGTAGGGGCGCACAGTATGCGCCCACTAACGGCGCGGCAAACGCAGGTACAACGGGCCGATATAGAATCGGCCCCTACGAGCGTAAGGAAAATGGCATGCAAATTCCGTAGGGGCGGATTCCATATCCGCCCGCGGGCGAACAATGTTCGCCCCTACACTACGCCTTACATCAAATCACACGCTCTCAATCATCCGCGTCACAATTTCGGTCGCAGTCTTGACGTACTCGGTGATGCTGAACTGCTTGACCACCAGCACCTCATACCCGCTCTCGTCGGCGTTGTCGCTCATGGCGCGCAGGATGACGCAGGGCACGCCGTTGCGGCCGGCAATCTGGCTCACGGCAGCGCCTTCCATCTCCACGCAGTCGGGATGGCACTTTTCCTCGATGGTTTTCTTCGTAGCTGCGTCACCTACAAAGGTGTCGCCGGTGGCGATCTTGCCCGCAATGGCCTTCACGCCGCAGGCTTCGCAGGCATCCAGCGCGGCCTGTACCAGCGCGGGGTCGCCGTGGTACTCGGTCTGGAACGGGGCGCTCTGGGCAATCATGCTCAGCTCCGCGTCGTGGTAGACCACGGTCTCGCCCACGCAGACATCACCGATGCCGATTTTGCTCGTCATATTGCCGGCAATGCCGCTGAAAATCAACTTATCAATGTTATATTTTGTGCAAAGCACCTGCACGGTGCTGGCGGCGTTGGCCTTGCCCATACCGGCGCAGCACACCACCACCTGCTTGCCCTGCAGGGTGCCGCAGTGGTACTCCACCCCGGCGTAGTTCTCTTTGGTCACGTCAGCCAGCCGGGCACACAGCTGGTCCACTTCGTCGGGCATAGCGCCCATAATGCCAATAATCATCGTTGTATCTCCCAATTTTACACGTTGAACAGGAACTCGATCACGTCGCCGTCGTTAACAACGTACTCTTTGCCCTCGGTGCGCTGCAGGCCCTTGGCCTTGACGGCGGCGTAGTTGAAGTCGGCGTCCTCCAGGTCCTTGTAGGCGATGACCTGCGCACGGATGAAGCCGCGCTCGAAGTCGCTGTGGATCTTACCGGCTGCCTGGGGGGCCTTGGTGCCGCGCTTGATAGTCCAGGCGCGGCATTCTTTCTTGCCATCGGTCAAGAAGCTGATGAGTCCAAGCAGCTCGTAGCTGGCCTTGATAAGCTTGTCCAGACCCGTGGATTCAATGCCCATTTCCTGCAGGAACGCGATTTTTTCCTCCTGGGTGGAACCGGCGATGTCCTCCTCGGTCTTGGCGCAGATGGGGATAGCCTGGGCGTTTTCCTCCTTGGCGCGGGCGGCGACCAGGGGATAGTAGGGGTTCTCGTCCAGGCCGCCCAGCAGGTCGTCCTCACCCACGTTGCAGGCGTAGATGACCGGCTTGGCGGAGAGCAGGCCCAGCTCCTTGCGGGTGGCCTTCACAGCGTCGTCGCTCTCGTCAAAGGCGAAGCTGCGGGCGGGCTTGCCGGCTTCCAGCCAGGCAGCCAGGTCGGCCAGCCAGGCAGCCTCGGCGGCCGCGGCCTTATTGCCGGTCTTGGCAGCTTTCTGCTGGCGGCCCAAACGGTTGCTTACGACCTCCAGGTCGGCCAAAATCAGCTCCAGGTCGATGGCGTCAATGTCGCGGATGGGGTCAACGCTCTCGGGCTTGTTCACGTCCTCGACCACATGGATGATATTGTCGTCGTCAAAGCAGCGCACCACGTGCACGATGGCATCGCACTCGCGGATGTGGCCCAGAAACTTGTTGCCCAGGCCGGCGCCCTGGCTGGCGCCCTTGACAAGGCCTGCAATGTCGACAAATTCCACGATAGCAGGCGTCTTTTTGTCGGTCTCCCAAATCTCGGCCAGCTTGTCCAGCCGCGGGTCGGGCACCGGCACAATGCCGGAGTTCGGCTCAATGGTGCAGAAAGGATAGTTCGCCGCCTGCGCGTTCTGTGTGCTGGTCAGCGCATTAAAAAGGGTGGATTTGCCTACATTAGGAAGGCCCACGATACCTAATTTCATACTTCTCTATATCTCCTTTATTATCGTTGTTTTTTGTTACCGGATTTGGGGTTTTACCCCCATTTTACCCCCATTTTCGAGGTTTACCCCTTTTTCTCTATATCAGCTGCCTCAAAAAGACGCACGGCGTTCTGCATTGAATCATCAGAAACATGGACGTATTTGTCCATCGTCGTCTTGATACTGGTGTGCCCCAGCAACTGCTGCAAGACCTTGGGCTGCATGCCGCGCTCAATCGCGCGGGTAGCATACGTATGGCGCAGCGCGTGCATCCCAAAGGGAGCAATGCCGGCTTTTTCGCACAGCTTATAGAGGTGGGTGTCATAGGAACTGTTCTTAATCGGTTCACCGGTGCGATAGTTTACAAAGACCAGATCGTGCATGCAGAAGTACATCTGCCTTCCGGTACGGCGGTCCGTGTATTCCAGAATCTGCTGCATGGTGGGCGACTCTTTACGGGTCAAGCGCTCGTCATAGCAGCTCTTCAAAATACGATATGCGGTATCGGTCAAGGGGATAGTGCGGTAGCTTTTCACCGTTTTGGGCGGCCCGGCACGCCAGTACTTGAAGTGATGGCGGTACTCCAAACTTTTATTGACGGTAAGAGTACGCTTCTTCCAGTTGATGGCATCCCAAGTCAAACCAATCAATTCACCCGTGCGCAACCCGGTTTCCAACAGCAGAGCATATTGCCGGTAGTTGTGGGAATCTTTTGCTATGTCGAGGAAACGCTTTTGTTCCTCAACGGAAAGGTAGCGGATATCGTCCACTGCACGGACCGGCTTGTTATAGCGCACGCCATTCATCGGATGTTTGACGATAATATCGTTCATCACAGCAGATTTGAACATGGTACCCATGGCAATGTAAGTCTGGCGGATCGTAGAACCGGCGTAGGTGCTTTCCATGCGGTTCAGAATGATCTGGCAGTGCATCGGCTTTACGTCGCCCATGCACATGGTTCCAATCACCGGCTGAACATTTCTCTTATAGCGTTCTGTGTAGTTGCGGATGCAGTTCGGAGAACGGTTACAGATGATGTTCGTGATCCAGTAGTCAAACCAATTGTCTACGGACATGTCAGAGTTGCAGGTGATGACGCGATGACGCAATTCGTATTTCGTATCGGCAAGCCAATTCTTGGCTTCGGGCAGCGACTTGAAATATTTTTCTCGCCGTTCCCCGTCTTTGGTATAGTATCTTGCGGAATATAACCCGTCCTTTCTTTGGCGTATGCCTTTTCCGCATTCTTTTCGCTTTAGGCTTTTACCCATAGTGGACTCCTTTCCAAAGCGGGAATCCAACGCGATACTGAAATTATAGCACATGAAATCCCTATTTTC
>OOAH01001190.1_pt1 | contig 24747 bp, 17 predicted proteins | sample 1671801 | NCBI WGS metagenome assembly OOAH01 (sample SAMN06348194, study PRJEB24527) | human gut metagenome | biome: human gut; feature: ankylosing spondylitis patient; material: feces | host: Homo sapiens | place: China | collected 2015-10 | reverse complement strand
AGGTAGTGTATGCGGCGGCCGAGCCGGATCGCGGCGGCCAGATAGTCGGCCAGTGCCGCCAGCGGGCGGCAGTCGGCGACGCCCGCGCGGGCGCCTTCTTCGCGCAGCGTGGGCTGCGGCCCCGTCCAGATGATGTCGTCGACGGTGAAATCGTCGCCGAAAAGCACCTCCTCGCCCGTATCGGCGTCGATGACGCCCGCGAGCGACGGCCGGTCGAGGCCGAAATAGTAGAGGAACGTCGAATCCTGACGGAAATAGTAGGCGTTGTTGGGATAGTTGTTGGCTGAGGGCTGGTTGCCCGGCAGCAGGATCAGCCCGCCGCCCGTCTTCGCGCGCAACTCGGCGCGGCGCGAAACGTAGGTTTTGACCGGAAACATGTTCGTTGATTTTTTTCTTCCATTTCTCGCCTCGGCAATTCGAGCAAGTTCAATTGCGCTCGGCTTGACGAAATGGTTGTCTTTTTTACGTCGTCTCCCTACCGGCGGTTGCCCAGCAGCCGCAGCATGTAGAGAAACAGGTTGATGAAATCGAGGTAGAGCGACAGCGCGCCCAGCAGCGCCATTTTCTGCATCGGCTCGTCGACCTCGGCGCCGGAGTAGATCATCCGCTTGATCGTCTGCGTGTCGTAGGCCGTCAGCCCGACGAAGAGCAGGATGCCGACGTAGGTGACGATCCACATGAGCATCTCGCTTCGGAGGAAGAGATTGACCACCGAGGCGAGGATCACGCCCACGAGGGCCATCGTCAGCAGGTTGCCCCACGACGAGAGGTCGCGCCCCGTGACGAAGCCGTAGAGCGACATCGCGCCGAACATGCCGGCCGTGACGAGGAACGTCAGGCCGATCGATCCCAGGTCGTAGACGAGGAAAATGGTCGACAGCGTGGCGCCGTTGACCACCGAATAGGCGATGAACATCAGCGTGGCCGTCAGGAACGACATGCGCATGATGTTGGCCGCCAGGACGAAGACGAGCACCAACTCGGCGACGATGAGGCCGAGGAAGACGAAGCGGCTGCTGAAAATCGCCTGCAACAGCGTTTCGGAGCCGGCCACCGTATAGGCCGTCAGCGCCGTCAGTGCCAGCGCCATAGTCATCCAGAGATAGACGTTGCGGAAAAGCGTCGCGCGCGCGGCATCGGGCTGCGCGGCGGCAAGGGTCGGTTTGGTTGTTTCCATTTTCGTGTCGAATGATTTTGTTATTTTGACATTTCTTTTCGTTTTCCCTGCAAAAGGCGTGCGGCGAATCAGTCGGGCTGCGAATTCGAGGCGTCGGCCGGCACCATGCGGTAGAGCTGGTCGCCGCGCCGCACGAGCGAAGGGGTTTTCAGCGAACAGAAGACCCCTTGCACGGCCTCCTGGGCAGGAGCATTGCCCACATAGGGGTCGGCCGTCAGTTCGACCACGCCCGTCGTCGGCCCCTGGAAGAAGAGCTCGTCGCCGCGCCGCACGGGCGACGCCTCGACCCATACCTCGGCCACCGACTGCTTCTTGAAAAAGTTGGTCACCCGGCCCACGTAGACCTTGCGGCGCGTGGCCGACGACCCGTAATGCTCGCTATGTTCGGCCATCGGCGCACCGGCATAGTAACCCTGCCAGAAGCCGCGGTTGAAGACCGTCGCCAGCTCCTCTTTGAGCGCCGCAGCCAGTTCGGGCGTATATTCGCCCGTCTCCATCGCCCGCAGGGCGCGGTCGTAACACGCCACCACCCGTTTGACGTACTCCGCACCGCGGGCACGCCCTTCGATTTTGAGCACGCGCACGCCGGCGCCGACGAAGCGGTCGAGGAAGTCGATCGTGCAGAGGTCTTTGGGCGAAAGGAGGTATTGCCCCTCGGCGGCGAGCTGCGCGCCCGTCTCCACGTCGGTGAGCGTATATTTGCGGCGGCAGATCTGGCGGCAGGCGCCCCGGTTGGCCGAACACCCCGTCTCGTGAAGCGACAGGTAGCACTTGCCCGAAACGGCCATGCACAGCGCGCCGTGGGCGAACATCTCGATGCGCACCGGATCGCCCGAAGGGCCGCAGATCTGCTGCTCGTCGATCGCGCGGGCGATGCGGCCGATCTGGTCGAGCGACAGTTCGCGCGCCAGCACCACCACGTCGGCCCACTGCGAAAAGAACTTCACCGCCTCACTGTTCGTGAGGTTGCACTGCGTGGAGATATGCACCTCCATCCCGATGCGGCGCGCGTAGAGGATCGCCGACAGGTCGGAAGCGATCACGGCGTCGACCCCCGCCGCGCGGGCGAGGTCGACGAGCGCGTGCATCTGCCGCAATTCGTCCTCGTAGATCACCGTATTGACCGTCAGGTAGCTCTTCACCCCCGCCGCGCGGGCGACCCCGACGATGCGTTCCAGATCGTCCGGCGTGAAATTCGCGGCCGACTTCGACCGCATGTTGAGCTGCCCCACACCGAAATAGACGGCGTCGGCTCCGGCCTGCACGGCCGCCTGCAACGCCTCGTAGCTCCCGGCCGGAGCCATCAGTTCTATGTCGCTTCGTTTCATCTCGAATGTTTTTCTCGTGCCGCCGCTCTTTTCCGACAGCGTTCTGCATCGCAGGCGGTTCGCCCCTCCCGCACGACGGACTGTAACCCGCTAAGACTCGTCCGATTCCGACCTCCGAGGCCGAATCGCGAGTTTTTTCGGAAAATCGAATCGCCTATTTCCTGCGTCCCATCAGGCTGCGGGCGTACTCGCGCAGCGGCTCCTTGCGCGCATCGGGGACGTTCAGTCCGTCGAGCGTCGCCAGCGCACGGTCGAAACGCAGCGAAATCTGCTGCTCCGTGAGGCGCGGCACATCCAGCGCGTCGAAGACGGCGCGCACGCGGGCGATCTCCGCAGGGGCAAGCGCCGCATCCTTGTAGGTGTGGCGCAGCACCTCGCGCTGCTCCTCGTCGGCACGGCTCATGGCCGTGACCATCAGGTAGCTCTTCTTCCCTTCGAGAATGTCGCCGCCGATGGTCTTGCCCAACTCCTCGCCGCCGTAGCTGTCCAGCAGGTCGTCCTGCAACTGGAAGGCCATGCCCAGTTCGATGGCGAACTGGTAGAGGCGACGGCTCTGCTCCTCGTCGGCACCGCCCAGAATCGCACCCATCATGGCCGAACCTGCCACCAGCACCGACGTCTTCAATTCGATCATCGACATGTACTCCACGACCGAAACCTTCTGCTTGCTCTCGAAATCCATGTCGTACTGCTGCCCTTCGCAAACACCCAGCGCCATCGTGTTGAAGACCTCCAAAATACGCGGCAGCAGTGCCGGCGGTGCCTGCGCCAGCAGCCGGTAGGCGCTGATGAGCATGGCGTCGCCCGACAGAATCGCCACGTTGCCGCCCCAGCGGGCGCAGACCGAAGGTTTGCCGCGGCGCACGGCGGCATTGTCCATGATGTCGTCGTGCAGCAGCGTGAAGTTGTGGAATATCTCGACGGCGGCGGCGGCGGGCAGCGCGACGTCGACGTCGTCGGCAAACAGCCCGCACGACAGCAGCAGCAGCATCGGGCGCAGGCGCTTGCCGCCGCCCGCGAGCGAATAGCGGATCGGATCGTAGAGCCGTTCGGGTTCGGTAGGCAGCTCACGCTGAGCGAGATAATTTTCGAGAAGGTCGAGAAGCTGTTCGTTGGTCTGCATTTTTCTTACGTTTGATCGTTCGTTCGCGACAGCCGTTTTCCCGCCTCGGCAAAACCCGAACGAAGTTCGGCATTGCGCTCGGCTTATCGAAAACGTCGGCGAATACACGTCCAAAGATACGAATAAGCGAGAGCAAAAGCAAACTCGTTTGCATTTTGCCGAGCGGGAGTATCTTCGGCGCAAGCCAAAGTACGAATAAGCGAGGGCAATGTCGAATTTATTTGAACATTGCCGAGCGGAAGTATCCAAGGCGAAGCCAAAGATACGAAAAGTCGGGTGCAGAAGCAAGCGTCGGCTTGATTATGCCGAGACGGAGTATCTAAGACGCGATCAAATATACCTAAACTCTTTTGCAAACACATCAAATTTGATGATAACATATCAAGTCGGCGCCTCACAGCAAACAAATTATCGACACAAATACCTAGCTTTGCCATCAAAATAACGATAGATGAAAACAGACTGTTTGAAAGGAATTGACACCTTGCGCTACTCGGATATTTTTTTGGCTATGTATTCTGACAATGGAAGCAGTTGCCTGCATCGCAACCATTCTCACGTATTGGTCTATATGTATTCCGGGGAACTGGAAATAAAGGAACACAAGAAAATTACCCGATTGCACAAAGGGGATTGCGCATTTATCCGTAAGGATTTCAGCGTGCAGCTCACCAAACAAGCATGCAAAATGGAGCAGTTCAAGGCCGTATTCCTAATGTTCACGGATAAATTTCTGCGTAACTTTTACTGCCGCTTGGACAAGGAAAGTCTGCCGGAAAATGCACGACGAAGCAAAGTCAGTCTGTACAGACTGCCGTCCGACCGTCCCGACATCGTAAGCCTGTTCGAGTCGATGACCCCATACTTCAATTCCGGCATCCGACCTACGGACGAACTGTTGGAATTGAAGATGACAGAAGGATTGTACGTACTCCTGAATACGGACAAGAACCTGTATGCCTCGCTTTTCGACTTCGCCGACCCGTGGAAAATCGACATCATGGACTTCATGGAACAGAACTACATGAACGACCTTACGCTGGCGGAAATGGCCAATTATACCGGGCGGAGCCTTGCCACGTTCAAACGTGACTTCAATAAAGTAAGCGACCTGTCTCCTCAAAAATGGGTGATACGCCGCAGACTGGAAGCAGCCCATGCGCTCATACTGTCCGGCACACGGAAAGTGACCGACGTTTGCTACCGTGTAGGCTTTAAAAACCTTTCCCACTTTTCAAAAGCATACAAGGGACTGTACGGATATTCCCCTGCCCACAGCTATTGATCTTTTATTCAAACGAACGGACTTATGGATATTCAAGGACAAGAAAACCAACTTATTCTCGCATTCCCGGACAGGGAAGTACGCTGTTTGGATACGGCAGACAACAGAATCAACCGGATGTTGGAACGGTCGAACATATCTATCATCGGGAACAATAACCGTGTGCTGTTGCATTTCGAATCGGAAGATAGTGCGGAAGAATTGCTAACGGGAGCCGGATTCCTGCTTATCGTCAAAGGGGATGGAAACGAAGTGGACATGGGAACGGTCATTGTACGTTGTTCCTCCATATTGGGCATGACCGGGCTGAAACTCATCATCGGGCAGCTGCCCGGACTGGGTGCAGGCGTATCCCGGACAGCAAACGGATGCAGCGTCACCATAGGCGACCGGGTGGTCATCAACGGAGTCACCCTCTATCTGCAAGAAGACCATTCGCGTGTCAGCATCGGCGATGACAGCCAGTTGAGCTGGGGCGTGGATGTGTGGTGCACAGATGCCCACACGATTACCGACCTCGAAGGAAACCCTGTCAATTATGCCGAAAGCATTGAGATAGGCCGTCACGTATGGGTGGGCAAGGATGTCAAGATAGGCAAGAATGTGCGAATCGCCGACAACAGCATTGTAGGTTGGGGCAGCATCGTTACCAAACGGTTCGACGAGCCGAACGTAATCCTCGCAGGCACCCCGGCCAAGATAGTGAAGCGTGGCATAAACTGGGACCGCAAGTGCATCAACAAGTACGCGAAAGGGTTGTAACCGCATTTCCGTTCTTCTGAACTGTACGGCAAAACACTTTGAGCCGACGGGCAAAGCCTTTTCATAACAAACCCGCTACCTTTGCACCGGAATCTTAAAAACAAATATACAATGGACATTTTTGAAAAAGACCTTTCTGGCGCTATGGTCTCACCCGATGAACCGGGCTATGACAAACTTATCAGTACCATATTCGACACAATGGCTGCAACAGCGGAAATGAATGCAAAAGGCTGGCTCACGCCGGAAGAAGTGCATGAGTATCTGCGCCGTATTACGGGCAGGGAGATTGATAAGAGTACGACACTGCTGCCTCCGTTCTATGTGGATTACGGCAAGAACATCCACATTGGCAAAGGATGTTGGATTCAGCAGGGCTGCACCTTCTTTGACCGTGGAGGTATAACGATCGGCGATGGCGTATTCATCGGCCCGAAAGTGAATCTTATCACCATCAACCACGATCCGAATCCCGACAATCGCAACGCCACGTACGGTCGTCCCATTGTCATAGAGGACAAGGTGTGGATTGGCATCGGCGCTACCGTTCTGCCCGGTGTACATATCGGCTATGGTTCTATCATCGGTGCCAACAGCGTGGTTACACACGATGTACCGCCTATGACAATTGTCGGCGGTAATCCGGCAAAAATAATTAAAGCGATTGAAACAAAAGACAAGGAGTAAACGGAACAGTAAAGAGTACGATTGTTAAGGCCGACGAAAGGAGGCAGCGTTTTCTTTTCTTCTGCTTTATTTTTACAATTTGCATCCGTAAGAGTCGCCAAACGAGCAAAGCAATGCAGGCCGCAGCAATTGGGACGGTTGCCAAACCATTGTCCAAAAAATGAGGCAATTTTCACAACTATCTTAATTTCAAATATCTATATTCCCTATACAGATTTATGGAAAAAGTTTGGAGTTGAGGGAAATTTTCGTAACTTTGGATGCGAATAAACGGCGCTCGCGCCACAAACCAACATTCTGCAACGATGAAAAAACTTGCAATAGGAATCGACATCGGCGGCATCAACACGGCCTTCGGGCTGGTGGACGAGAACGGCGACCTCTATGCCGATTCGGTCGTATCGACCAAGAAATTCCCGCTTTTCACCGATTATCCGGCCTATGTGGCCGAGCTGACCGAATCGCTGCATGCGCTGGCCGACAGCCTTTCGTTCGAATACGAGCTGGTGGGCATCGGCATCGGCGCGCCCAACGCCAATTACCACACGGGCGTGATCGAACACCCGGCCAACCTGTGGAAGTTCCCCGTCGGCGAAACCAATCCCGACGAGAGCCGCCGCATGTTCCCGCTGGTGGACGACATCAAGAAGGCGTTCCCGGGCGTCGAGTGCCGGATGACCAACGACGCCAACGCCGCCACGATCGGCGAGATGATCTACGGCAACGCCAAGGGGATGAAGGATTTCATCATGATCACGCTCGGGACGGGACTCGGTTCGGGATTCGTCGCCAATGGCGAGATGATCTACGGCCACGACGGCTTCGCCGGAGAATTCGGCCACGTGATCGCCGTGCGGGGCGGCCGCCAGTGCGGCTGCGGGCGCCGCGGCTGTCTGGAAACCTACGTTTCGGCCACCGGCATCAAGCGCACCGTTTTCGAACTGATGGCCACCATGACCGAACCTTCGGAGCTGCGCGACATCCCCTTCGCCAATTTCGACGCGGCGATGGTCTCGACGGCCGCATCGCACGGAGACCCCATCGCGCTCGAAGCGTTCCGCATCACGGGCGAGTTGCTGGGATATGCACTCGCCGACGCAGTGACGATCACTTCGCCGGAGGCGATCTTCCTCTTCGGCGGCCTGGCCAAGTCCGGAAAATACATCTTCGAGCCGACGCAATGGTACATGGAGGAGAACATGATGAGCGTCTTCAAGAACAAGGTAAAGCTCCTGCCCAGCGGCATCCAGAGCCAGAACGCCGCCATCCTCGGCGCTTCGGCGCTGATCTGGCAAGAGGTGAAACAGCTCGGAGCCTGATCCGTCCGCAACATCCGTACAGGAGCTATCCGCATGTCGGACGGCTCCTGTTTTTTATGCCGCGGTCACGCGCCGTGCCACCGGAAACGGCCGGTACACGGGACGACTTCCGGCAATATTTCCGCGAAACCATAGAACCGACCCAAAACTTTTCCTCATGAAACGAACCTTCACCCTGCTGGCGGCCGCCCTCGCGACGACGGCCGCAGCCCAGAAACCCTACCACCGCGACCTCGCCGTGCTGGAAGTCAACCGCGAAGCGCCCCGCACCGAATTCGTGGAGTTCGCCTCGCGCGACGAGGCGCTCACGCGCTCCTTCGAGCAGAGCGATGCCTACCGCTCGCTCGACGGCGTATGGAAATTCCGCTATGCGGACGACGTCCGCGCCCTGCCCGCCGACGCGACGGCCGCCGACGCCGACACTTCGGCGTGGAGCGACATCCGCGTTCCGGGCAACTGGGAGTTGCAGGGACACGGCACGCCGATCTACGTCAACACGCGCTACGAATACGCCACGATCGATCCCGCGCCGCCGCACCTACCCGAGGCGATTCCGGCAGGCGTCTACCGCCGCACCTTCACCGTTCCCGAAGCGTGGGCGGGACGCAGGATCTACCTGACGATCGGCGGCGCCAAATCGGGCGTCTACGTCTATGTCAACGGCCGCGAAGCGGGTTACAACGAAGATTCGAAGAATCCGGCGCAATACCGCATCGACCCCCTCCTGCGTCCGGGCGAGAATACGCTGGCGCTCAAAATGACGCGGTGGAGCACCGGTTCCTACCTCGAAGCGCAAGACTTCTGGCGCATCAGCGGCATCGAGCGCACGGTCTACCTCTCGGCCGAGACGCCGGATGCGCTGCGCGATTTCGAGGTCGTATCGACGCTCGACGACAGCTATCGCACGGGGCTTTTCACGCTGAAAATGTTCCTCGCAGGCGATCGGGAGGTCGAGGCGGGCTACGAACTGCTCGATCCCGAGGGCCGCACCGTCGCCTCGGGACGGCAGCAGGCAACGGACGAAGCCCTGTTCCGTGCCGAGATACCCGACGCAGCGCACTGGACGGCTGAAACGCCCCACCGCTACCGGCTCGTGATGCACGTGCGGACACCCGAACGGACGGTCTACGTTCCCTTCTCGGTGGGATTCCGCCGCTTCGAGTTCGCCGACGCCGCCGAGCGCGACGCCAAGGGACGCCCCTACCGCGTGCTGCTCGTCAACGGACAGCCCGTGAAATTCAAGGGCGTCAACCTCCACGAACACGATCCCCGCACGGGGCACTACGTCGACGAGGAGCTGTTGCTCCGGGACATGCGGCTGATGAAGGCGCACAACGTCAACGCAATCCGCACCTGCCACTATCCGCAGCAGCGCCGTTTCTACGAGTTGTGCGACTCGCTGGGCTTCTACGTTTACAGCGAGGCCAACGTCGAGAGTCACGGCATGGGGTACGATCTGGCCGCGGGCCGCACGCTGGGCAACGACCGTGCATGGTGGCCGGCGCACGAGACGCGTCTGCGCAACATGTACATGCGCTGCCGCAACTACCCCTCGGTCTCGATCTTCTCGCCCGCCAACGAATCGGGCAACGGCTACAATTTCTACAAAGCCTACGAATGGCTCGAAGCCCGCGAGAAGGGCGAAGGCCGCATGAACCGCCCGATCTGCTACGAACGCGCACAGTGGGAGTGGAACACCGACATGTTCGTGCCGATGTATCCCACGGCGGGAATGCTCGAAGAGTGGGGTCGCGAGGGCACCGACCGTCCCGTCGTTCCGTGCGAATACTCGCACGCGATGGGCAACTCCAACGGTTCGCTGTGGCTGCAATGGCAGTCGATCTACAAATATCCCAACTTGCAGGGAGGCTTCATCTGGGACTGGGTCGACCAGGGATTCGAACGCCGCGATGCAGCGGGAACCCTCTATTGGACCTACGGCGGCGACTACGGCGACCGCGAGCCGAGCGACGGCAACTTCTGCTGCAACGGTCTCGTTTCGCCCGACCGCACGCCCCATCCCGCCATGGCCGAAGTGCGTTACGCCTACGCCGACATCGCCTTCCGTCCGGTCGGGCCGGCACGGGGATCGTTCGAAGTCGAGAACCGCTTCTATTTCACCTCGCTCGAAGGCTACGACATCGTCTACACGGTCGAGGCCGACGGCAAAGCGGTGCGCAGCGGCACGGTGCGGTTGCAGACTGCGCCGCAGCAGCGCGAGACGGTCGACGCGGCCGTCGGGAAACTCAAACCCGGACGGAATTATTCCCTGCGCCTGCGGGCCGTGACACGCACCGACCGGCCGGGACTGCCCGCCGGCACGGTCGTGGCCGAGGAGCAGTTCCCGTTGCAGAAGGGCGCTCTGCCGGCCTATGAAAAGGAGGGCGAGAGGCTGGCGCTCTCGACGCAGGGCGACCGGATCGAAGCGGCGAACGACCGTGTCCGCTTCGCCGTCAACCTCACGACGGGAGCGGCGCTGAGTTATGAAATCGACGGCACGGAGCTCTTCGCCGACGGATTCGGCGTGCGTCCCAACTTCTGGCGGGCACCCGTCGACAACGACTACGGCGACGGAATGCCCCGCCGCACGCAGGTGTGGAAGGAGGCGTCGCGCGACGCCGACGCCGAGGTAACGGGCCGCATGGAGGGCGACGCGGCGGTGATCGCCGCGACCCGCGCGCTGGCCGGCGGCAACCGCCTGACGACGACCTACACCGTCTATCCGTCGGGGGCGGTCAACGTGCGGATGCACTTCGCCCCCGGCGAGGAGCCGATGCCCGAAATGCCGCGCTACGGCGTGCGGTTCCGCCTGCCCGAACGCATGGACGCCTTCGCCTATTTCGGCCGGGGGCCCGAAGAGAATTACTGGGACCGCAAGGCAGGCACCTTCGTCAGCCGTTACGAGACTTCGGCGCGGCGGGAGTGCTTCCCCTACGTGCGGCCGCAGGAGACGGGACACCACTGCGACACCGAATGGATCGACTTCGGCGAACTGCTGATCGTGGCCGACTCGACCATGGAGTTCAACGCCCTGCGCTGCACGGTCGAGGATCTCGACGGCGAACAGGCCGTCGGCCGCGACTACCAGTGGCACAACTGGACGAAAAGCGACTCCAACGAGGCGGACAAGGCGCGTAATGCGATGCGCCGCCAGACCCACGTGAACGACATCCCGGTACGCGATTTCGTGGAGGTATGCCTCGATTACCGCCAGATGGGGCTCGGCGGCTACGACAGCTGGGGCAAGCGCCCCGAGGAGTCCGTGACGCTGCGCACCGGAAAGCTCCGCGACTGGGGCTTCACCCTCGTCCCGAAGCGTGCGAGAAAATGAAGCGCCGAGAATCAGGATTCACGGGCCGGCCATAAAGGCCGGCGCCCTTCAAAAACGAACGGTGCGACTTCGCGAAGTCGCACCGTTCGTTCGTGTCGTGACGAAAGATTCCTCCCCCGCTATCCGTTCGTCCGGAAAGCCTTCTGCACGCCCTTGATGCGCAGGATGGCGTGGACGAGCGTGTCGACGACGCTCGTGGCAGGCACCTCCACGTCGACCGTACCCGTGAGCAGACCGCCCCGCGAGGTGAGGTTCATCGAACGGATGTTGAGTTTCAGGTCGCGGATCACCGTTTCGGTGATATGGTTGGCCATGCCCGTCGTATCGGCCGCCACGATGCGGATCGTCACGCGGAACGCCCCTTCGGCCGTCTGCCGCCAGCGGGCGTCGATGACGCGGTAGGGATAATTCTCGCGCATACGCCGTGCATTGGGACAGTCGGTGCGGTGGATCGTAATGCCCGAGCTGATCGTCACGAAGCCGAAAATATCGTCGCCCTTGATCGGGTTGCAGCACTTGGCGAGCTTGTACTCGATCTGGTTGATGTTGTCGTCGATCACGAGCGCGTCGGTCGAATGCGCGGGCCGCGCGGCGGCGTTCTGCAACTTGGCCTGCTCGGCTGCGGCGGCCGCTGCGCGCCGCTCTTCGTCGGCCTCGCCCGACTGCCAGCGGGTGAGAATCTCCTTGACCGTCGACAGATCGATCTTTTCGGTGGCGATCAGCCCGTAGAGTTCGGTTCCCGCTTTGAGCTTGTAATATTTGCACAGATACCCCACCGCCTCGTCGATCGTGAGGCCGAATTTCCAGTTTTTGAGCTTGCGTTCCAGCTCCTCGCGTCCCAGCCGCGCGCTCTTGGCCTGCTCCTCGCGGATGAAGGCCTTGATCTTGCTGCGCGCCTTGGCGGTCTTGACCGCCGAGAGCCAGTCGGCCTTGGGCGTCTGGTTCTTCTGCGTGAGAATCTCGACGATGTCGCCGTTATGGAGCGTCTCCTTGATCGGCACGGCGCGGCCGTTGATCTTGCCGCCCGAACAGCTGCATCCCAGATTGGAGTGGATGTCGAAGGCGAAGTCGAGTACCGTAGCCCCTTCGGGGAGCTTGCGCAGGTCGCCGTTGGGCGTGAAGACGAAGATTTCGCCCGACGACGGCCGCGAATCGAACCGCTGCGCCAGCGCATGGGGCGTATTCTCCATCAACTCGCGCAGGCGGCCGAGCCACATCTCGCTCGTGAGCGCCCCCTGGTTGACCCCCTTGTAACGCCAGTGCGCCGCGATGCCGCGTTCGGCCACGGCATCCATCCGCTCGGTGCGGATCTGAATCTCCACCCAGCGGCCGCCGCCGGCCGAAACGGTGGTGTGGAGCGACTCGTAGCCGTTGGACTTGGGGATCGAAATCCAGTCGCGCAGCCGTTCGGTATTGGGGATGTAGTAGTCGGTGACGATCGAGTAGACGGCCCAGCACTGGGTCTTCTCCTCCTCGGGCGGACAGTCGAGGATGATGCGCAGCGCGAAGATGTCGTAGACCCCTTCGAACGGCACGTGCTGTTTGTGCATCTTCGTCCAGATCGAGAAGATCGACTTCGTGCGGCTCTTGACGTGGTAGTTGAATCCCTGCCGGTCGAGCCGCTCGACGATCGGCGCCAGAAAACGGTCGATGAAGGTCTGGCGTTCGCGCTCGGTCTCCTCCAACTTGCGGTGGATATGCTCGTACTCGGCCGGTTCGAGATAGCTCAGGGCGATGTCCTCCAACTCGCTCTTGATCGAATAGAGGCCCAGTTTGTGCGCGATCTGGGCGTAGAGGTTCATGCTCTCCCAGCTCTTCTTGCGCCACTTCTCGCGCGGGAACATCCGCAGGTTGCGCATCACTTCGAGGCGGTCGGCCAGTTTGATGAGGATCACGCGCGGGTCTTCGGAGTAGCTCACGATCAGGTCGCGGAAGTTGGCCGCCTGCTCCTTCGAGACTTTCAGCCGGATCTTCGAGATGTTGCTCAGCCCCACGGTAATGCCCAGCACCTCGTCGCCGAAGCGGCGGCGGATTTCGGACGTCACGCCCATCAGGTCGCCCGGCTCGCCGCAGGCGGCGAGCCGCACCACGTCGTGCAGGATGGCCGCCAGCGTGGAGTTGCGCCCCAGTCCGATTTCGGAGATGACGATGCGTGCGACGCCTGCGGCGTGATCCAGCAGCGGAGATCCGTCGTAGCGCACCTGTTTTTCAAGGCATTCGGCGGCATATGCCAGCGCCTCGTCGACGAGCCGCTGCGTGGTCTCGGAAAAATTTGCGGCGACGAGCGTCCGCAGCTCGTCGTAACGTGTTGTCTCCATAGCTCTGCACGATTTTAGCGGGATGCCCCGTTAACCTAACGCAACAAAGTTACAAAAATTTCACAAACCCCGTGCTTCGTCGCACCGTCGACACCTCTTTTCGTACGGGTTCCGTGCGGAAGGCCGGCGGAGCACGGCGAACGGCCGGCAGCACAGGCCGTGCCGAGACCCTGCCGGAGTCGGACGGAGGGGTGAAACCGCGGGCATTCCCCGAAATACCGTCCCGCAACGAAAGAACGGTGCAATCTTTGTTTCGACAGCGAAAAACTTAATTTTCCGCCAAGCCGGGCGCAGAGCCGAACTCGCACAGGCTACGCCGAGGCGGGAAAACGAAGAAGAAAATCTCGAAGACGATGATCCATACTACCGATTTTATCGCTACATTTGGCGTGAAAACCAAATGGAAGCACCTCATGGCCGAACAGAAAGTCTACGTCCCGACCGTCGGGGAAGAGGTCGCCAACGCCGTATCGCACGGCGTGATGCTGTGTCTGACGCTCGCCGCTCTTCCCTTCGCCGCCGTGCGCGCCTACGTCCACGACGGAACGCTGGCCGCCGTGGCCGCCAGCGTCTTCGTCATCTCGCTGCTGCTGATGTTCCTCGGATCGACCCTCTACCACTCGATGCACCCCGCGTCACGCCACAAGGAGGTGTTCCACATCCTCGACCACATCTTCATCTACGTCGCCATCGCCGGAACCTACACCCCGATCGCACTGTCGGTCATCGGGGGCTGGCAGGGTACCTTCATTACGGTACTGCAATGGGCGATGGTACTCTTCGGCATCATCTACAAGTCGCTCGCCCGCCGTTCGATTCCGGCGATCAGCCTGACGATCTACCTGGTGATGGGATGGACGATCGTCTTCTTCATGCCGCTTTTCGTGCGTCACGCCTCGATGCCGCTGCTCGTGCTGATCGCCGCGGGAGGCGTGCTCTACACCGCCGGCGCATGGGTCTACGCCCGCAAAGGGTTCCGCTATCACCACATGGTATGGCACCTGCTCATCAATCTGGCGGCGATCTGCCACTTCACGGCCATCGTCTTCTACCTCTACTGAGATACTTATCCGCGCAATACTCCGCGATGTTTCGTGTCGGACTGCCGGAAAGAACGGGGAGAAGACGAAGGTTAAATTTGCGTTAAGGAATCCTTACCTTTGCGTTAATTCTGCGCGCATTACGTGAGAGAACCGACTTTTCGGTCTAAATTTGTCCTGCCTAACGAACGTTTTCGGAATGTGCGGCGCACGCCGGGCGGCGGAAACGAATTAAAACGGATTTATGGACCCGATTTACACAGTGATTATCGCCATTCTGGCAGTACTGGCCGTCTCAGGCCTCTTCGTCGGCGTCACCAACGACGCCGTAAATTTCCTCAACTCGGCTATCGGATCGAAGGCGGCCCCCCGCCGCGTGATCCTGATCGTGGCATCGATCGGAATCCTGGTCGGCACGCTCACGTCGAGCGGCATGATGGAGGTGGCGCGCAACGGAATGTTCGATCCGGGGATGTTCTCCTTCCACGAGGTGATCCTGCTCTATCTGAGCGTGATGTTCGCCAACATCATTCTGCTGGACCTCTACAATTCGTGGGGGCTTCCCACCTCGACCACCGTGTCGCTCATCTTCTGCCTGCTGGGCGCCGCGATCGCCGTTTCGACCTTCAAGATCGCCGGCAGCGACGCACTTTCGATGGGCGACCTGGGCGAGTTCATCCACACGGGCCGCGCATTCGGCATCGTCGCGGCGATCCTGCTCTCGGTGGTCATCGCGCTGACGGTGGGTACGGCCGTGATGTACGTCTCCCGCCTGATCTTCTCGTTCCGTTACACGCGGGCCCTGAGCCGCTACGGCGCGCTGTGGTGCGGCGCATCGCTCACGGCAATCATCTACTTCGCACTCTTCAAGGGACTCAAAGGAACACTATCGCAGACGGCCTTCATCCATATGGTCGAGAACCATATCATCCTCTCGCTACTGGTCTGCTGGCTGGTATGCAGCCTCATCCTCTTCTTCGTCCAGCGTTTCAAGATCAACATCCTGCGCATCACGATCCTGGGCGGCACCTTCGCCCTCGCGCTCGCCTTCGCCGGAAACGATCTGGTGAACTTCATCGGCGTACCGATCGCCGGCTGGGACGCCTTCCGGATCGCCCGCCACGCCGGCGACTCCGCGATGACGATGGATGCGCTCAACGAGAACGTTCCGGCCAACTTCGCCTTCCTCGTCGGTGCGGGCGTGGTGATGATCCTCACGCTCTGGACGTCGCGCAAGGCGATGCACGTCACCGAAACCGAACTCTCGCTGGCCAGCCAGAACGACGAGCAGGAGCAGCGCGAATACGGTTCGTCAGCCTTCGCCCGCGCCATCGTCCGCGCGACGCTCAACACCAACCACGCCATCGAGCGGGTCGTTCCCCAACGGCTCCGCGAGGCGATCTCCCGCCGCTTCGAAGTGACGGACATCGAGCACACCGGCGCACCGTTCGACATGATCCGCGCCACGGTCAACCTCACCACTTCGGCACTGCTGATCGCCATGGCCACATCGCTCAAACTGCCGCTGTCGACCACCTACGTCACCTTCATGGTGGCGATGGGTTCGTCGCTGGCCGACCGCGCCTGGGGACGCGAAACGGCCGTTTACCGTATTTCGGGCGTGATGACCGTCGTGGCGGGATGGTTCGTGACGGCGCTGGGCGGCTTCATCATCGCCTACGTCGTCGGACTGGCGCTCGTCTACGGAGGAACCGTCATGCTGATCCTGCTGACGGTGCTGGCGGGCTACATGCTCGTCCACAGCAACTTCATCAAAAAGACGAAGAGCGCCGAAACGACGACCGCCGTCACGAACGAAAACGTCGTCGAAGAGATCGCCACGGTGGTCAGCTCGACGATCAACACCGCCACCCGCATCTACGACCGCACGCTGCTGGCCGTCTTCAAGGAGAACCGCAAGGTGTTGCGCGACCTCAACCGCGAATCGTCGGAACTCTACGAGCGGATGCACGAACGCAAATACCGCATGATGTCGACGCTGCGGATGCTGCGCGAGAGCGATCTCGACACGGCGCAGTACTACGTGCAGGTGGTCGACTACCTCAACGAACTGACCAAGGCGCTCACCCACATCGTGCGCCCCGCATACGGCCATATCGACAACAACCACGAAGGGCTGACCCGCGAACAGACGACCGACCTGATCCGCGTGGGCGACGAAGTGGAGGCGATCTACCGCCGCATCAACGCCATGCTCACGACCAACGACTTCGGCGACATCGACCTGGTGCTCTCGATGCGCGACCGTCTTTTCGAGACCATTTCGGACGCGATCAAGAGCGAGCTGCGGCGGTTCAACACCTCCGGCAAGGGGAGTACGAAAGCCAGTATGCTCTACCTGACGATCCTCAATGAGACGCGCACGATGGTGCTCCAGCTGCGCAACCTGTTGAAGGCGCAGCGCCACTTCCTCGAAACGAAGGGCGTCATCAAGAGCTGGCTCTATTACGCCAAATAAGCGGAATCATTTCGTATCTTCGGCTGACGCCTCAGATACTCCGTCTCGGCAAAACGCAAACGAGTTTGCTTTTACTCTCGCTTATCCGTATCTTTGACTTCGTCGAAGATACTCCCGTTCGGCAATGTTCAAATAAATTTGACATTGCTCTCACTTATCCGTATCTTTGTCGGGCGCGTCCCGAAACCGGACCGTTCACCGCAAACGGTCCGGTTTTTTCATACGGAGCGAAGCCCGCCGCACATGCTGCGGCAGGCGAAACGGAACGCATCGCACGCTGAGCAACGAAACAAAGACGACATCATGGATATAGCCAAGATCAAACGGCGCGAAAACATCGCCGAATACATCCTCTACCTCTGGCAGCTGGAAGACCTGCTGCGGGCGCTGCAATTCAGCCCCGAAGCCGTTCACTCCCAGCTCATCGCCCCCCGCGACCTCTCCCAGCCGGAGCAGCGGCTCTATCTGGAATGGTATATGGACATCGCCGACCTGCTGCGGCAGGAGGGCAAGGAGCGGCAGGGGCACCTCGACCACACGCTGCACCTGATCGCCGACCTGCACAACCTCCACCTGCAACTGATGAAGCTGCCCGCCGGGGCCCGCTACCGCGAACTCTACGCCCGCCTCGAACCCGAACTGCCCCGCCTGCGCGCGGTGCTGGGACGCAACGAGACGAGCGACACCGAACTCTGCTTCCGGGCGCTCTACGCGGCGATGCTCTACCGTATCCGCGGCGAAGGAGGCCAGCAGGCCGTCGCCGACACGGTGGAGTATATTTCGCCCGCGATCGCCGAACTCGCTTCGATGTACGGCAAGGTGGAGCGGGGCGAGATCGATCTCTTCGAACGGGAAAAATAGCCGCAGTCTGCGGCGAAGCGGAAACTGCCCTGTCGCATGGAAGAAGGGGTTGTCGCAGCCAGCGACAACCCCTTCTTCGGATTACGGACTCTTAAAAACGGCGCAGACGCAACCCCGCGGCGTCGGACGGCTCGCCGCGCAACCCCTGCGACGGCAATTCGCACAGGTCGGCCACCGAGGAGAACCGCGCGAGGGTGCCACGCGGAGAACCGGCGTCGACCGACAACCGTTTCTCTATGCTCCGGCGTTCCGGACGGAAGGCGCCGAGCGAACCGTGACGGCGGCTGCGCACGGTTTTCGCTACCGTACCCGAAGCCGCTGCGGAGGTGGTGAAAGGTTCCGACTCGAAAATCTTCGTCGTCCGTCCCCCGTTGTAACCGAACGCCACGGCGACATAGGTCGTCGACGGTTCGAGCATATCCGTGAAATCTACGGTACGATTGCCCGAATAGAGCGAATAATCGAATAATCCGTATGCTTTGAGAATATCCATATAGACCTCGGCATAAGCCTCCTTGCCCTTGTCGTAGGCCGTATACTCATCGTAGACGAAGACGTCGGCGAAATAGACCTCGTCGGTATTCGACGGCGTTACGTCGAATTTGGCGCCCGAAGCCGTAACGTCGCGGACGTTCAGGCCGATCGTCATCGTCGAAGGAACAAGTTCGGAGGTTCGCTGCACCGCGCTGGCGACCTCCGTCGTGCGTACGCCCTCGGTGCTGACGCCGAAGACGACGGCCACGTAATCGGTTCCCGCGTCGAGGTCGCCCATCGCCAGATCGGCGTCGGTGTCGACCGTCACGTCGCCCGTCCAGATGTATTCGTTGCCGGCCCAGTCGATCTCGTAGCCGTTCTCCATCTCGATGAAGGCGTCCGCAATGGACGAAGGCGTATTTTTGTCGAACAGCTCCTTGCTGCACACGCCGATATAGTAGCGCGTAGCCGCATTGGACGGCCGGACGGAGATGTCGAATGCCGTCACGGAGACATTCCGGAAGGAGATGCCGAACGTGCAGTCGTCCGTCGGAACGAACGCTTCGGTACGCACCGTCTCGCGCGTCACGCCCGTCAGCGGCCTGCCCTCTTCGGTCAGGGCGAACGCGTAGACCACGTACTCCGTATCGGGCGAGAGTTTCGTGAATTCGTAGCCGTCGGGGCCGATCGAGAGAAAGTCGGTCCAGTCGAGATCGTAACCGCTGGCCTGGTAATAGGCCGCCGTCTCTTTCAGGTCGGCGACCACCGAAGCGACGATTTCGGCGTCGGTACCCCATGTGTCGAAATCGGCCTTCGCCGCCAGATCGAAATAGTAGAAGCAACCCGTATTGGAGGGCGTCACCTCCACGTCGCAGGTCGATTCGGTCTCTTCGTGCGCAATGGCGAACTCGCAGGAGAAGGGCCCGGTGCGGAACTCGGTCTTCGAGATCGCCGACGTGGCGACCCCTTCGGCTGTCATACCGTAGGCATAGGCGTAATAGTCGGTGTCGGAAGCGAGTCCGGAGATCGTCTGTTCGCCGGTGGGGCCTGTCGTAAGGAACATGTCCAGCATCTCGGCGAACGTCTTTCCAGCCAGGTCGGCCTGCCCCTGTATGTACTCGATGTCGCTGCGGATATAGTCGACCTCGGTCGCATAGCTGTCGAAAAGCGACTTCTCGACCACCATCGGGACATAGCTCGCGGTATCGTCCGACGGCGTCCACGCCACTACGGCACTGCTTCCGTCGATACCCGACACCCGAATGTCGAAGGTGAGTTCCGGCGTTTCGGGCGCCGGCTGCAAGAGGGTCACCACTTTCTTCTCAGCACCCTTATAGGTCAGCGCGACGTTGGCGATGCGTACCTCGCCCTCGCTCGGATCGAACGCAAAGCCGATCCGGCCGGAAACGGAGTAATCGAACGAATGCACCCACGCATCGGTCGTCGAAGCGGCGATAGCCTCGCCCTCGACCGGATTTTCGACCTCGTATTCGAACCACGACGTTCCGCCTTCGGGCGAAACCGAAAGGGGCGACGCTGCGACCGCCTCCGGAAGTTTGATAACGGGCGCCGGCGCCTCGGGCGGTGCGGGATCGTCGGTGTCGCTGTCGCTGCAACCGCCGGCAAGAAGCGCCGAAGCGGCGAACAGAAAAGTCAAAAAACGTTTCATAGGCAAAATGGATTTTGTGTGGCGGTAAAACGGGGCTTTCCGAAACGCCCGTCGCCCTGTCACGGTTAAAAACGATCGATCCGCCGTCCGGCCTGCGGTTTCGCTCCGGAACGGCTTGCGGCCGGATTCGGGATCGGGCACATAGGCAAATATAGCGTAAAATAATTTATATCCAAACATCGTAACCCATTGCATTTCCAGCAGTTGAATTACACTTCCGAGCCGAAAGCAGCGGTTTTCGCACGAATCGGAAGGAAGAATCGGGATTGTCGGGGCGGATCGGTCGCGGACGGAGCGATCGGGTTACGGATCGTAACCTTTCGTTTTTTCGATCTTTTCCGGAATCATCCCCCTCCGTTCCGTGCCCGAATTCCCCTTTTACTGCGGGATACCCCTTTCCGCCGGAGCATCAGTCCGTTGACGGCGGCTGTTCATAAAATGTTGATAGGTTTTCCCTGCGAACGGCTGGGGCACTTGCAAAAGCACTATATTTGCATACACAAGGATGACGGTTCCTTGCCGCCGCGTCATGCGGCGGAGGGATGAAAAGGGAACGCCTGTGCAATTCAGGGACTATCCCCGTAGCTGTAACTTCCACGACAAAGGCCGCACAATCTCCGCCACTGCCGCCAGCGGGCGACGGGAAGGCGTGCCGGCCGGAACGAGTCAGAAGACCTGCCGTCCTCCCTTCGTTCGGAGCTTTCGGGTCGAAGAGCCAGACGATGCGATCTGCCCTGCGGGGATTATCTGCCCGTACCGGCGCGGTCGCTGTCGTATCGCATTCATTCCCGCAACACCGCAGCCGAAATCGCCCTTTCCGACCGTGACCGGTCACGGAGCATCCGTGCGAAGCGCCGGAAGCGCCGCAGAGGACGATTCGACAGGGATTGTCGCCATGAAGGGCGGAGAGGAGACTCTCCGTAACGCAAGTCCGACGGGATTTCATGCCGACGCCCGACCTAAGATAAGTCACCCCCTTCCGTCGGACGCATGTCAACTATGAGCAGTTCCGAAATTTTCATCACCAAGCGCGACGGCAAACGCGAGCGTTTCTCGATCGACAAGATCCGTGCGGCCATCGCCAAAGCCTTCCTCTCGGTCGGGAGTTTCGCCACCGACGAGATGCTCACCCAGATTCTGGGACGCATCCGCGTCGCGGACGGCACGACCGTCGAACAGATTCAGAACCAGGTCGAGACGGCGCTGATGGCCGAACGCTACTACAAGGTGGCCAAAGCCTACATCATCTACCGGCAGGAACATACCGAAGACCGCGAAGTGCGCGACAAGCTGCAATTCCTGATGAACTACTGCGAGGCCAAGAACCCCGCCACCGGCTCGAAATACGACGCCAACGCCAACGTCGAGAACAAGAACATCGCCACGCTCATCGGCGAGCTGCCCAAGCAGAACTTCATCCGTCTCAACCGCCGCCTGCTGACCGACCGGTTGAAGGAGATGTACGGCAAAGAAGTCTCCGACCGTTACCTCGAACTGCTCGACCGCCATTTCATCTACAAGAACGACGAGACGTCGCTGGCCAACTACTGCGCCTCGATCACGATGTATCCGTGGCTGCTGAGCGGCACGACCTCGATCGGCGGCAACTCGACGCGGCCGACCAATCTCAAATCCTTCTGCGGCGGCTTCGTCAACATGGTCTTCATCGTCTCGTCGATGCTCTCGGGCGCCTGCGCCACCCCCGAATTCCTGATGTACATGAACTACTTCATCGCGCAGGAGTTCGGCGAGGACTACTACCGGCGCGCCGACGAGGTGGTCGACCTCTCGCGCCACCGCCGCACGATCGACAAGGTCATCACCGACTGCTTCGAACAGGTGGTCTACTCGATCAACCAGCCCACCGGCGCACGCAACTTCCAGGCCGTCTTCTGGAATATCGCCTACTACGACCGCTACTACTTCGAATCGCTCTTCGGCGAGTTCCGTTTCCCCGACGGGTCGCGCCCCGACTGGGAGGGGCTGTCGTGGTTGCAGAAACGCTTCATGAAGTGGTTCAACGCCGAACGGCTCAAAACCGTGCTCACCTTCCCCGTCGAGACGATGGCGCTGCTGACCCGCGACGGCGACGTGATGGACGCCGAGTGGGGCGACTTCACGGCCCAGATGTACGCCGAAGGACATTCGTTCTTCACCTACATGAGCGACAACGCCGACTCGCTGTCGTCGTGCTGCCGCCTGCGCAACGAGATCCAGGACAACGGATTCAGCTACACGCTGGGAGCGGGCGGCGTCTCGACCGGTTCGAAGAGCGTGCTGACGATCAACCTCAACCGCTGTATCCAGTACGCCGAGCGGCAGGGCATTCCCTACCTGTCGTTCCTCGAAGAGGTGGTCGACCTTACGCACAAGGTGCAGCTGGCCTACAACGAGAACCTCAAAGAGCTGCAACGCAAGGGAATGCTTCCGCTCTTCGACGCGGGCTACATCAACCTGTCGCGCCAGTACCTCACCATCGGCATCAACGGCCTGGTCGAAGCGGCCGAATACAAGGGGATCGCCATCGTCGACAACCCCGACTACGTGCGCTTCACCGAGGAGATTCTGGGGTTGATCGAGCGCTACAACCACAAGTACCGCTCGAAGGAGGTGATGTTCAACTGCGAGATGATCCCCGCCGAAAACGTGGGCGTGAAGCATGCCAAATGGGATCGCGAGGACGGCTATAAGGTGCCGCGCGACTGCTACAACAGCTATTTCTACGTCGTCGAGGACACGACGCTCAACATCGCCGACAAGTTCCGCCTGCACGGCGCGCAGTACATCGCCCACCTCACGGGCGGCTCGGCGCTGCACATGAATCTCGAAGAGCACCTTTCGCAGCCGCAGTACCGCCACCTGTTGCGCGTGGCGGCGCAGGAGGGATGCAACTACTTCACGTTCAACATCCCCAACACGGTCTGCAACGACTGCGGACACATCGACAAACGCTATTTGAAGGAGTGCCCCCGCTGCCACTCGACGAACCTCGACTACCTGACGCGCGTGATCGGCTACATGAAGCGCATCAGCAACTTCTCGCAGGCGCGGCAGCAGGAGGCTGCGCGGCGGTATTACAATCGTCCGGAACGGATCGAGGGCGGCGTCGAAGAGCGCAGCGTGGCGGCACCGCGACGCGACGAATAGCCGACGGCCATGCTTCGTTACACCGACTACGACATCGTATTCCGCGAGATCCCCGACGAGACGACGCTCGCCGTCAACCTCGCGGGATGCCCCAACCGCTGCCCGGGCTGCCACAGCCCGCAGTTGCAGGAGCCGATCGGCGAACCGCTCACCGAGGAGGTCGTGGAGCGGCTGCTGGCGCGCTACGGCGCTGCGGTCACCTGCTTCTGCCTGATGGGAGGCGACGCCGAACCGCACGAGGCAGCGCGGCTGGCGCTCTTCGCCCGCCGGCTGCGGCCTGCCCTGCGCACGGGATGGTACTCCGGACGTGCGGCGTTGCCCGAAGGGTTCGATCCGACGGGAGTTTTCGACTACGTGAAACTCGGCCCCTACATCGCTGCGCGGGGGCCGCTCGACGATCCGGCGACCAACCAGCGGCTATGGCGCATCCGGCCCGACGGCCGGCGCGAAGATCTCACGCCGCGGTTCTGGCGCAAACGAGGCTGAAAAACCGATCGGGGAGAGCAAATGCTCTCCCCGATTACGTCAGACCCCTTCTCCGCCGCCGATCGCCCCTCCTCGAACGGCCGGCGATGCTGCGACCGTCTGCGGACAGACGCCCCGCGAGCGGCCGAACAGCGGACAAACAGACGAAAGAATCGGGCGATTCGAAAAAAATGCTTACCTTTACGCCCTGTTTTACAGGATTCGACGCCCGAAGGCTTTGTGTCCGGCGTCCGGTAACTAAAACTGAATTTTATGTCATTCAATCTGTTAAAAGGGAAGAAAGGAATCATTTTCGGCGCGCTCAACGAGCAGTCGATCGCATGGAAGGTAGCCGAACGCGCCGTCGAGGAGGGCGCCGAGATCGTGCTGACCAATACCCCCGTGTCGCTGCGCATGGGAACGCTCAACGAACTGGCGGCCAAATGCAACGCTCCGGTCATCGCGGCCGACGCCACGTCGGTGGCCGATCTGGAACACCTCGTGGACGAGGCGATGAAGCACTTCGGCGGGCCGTTCGACTTCGCGCTCCACTCGATCGGCATGTCGCCCAACGTGCGCAAGGGCCGCACCTACGACGACCTCGACTACGATTACCTGCAAAAGACGCTCGACATATCGGCCATTTCGTTCCACAAGATGATCCAGGTGCTGCGCAAGAAAGACGCCCTGCGCGAATGGGGTTCGATCGTGGCGCTGAGCTATATCGCCGCACAGCGCACGCTCTACGGCTACAACGACATGGCCGACGCCAAGGCGCTGCTCGAATCGATCGCCCGCAGTTTCGGCTATATCTACGGCCGCGAGAAGCACGTGCGCATCAATACCGTGTCGCAGTCGCCGACGCCGACCACCGCGGGCAACGGCGTGCTGGGGCTCAAAGACCTGATGGAGTTCGCGGAGAGCATGTCGCCGCTGGGCAACGCCTCGGCGAACGACTGCGCCGACTATGTGCTGACGCTTTTCTCGGATCTTACGCGCAAGGTGACGATGCAGAACCTCTATCACGACGGCGGTTTTTCGTCGATGGGTATGAGCCGCCGCGCCATGAAGACCTACGAAAAGGGGATGCGTTTCGAGGACGTGCACCAGAACCAGTACCCGTTCGGCGAGGAGGGGAAATAACGCCCGTAGGATCCCGCAGAATATAAGGCCCGTGGGCCGTGAGGTTTACGGAGAACCGCTCTTTGGAGCCGGCAGCAGGATATTCGTTATCCGGCAGCCGGCTCCTCGTAATTCAGGCCGGGGGAGCGGTTCCTGCCGG
>OOAH01001186.1_pt1 | contig 24877 bp, 21 predicted proteins | sample 1671801 | NCBI WGS metagenome assembly OOAH01 (sample SAMN06348194, study PRJEB24527) | human gut metagenome | biome: human gut; feature: ankylosing spondylitis patient; material: feces | host: Homo sapiens | place: China | collected 2015-10 | reverse complement strand
ACACTTCCGGACGGAGCGTGACTCCGGGGAATTTATTGCTGAGAGCCTTGAGAAGCTGGTCGACGTCCTTCTTGGTAAGCGCGTAGGCGGACTCGATGTAGGCGTCAGCGACACCTTCGGATTCGTTTTTAAGCGCACGGAACTGCGCGGCGATCTCGGACAAAGCACTGAGACGACCATTTTCGATGACTGTGCGCAGAAGGCCTTTCAGCTCGGAGGGTGCCTCCTCGCCGATCGACCCGGCAAGCAGGTCATACATCTGGTCATCGGTTACCTTAGGATCGGACACGAGTTCGGCAACCTGCGGTTCAGCCACCGCAGTGCTGAGAGCAAAGAGCGACTGCTCAATCTCAGCGGCATGCGCAGTTTCCCCACGGTCTTCAAGCGCCTTCCAGAGGCCTTGAGCGTAAGGGCGGGCAATCGTCGAAAGTTCAGCCATGGTTAGAGCTTCGCCTTAAGTTGTTCAAGAAGCTGAGAGTGAACGGACTTGTCCACTTCGCGAGCAAGAATCTGCTCGGCACCGGCAACAGCGAGAGCGGCAACTTCATCGCGAAGCTGTTCGCGTGCACGCTGGATTTCCTGTGCGGCTTCAGCCTTAGCACTCGCAATGATGCGGTCGGCTTCGGCCTGTGCGCGCTCCTTGGCGTTTTCAACAATCGCTGCACCGCGCTTTTCGCCGTCAGAAACAATGCTCGTCGCATGAGCACGTGCTTCCGCTTCGATCTCGCGGCCCTTGGCCTTGGCTTCTGCAAGAGCTTCATTGCTCTTGTCAGCTGCAGCAAGCCCCTGGGCGATCTTGTCTTGGCGCTCTTCGATCGCTTTGATCAAAGGAGGCCAGATGTACTTCATCGTGATCCAACATCCGATGAAGAACACCACCATCTGTACAAACAGAGAGGCATTAATGTTCATTGTCAACCCCGTTCTAACCGCGAGTCCTAAGCTGCCCCGAGCTTTCGCATCGAAACCCCAAAGGATCTCGCGGCAACGTCAATCAAAAAGAGACGGCAGAGGATCGAAGCAACTTCAGCCTCGATCCTTTGATATCCGGGTATTAGCCGGCAAACGGGTTGGCAAAGGCGAACATCATGGCCACGCCGACGCCGATAAGGAAGGCAGCGTCGATCAGGCCGGCGAGCAGGAACATCTTCGTCTGAAGGGTGTTCATCAGCTCGGGCTGGCGAGCGGCGGATTCAAGGTACTTCGAACCCATAATGCCGATACCAATGCAGGCGCCCATGGCACCGAAGGCGATAATGAGGCCGGAGGCCAGAGCAACCATAGCAACGTTGGTCATTGCAAACTCCTTAAGTTTTTCCAGTTAGGAATGAAAAAGAGATAAAGAAAAGGAAAAAATTGCCGTTAGTGTCCGTCATGCGCCTGACCAATGTAAACCAAGGTCAGCATCATCATGATGAACGCCTGCAGCAGGACGATCAAAATATGGAACAGCCACCAGCACAAGCCGGCGAAAATCTGGCCGAACACACTCAAAGAACCCCCGAACACCCCGAAGCTCATAGCGTAACCGCCGAGCAAAGCGATGAGGAAGAAGAGTAGTTCGCCTGCGTACATGTTACCGAAGAGTCGCATGCCGAGACTCACCGTCTTGGCCAAGTACTCAATGATATTCAGTGCGCAGTTGAAGGGCCAGAGCAGGAAGTGGTTGCCGAACGGAGCGGAAAAGAGCTCGTGGAACCAACCGCCAGCGCCCTTGATCTTGAAGCCGTAGTACAGACTCAGAATCAGCACGGCAATGGAAATACCCATCGTGCCGTTCAAGTCGGCCGTCGGCAACGGACGCAAATAATGGATGCCGAACACACCTGCAATTGCGGGAAGCAAATCGACAGGAACCAAGTCAATTGCGTTCATCAGCACGACCCAGACGAAAACCGTCAGAGCACAGGGCGCAATAAAGGTGCGATCACCGTGCACAATCGATTTACTCTGCTCTTCGACCATGTCCACTAGCATTTCCACAGCGCACTGGAACTTGCCCGGTACACCGCTCGTTGCGTTCTTTGCAGCGCGGCGAAGAACCCACAACGAAACCACCAGCATAAGGACAGAGAAGAAGATGGTGTCGTAGTTGATGACCGAAAAGTCAATGATTGACTGCATCTCGCCGGAAGCATTATGCGTCAGGTGGTGCAGCATGTATCCGGTTGAGCTAAGAGCTCCTTCTGTAGCCATAACCAAATCCCTTTGGGTCTCAGTGTTTAATAAAGATCGAAACCATCTGACCAAGCACCCCGGCAATGATGCCGACGAGCATTGCAGGCCAGTTGAGCTCCGTGAAGAACTTCGCCGTCAGCGCAAAGAGCACGCAGATAACGAAAATCTTGAGAAGTTCACCCAACAGAATCAGCGCCGGAGCCGTCGGCTTTTTTTTGCCTAAACTTCGAAGCAGCACTAGAGCGAACATGGCATTAGGGACGGCAACAGCAAAACCGCCGGCCATAGCAGACAAACCTGCATTTGAATCGAACCCGATCCAAGCTGCAAGCGCTACCACAACGACGGTCGCAAACTGCCAAAATACGACACGAATCAGCTCTTCACGATTCATATCGCATTCGACCCCCTTTCAAGTGGCGCTATTTTACGTGCGTACATACTCTTTAACAAGTATCTGATTGACTTACAGTTCTTACCCCCACCTAGGTAGGAGGCGGCGCATTCTGCCAGTTTTCACTTAGGTTTGCCAACTTCTGCCCTTTGGCGCCCCATTGTTCAACGTAATCACCGGCAGCATCCGCCACTGGTGCTGTGTTGACCGCCCTTAAACTTTCTCAGGCGCCAACTTGGCGATCAGCGCGTCCAGATCATCCAAGTCTGCAAAATCAATTACGATTTTTCCGCGGCCTTTTTTCCCGTACACCACACGCACCGGAGCTCCGATCGAGTCGGCCAGGCGTTCTTCGAGGATACGGTTATCGCCACTCGACTCCTTAACTTTTTTGTCTTTCTTCTCTCCGTTCTTTTCAGCAAGACGAGCAATGAGCCGCTCCGTTTCGCGCACCGACAGATCTTTGGCTACAACTTCATTTGCCACCTGGATCTGTTCTGCGCCGGCAAGAGCCAGCAGCGCACGTGCGTGTCCCATGTCAATCTTGCCGTCCGCAAGCATCTGCTTGACAGCTTCGGTTAGGTTCAAAAGACGCAGCAAATTGGTGGTGGCAGAACGGCTGCGGCCTATTGCTTCTGCAGCTTGCTCATGCGTGTAGCCGAATTCTTCGATCAATCGGCTCACCCCCATGGCCTCCTCAACAGCATTCAAATCTTCTCGCTGCATATTTTCTATAAGGGCCATTGCAAGCGCGTTCTTATCGTCAACTTCACGGACGATGGCCGGCACAGTCTTCTTTCCGGCAAGCCTGCTCGCTCGATATCGCCGCTCACCCGCAATAATCTCGTAGCGCCCCGATGCGATGGGGCGCACAATAATGGGACTGATGACGCCCTGCTGTCGAATCGACTCGCTCAGCTCCTGAAGTTTTTCCTGCTCGATGAGAGTACGAGGCTGATATTTACCGGCCTTGAGCAGATTGATTTCAATCTCTTGAACAAGCGGTCCGGTTGCCGCTTTTTTCTGAGAGACCGCGTCCGCCTTCGATTTTGCTGGCGTCGGAATATTCGTGGGAACATCGCCCAACAGTGAGGACAAGCCGCGTCCAAGACGGCTGGTTTTCTTCGCTGGCATTTTGTTTACTCCTTGTTACGGGCTTCAACTTCGTCCTTGACACGTCGAATGAGTTCGCGTCCGAAATCCAAATAGGCTTTGGCACCCGTGCTGCTCTTCTTGTAGTACATAACGGGTTTGCCGAACGAGGGGGCCTCTGCCAAACTCACATTGCGCGGAATGACAGTTTCGAAAACAACGGCGCCGAACGTTTGAACCAACTCATTGCTCACGAGGTTCTGCAAGGAAATGCGTGCGCTGTACATGACACGCAGCACACCTATGACCTTAAGGTTGGGGTTCTTATTGGCAACAACTCGATTGATTGTGTCCACAAGGTCGCTTAACCCCTCCATGGCGTAATACTCGCATTGCATCGGAACGATGACACCCATCGCACAACACAGTGCATTAACCGTAATGAGTGATAGGGAAGGAGGACAATCGATCAAAATAAAATCGTACCGATCTTCAACTTTGCCCAAAATACTCTTGAGCAGATTGTCCCGTTCCTTCATCTCGGCAATCTCAAGTTCGGCAGCCGCAAGTTCTCTATTCGACGGCAAGACATCAAAGCCTGCAACTTCGCTTTTCCGGACCACCTGATCAAACTTGATTTTTTTATTAACCAAAAGATCATAAATTGTGAATTCACATTCACTTTTTTCTATTCCTGATCCTGTCGTAGCATTACCCTGAGGGTCCAGATCCACAAGAAGAACCTTCTTCTTCTTTTTAGCCAGAGCGGCAGCCGTATTGACTGCCGTCGTCGTTTTCCCGACACCGCCCTTCTGGTTGGCGACACAGAAGATATAAGCCATCGATTCGTGTACTCCGTATTTTTAAGAGGGATTACATCGTTTGTAGTTGGAGCCACAATTCAGTGAATCCGGTCCAAAACGTTGAAACACCCAAACAAATCAAAATAAATGAAAAAATTCTTGCCAACGCATCCGCCCCGGCGGCACCAACAGCTCTCGTGATACGGTCGCAATAGCGATAGCAGACCCATACGAGAAGCGTACTCAAGGCAATTCCTATAACCGTACCGGCCAACTGACCAAAATCTTCATTCGGCGTTGCGCCCAATGCCACCGCCACAGAAATGGCACCGGGTCCTGTCGTCAAAGGCAAAGTGAACGGATAAAAAGCCATAGTCGAAAGGACCCGAGCGCTCTTGGGCTGCCCCGCGGGCGCTCCGTCATCCTGTGCCGGCGCATTTAGTGCCTGCCAACCTGCGCTAAAAAGCACAATTCCACCGGCCATTCTCAGCACTCCGATTGAGATTCCGAAGAAATTCAGAATGATGTTTCCGGCAAAAAGGCACACCAGCAACACAATTAGAGAATACAGACCGACACGATTGGCCATCGCTCCCCGAACGTGAGGATCGACTCCGTTGGTGAGCGTCAGAAAAAACATGGCTCCACCGAATGGGTTGAGCACCGGCACGAGGGCAGCAAACACCATAATTGTTGCCGCGTATAAATTTGCAAGTTCAGATTCAAACATAATCGACTCCCAGCTTGAGTCTTCCGAAAAACACCTCATATATCTGTTCAAAATGACAGATAGATGACTACCCCCTTGATTTCAAATGGTTTTTCGGATAAAAAACTCACAAACAAATTTAAATCACCTCAAAACAAGCCCTCACCACTCTACTTACGCTTGAGCACGATTAAAACTCGTTCGATTTGCCCCTGTCCTAACGTCAATTGATACGTTTTTTCAACCTCTACCTCTTCGGGTAACTCAGTAATTTCTTCTTCCGGGAATTTCCCCTTCATCGCAATCCATCGTCCATTATCACAAAGTAGATTACGAGTGAGATCAACCATATCTTTTAGAGAAGAAAACGCTCGACTTGTCACGACATCGTAGGAACGATTATTGAGCGTCTCCACGCGAGCATGTACTGCATGTGCATTTTCCAATCGGCATGTTAAACACGCCTGTCTTTGAAATATTGTTTTCTTCTGCACTGCATCAACCATAGTGACGTCCAGATCTGGCCGCATAATCGCAAGAGGAATCGCAGGAAGTCCTCCACCACTGCCGACATCAAGCACGGTATGCACATTTACCACCAACTCGTCCCAGTGCTGTACCAACGTCAACGAATCAGATAAATGTAGACGCAAAACCTCTTCAGGATCTCTAATGCTTGTGAGGTTGTACGCTTTATTCCACTTTAGAAGCAAGGATGCAAATCGTGCGAGTTTTTCAGCTTGATCCTGCGTCAGTTCCAACCCTATTTCTAACTGCACGCGTTCCTTGACATCTGTAAAAGCAAATTCCTTTACCACAATCAACGCCCCCATTTCAGACGCTTCAGATGCACAAGCAGAAGTGAAACAGCAGCCGGCGTCACTCCGGAAATTCTCGACGCCTGCCCCAATGTTTCAGGTCGAACCGCCTTAAGCTTTTGCCGCACTTCAAACGACAATCCGATGACCTTGTCGTAGTCGAGATCCTGAGGCAGCTGCATCGTTTCATTTTCAAGCGCCTTCTGAACCTCATCTTTCTGTCGCTCGATGTATCCTTGATACTTCAAGGCAATCTCGATTTGCTCGATTTGATCGGCATTCGTAATCGGGGTAGCACTCACTTTTTCTCCGCTCGCATTTGTGAGCGTCATCAGTTCTTGATAATTAACATTCGGGCGCGACAAAAGGGAAGCCAGACTATACTCACGCTCAATACCCGTTCCCAACACACGTTGAGCTTCGGCTTCATTAATCATCTTGGGATTGATCCACGTACTCTTCAAGCGAGACAATTCCTTTTCAACCGCTTCGCGCTTTTGCATATAAAGCGCATACTTTTCTTCCCCTAGAACGCCTAGACGGTGTGCGATTTCTGCCAGACGAGCGTCGGCATTATCTTCTCGCAAACTCAGCCGGTACTCTGCTCGACTCGTAAACATACGATACGGTTCTGTCACACCCTTCGTTGTCAAATCATCGATCATTACACCGAGATAAGCCTCATCCCGACGCGGTGTCCATTCCTCTTTACCTAACGCACGCGCAGCTGCATTGATTCCTGCGAGCAACCCTTGAGCCGCCGCTTCCTCATATCCCGTCGTACCATTGATCTGACCGGCAAAATAAAGGTTATCAATCCTTTTGCACTCGAACGTTCTTTTCAGCTCTCTCGGATCATAAAAATCGTATTCAATCGCATAACCGGGACGCAATAAATATGCATTCTCCAGACCCGGTATGCAATGAATCATATCCAACTGAACATCAAAAGGAAGTGACGTCGATATACCGTTTGGATAAAACTCATTTGTACTAAGTCCCTCCGGTTCCAAGAACACCTGATGACTATTCTTATCCTTAAATCGCTGAACCTTATCTTCAATCGAGGGACAATATCGCGGACCGATACCCTCAATAATTCCTGAGTACATCGGGGACCGGTCCAGATTCGCACGAATAATATCGTGCATCCGTTCATTCGTATGCGTAATCCAGCACGGCAACTGACGCGGATGTTCAATCCCCGGCTCCATCAAAGAAAACGAAGGCACAGGATTCGAATCCCCCGGTTGTTCTTTGCATTTAGAAAAATCAATCGAACGACCATCAATTCGTGCCGGGGTACCAGTTTTTAGTCGTCCTTTCGGCAGACCCAAATCAATTAGACGCTCCGCCAAACGAATCGACGGAGGATCACCGGCTCTACCTGCCGAAAAATGCTCAAGACCAATATGCACCAGACCATTTAAAAATGTGCCGCTGCAAATTACAACAGTCTTTGCTGAAAAGCGACATCCGGTTTTACTAACAACCCCGCAGACGCGATTGTTTTCAACAATCAAGTCATCTGCCGCCATTTGAAAAACAAATAAGTTCGGCTGATTTTCTATACGACGCCTCATCTCCACGCGATACAAATTACGGTCAATTTGCGCTCGCGTAGCACGCACCGCCGGACCCTTCGATCGATTCAGAATACGAAACTGAATCCCCGCAGCGTCCGTGACAGCGCCCATTGCGCCACCCATAGCATCCACTTCTTTAACCAGATGTCCCTTACCGATTCCACCAATCGACGGGTTGCAAGACAATTGTCCGATTGTCTCCATGTTATGCGTAATCAACAGTGTTTTTGCACCCATCCTAGCCGAAGCCAAACAAGCCTCCGCACCAGCATGACCACATCCCACCACAATCACATCAAATAGATCCGGGTAATTCATTTACTAACTCATCAACCGTAACAACACAATCAAGCATCACCAAGAGATTTCCACAACCTCAGTCTTAATTGTTTTCTTTTTTTGCACTGCGAATTGTACTTTTACTCACCATCTAATTACTGATTCACTTCAAAAAAAAATCCATGCACACCCAACACATATCACACAAACAACGAAAAAGTTTCACGTGGAACATTACCCACACAAAACACTCACCAGTCACCTCACTTGTTCCACGTGAAACACCCTCAAACACCACACAAATAACTACCACTCACCAAACTTTCACACTCAATCGCACTCACCCCACAAGCCAACCTTAAACCTACCACCAATCAATAACATCATCACCCCAGCCAAGATTGTCTCCCACACCTATTTTTTTTACGTTCCACGTGAAACACTCTTTTAAGTCACATGTTTCACGTGGAACAAGTCGCAATCACCGCACTAGTTTAATATTCTCCTTTATATTCAATGGGTTAGATTGTTTTACTTGTTATCTGTTTGCGATTTTTTTTATGTTGGATATCCGTTAAACTGCATTTGATTCACTTTTTTTCAGTAGTAGGATTCTCATGTCAACTCAAAGAGCCTCGCTCCCGATTGATGGTCTTCAGCATCAAAATGATTCTCGCCTATTCAAAGGTAGATTGGCCGGGGAACGTTTTTACTCACTATCAACGCAAGGTGAACAGGTTCCGTTCCGCCGCATAAAACTGAGCCCCACCCCCGAAGCATTCGGCGGTCAAAAACAACCTTCCATCTATTTAAATGACGTTACCGGTCCTTTTGGTGAAGAAACATCCGATATTCTTCCCAACAAACGTTCGCGTCCGGAACCGGGATCTCCAACTCAGCTGGCTGCTGCACGAGCCGGTATTGTCACCGCCGAGATGGCTTATGTTGCAGCTAGAGAAAATCTCTGCCGTGACCTTGTTAAACAAGAAGTCGCCCAACTCAAGAACGATAGGCTGTCCGAACTTCTATCCCCCGTACTAGACGCTCCTTTATTTACACCGGAATGCGTCCGCGATTTGGTCGCCGCACGAGAAGCTGTTATTCCATGCAATTTCCTGCATCTGGAATGCGAACCGATGGTTATCGGTAAAAAATTTTCCACAAAAGTTAATGCCAACATCGGTACCTCTTCCTCATCCAAAGATTGGCGCAAAGAGCTCGATAAGTTGCGTGAATCATTGTTCTGTGGCGCAGACACAGTCATGGATCTCTCTACGGGAAAATCCATCACGCAGACGCGAGAAATGATTCTTCGTCACTCACCGGTTCCTATTGGTACCGTCCCGCTCTACGAAACGCTTGAACGCGCCGGAGGCAAGCCCGAACAGATGTCTTGGGACATCTTCAAGGATGTCATGATCGAGCAAGCAGAGCAGGGGGTTGATTACATGACGATTCACGCGGGGCTTCTAGCGTCACATGTAGAGCTCACCCGTTCACGTCTGACGGGCATTGTGTCTCGCGGCGGCGGTCTAATTACGGTATGGATGAAAAAGCACGCCAAAGAAAACTTTCTCTACGATCATTTCTCCGAGATTCTGGACATCTCCGCCAAATATGACATCACTCTGTCCCTAGGTGACGGACTTCGCTCAGGCTCGATTCATGATGGCAACGATGCAGCGCAGTTTGCAGAACTTGCCACTCTCGGGGAACTGAATCGCGAAGCCGGCAAACGTGACGTTCAAGTCATGATTGAAGGTCCAGGACACATACCGATGAACGGCATCGCCCTAAACCAAGTTCGAGAAGAGGAACTGTGTGATAAAGCTCCTTTCTATACGCTCGGCCCATTGGTAACAGACTGCGGAGCAGGCTACGACCACGTGACGGCAGCTATCGGTGGCGCCATCATCGGATCTCACGGAACGGCCATGCTCTGCTACGTCACCCCAAAGGAACATCTGGGCTTACCAGATCCGGACGATGTTCGAGAAGGATTAGCTGTTTTTCGCATTGCTGCTCATGCAGCCGATATTGCACGCGGAATTCCAGGAGCAGCACTGCGAGATCTAATGATGAGTGCAGCCCGCTTTGAATTTCGTTGGAATGACCAGTTCTGTCTTTCCGTTGACCCAGCAAAAGCAGCCGAAATGCATGACGAAACTTTAGGCGGCACTGGCGGCCGCGATGCTCACTTCTGCAGCATGTGCGGACCGGGATTCTGTCCGATGAAACTGGCTCGAGATCTCTTCGAAAACTAAGCTTTTAACAAGGCCCAGGCTATCCGATTAGCCTGGGTCTGGATTCATTTAGATCTTTTGCGCCCGACAATAAACCAGGACAAAAGAAGCACCGGCCACAAGAATGCACTCACCAGCCACTTGAGCATCAGAGAGCCTGAAATCTTCGACGTGTTGCGCCACGTCAAAGCAAAAATCGCACCTGCCCCAGCAACTCCCCAGAGAAGAACCGCACAGTAAATCAACGCTCTCTGCCCGTAGGTATCCCCAAACGTTGCAAATAAGGCGGCAATTGGGACGCAGACGACGGCAACAATAGCAGCGCAAACGGCTGCGGCAATAGCATTTTGAGTGGAGTTTGTCGGCGGAAGACTCATAATGTCGGTTGTAGAGGAGCTCAAGGGACAACTCCCGAGACTATACCCGAGCCCTCAACTTTTTTTTCGAATAAGTTACCCCCATGGTTTCCGCTAAAGACCCAATTATCGCCCGTAGCAGTGCCCCAGGAAGAGGCGGCATCGGTGTGGTTCGCATCTCCGGCTCTAAAGAACAAGTGAATTTTATTTCACAAATATTATTCCCAAACAAAGAACTCAAAGCGCGTTATGCACATCTTCTTCCCGTCAAAGACGCAAACGAAGCACTTATCGATAGAGCCATCGTAATCCGATTCGCAGCTCCCGCTTCTTATACCGGTGAAGACGTATTGGAAATTCAAGCGCACGGCGGTCCGGCACTTCAGCAAATGATTCTGGAGCGCTGCTTGCAAGCCGGGAAAAACGTTGGCCTCAGAACTGCACAACCCGGTGAGTTCACTCAACGCGCTTTTTTGAACAACCGCATGGATTTGGCTCAGGCCGAAGCCGTTGCAGACTTAATTGAAGCCAATTCAAGCGCCGCCGTCCGAGCTGCTGCACGTTCGTTACAAGGGGAATTTTCAAAGCGCATCCAGGTGATCAACAATGACCTGCTGGAACTGCGCGCCTACATCGAAGCCACCATCGACTTTCCGGAAGAAGAAATCGACTTTATCGAAAACGGCCATGTAAACGAACGCGTTGCAACAATTGCAGAAAACCTTGCTTTGCTTCAAAGCGCTGCCATGCGCGGTAAGGTACTGAGAGAGGGACTGACGGTTGTTCTTACAGGCGCTCCGAATGTCGGTAAGAGTTCGCTCATGAATGCGCTTGCCTGTGAAGATGTTGCGATTGTGACCGACGTAGCAGGAACAACGCGAGACCGCATTGCGCATACCATTCACCTCGACGGTTTGGCGGTCAACCTCATCGACACGGCAGGGGTTCGAGTAACCGACGATCCGGTGGAAAAAATCGGCATTGAACGAACGTTGCAGTCCGTGGAAACTGCAGACATTGTTTTGCTTCTGAAAAGTGCCGACCAACTAGACTCTGCTGAAGAACAAGAAGCCCTGTCGCTTATTCTTCCTCGTTTACGAGAAGGAGTTCAGTTCATTCATATCTTCAATAAGATCGATCTTGGCGAACCTGAGTTACCGCAGCAAGACGACTGCACCTGCATATCCGCGAAAACGGGAGAAGGGATTGAAGAATTAATCAGTCGGCTCAAGTCCATTGCGGGAAACACCGAAAGCGAGGAAGGAGACTTCCTAGCCAGAGCCAGACACCTGGACTGTCTTGCGCGTGCCTCGGAACATTTGCAGCTCATTTCAGGCAATGTTGTCGGAATAACGGTAGGGCTCGATATTGCAGCTGAAGAACTTCGGTTGGCTGGAAACGCTCTTGGTGAAATCATCGGTGAAACCACTTCCGACGATCTGTTGGGCATGATTTTTTCCAAGTTCTGCATCGGCAAATAACCACAAAAAAAGGGACCCAGTTGAAGGATCCCTCGGTAAGGTCCGCTGATTCAGCGGACCTTGTTTTTCGCTTTATGGTTTAGCGATTGGCTGCGCTCAAGCGTTTAGCGCGCTCTTTTGCAATCTGCTTATTGACATACCACTGCTGCGCAATCGAAAGCACATTATTGGTAAGCCAGTACAGAACCAGACCGGCCGGGAAGAAGAAGAACATCACACCGAAAACGAGAGGCATGATTACCATCATCTTCTGCTGCATCGGATCGGTCGGTGTCGGATTGAGCTTGATCTGCAGGAACATCGTCGCCATCATGATGGCAGGCAGGATGAACCAGGGATCGGGGCTGGCCAAATCGGTCACCCATCCGAGCCAGGCAGAGTCACGCAGTTCTACAGAGGCAAGAAGCACCCAATACAAGGCCAGAAACACCGGAATCTGCAGCAGGATAGGCAAACAACCGCCGATCGGATTGATCTTTTCCTTGCGATAAAGCTCCATAATCGCCTGCTGATAGCGCTGCTTATCCTGGCCGTACTGTTCCTGCAACGCCTTCATGCGAGGCGTCACTTCCTTCATGCGAGCCATCGATTTGTAGCCTGCTGCGGAAATCGGATAAAGGATAAGCTTCACCAACAAAGTCAACAGCACAATCGACCAGCCCCAATTGCTGCAAAGGCCGTGCATGAAGTTGAGGATAGAGTAGATAGGCTTGGCAAGGAAAGTAAGCCACCCGTAGTCGACGACAAGATCCAATCCGTCTGCCAGATAAGAAAGACGGGTCTGATCCTGAGGACCGACGTACAACGTGGCAGCCGTCTTGGCCGACTGTTTGGGTTCAACAGTGCCGAGCTTCAGAATCGAACCGACGGCGAACAAGTTTTGATCCAGCTTGGACGTGTAAAACTCACGTTCATGCTTTGCGGTTTCCCCGCGAACATCCGTCCAGGCCGAAATAAAGTAGTGCTGAATCATGGCGATCCAGCCGTTGTCGGCCTTCGTCACGTGTCCGGACTTGTCGCTGATATCGTCGAACGAGATCTTCTGGAATTTATCTTCTTCGGTGTAGATCGCCGGGCCAGTATAGGTGTAATAGAACGAACTCTGTCCCTCCGGGTTATTCCCGTCGCGTGTGAGCTGGTAATAAATCGACGGACGAATCGCTGCCTCACCGTTGTTGACGATCTCGTCACGAACCGTAACGGAATAACGTCCGTCAGAAAGCTCAAAGCTCTTTCGGACAGTAACATTGTTGACAGTGCTTTCAAACACAGCCGTGTACACGTTCACTTCGCGCCCAAGTTCCTGGTCCATGCGCTTTTCAGTCTTGGTGCCGGCGTACTTGAACTGAGACTTGTGATTAGGGAAGTCGCCGCCGATAAAACCGCTTTGAGCAACATAAACGCTCTTGGGAGAGACGTTGAAAAGCTCAATGTTCGGGCGCGGAGCCGGTTCCTTACCGAGAACCATGCCGGCGATGCCGACCTCGGTCCAATCGGACTGCTGATGCTCCTTCAGGAGCACTGCATGCGTCACAACGGCACCGACTTCGTCAATTGTCAGCTTAAGCATATCGTTGCTGACTTCGACAGGCTTACTGGCATCAATCATGCCCTTGGCAACGGCTTCAGCTCCACTGCCCGCGGATTCGGGCACAGCACCGGCTGCATCAGGCACATTGGCCTCCGCCGTCTGCTCGGTCTGCGTCGTTGCAGGTTCACCGAAAAATGAGGGCTTTCCGTTGTAGACGTTCCAGTTGTCCCACAACATAAAGCAGGAGGCCACCAGAATCACCCACATGAGGGTACGTTGAAAATCGCTTCCCATATCAGGTCCAAATCTTTCTATTGTCTAGGTCAGTCGAAAGTTCACTTCGAACGGCGTTCGATTACATCGTGACGCCAGCAGCGCCAACGGAATTGGTCAGGTACAGGATCGTACCCGCTTCCTCCGAGGGGGTGACAGCGAGCCAATCGAGCCGCCGTCATCCAAAGCCCCTTGAGAGCTCCGTGCTTTTCAAAAGCCTCTATCGCATAGTTCGAGCAGGTCGGAATAAACCGGCACTGGTGCCCGACCCAAGGCGAAAAAGTGATTTGATAAAGGCGAACAAGAGCAATGAAAATTTTTTTCATCATTGCACGGTTTCGTCCTTCAACTCAATCGTCTTAAGTCTTTTGAAAAGCGCGGTAATCACAAGTTCGGTGCTGCGCCGGACATTTTGTTTCGCCTCTGCCACCGTCACATTCCCCTGAACAAGAAGCGGCGTACGGTAACGAAGACTGATGTCGAGACCAACACCCAGATCGCCACAGACATTCCGGATTTTTGGCAAAGCAGCACGCGCACATTCGCGCATGACGCGTTTAACCAAAGCTCTGTCGACTGAGCGTCTTACGTTTTTCTTTCCGACCGTAAAACCAAAACGGACGAGACCCGCTTGCTTGTGCGCTTGAGCACACACGCTGACGGAATCGCGTCCGAGTCGGATGCTTCCGGGCCCTTGAGCGCGCAAAACACTCCCAAAATCGTCCGATTTAAGAATCCGGGCAGATTTCGGAAATTTATTTGCGCAAGGCCCGGGCGTCATTTTTGCTCACCCTACGGCTGCAGATTAATGCAGCTTAGAGAGCGAGAACGTGACGGCCCTTGCGACGGCGACGGGCCAAAACTGCACGACCGCCCTTGGTGCGGGAGCGGACGAGGAAACCGTGCGTGCGGGCACGCTTGGTCTTGGAAGGTTGGTAGGTACGCTTGGTAGCCATGATTGTTTCCCAGCTGTAGTTGTCAAATAAGTTGTTTATCGGCGTTGCCTACCGTTTTCGGCCGTCGGCGCTTCAGCGAATCGACGACCCGGCGGCAGCCCCGGGTTAATTGCTGTCGGATTCAAGGCTCAAGAAGGGTGAGCACTCGAGTATTCCGCGACTCGAAAATCGGCATTGTCGGCGGCGCAAAAAGCCCTCCTCTGTGCCGAGGTCTTCGAAAAGCCTGATATTAAACCTTATTTTGTGTGCTTCTGTCAAATTCATAAGGTTAAAAAATCGTTTCCGAGGACGGCGAAAAAGTTTAAAAACAAATTTAATCACAGGATTTTGTGGTTTTGTTGACACCAAGGTCAATGAGTCGTGCAAATTAGAGACGCGATCCCGAACCACCCTCAGAACTGAAAAAGCGAAGGATTTTTTGAGCGGCTAAAATGAGCGCCCCAACCGACATCTCCGTCTTGAGCAAGAAACGAAGCCCGCTGCTTTTGTTGGCTTCGTCGGGGTACTTTTTCCTTTTTTCAGCACTATGAGCGATTTTTGGACTGACTGTTTGGAGCAGATAAAGAACGACACTCCGCGCGATGTGTTCCAGACCTGGTTTGCAGATCTGACAGCGGAAGTCGAACTTGAAGCCGGCTCGATCACGATCTTGGCCCCGTCGGGCGCCAAGCTTCGCACCGTGCGCGACTCCTACGGCACCACCATCGCTCAGTACGTTGATCGTCTGGCCGGAAAAGAGATGGATATTGTCTGGAGCGTAGCCCAGGCCGTACCTCATTCCAAGCTCCTTGAAACGCCCCCCGAAGAGCAGCAGCCTGACATTGCCGCGACCGGACTGCTTCCCAATCTTACTTTCGAGAATCTGGTGGAAGGACAGGCCAACCAAATGGCCTTTGCGTCCGCGCTTCAGGTTGCATCCAGCACGAAGTCGGTCTACAACCCGCTTTTTATCTACGGCGGAGTGGGTCTTGGCAAAACGCATCTGATGCATGCCATCGGCAATCGTTTTCTGAAAAACAATCCGAAGGCCAAAGTGCTGTGCGTTTCCGCTCAACAGTACACACAGGAATTTGTGGATGCGATGCGCCTCAAGAGCGTTAACTCGGAACGCTACACGGAGGCCATGCGCAAATTCGATGCCCGCTACCGCGGCATCGACATGCTGCTCATTGACGATATCCAAAGTTTCCGAGATCGCGACGGCACGCAGACGAACTTCTTCCTGACTTTCGAAAGCATGGTGCCGCACGGTAAACAAATCGTTCTGACAAGCGACACGTACCCGAAGAATCTCCCCGAGTTTCAAGACCGTCTTCTGAGTCGTCTGACACAGGGGCTCATTGTCATGATCGAACCCCCTGAGTTCGAGATGCGCGTGCAGATTCTTCTGCAAAAGGCGGAGCGATCCGGCATCGATATGCCTCAGGATGTCGCCGAGATCATTGCCAAACGAATCAAGAGCAATGTACGTGAGCTCGAAGGAGCCGTACAGCAAATTCTCGCCTATACGCGCTTTCACCAGGTTCCTGTGACGTTGGAAACTGCCAAGATGGCGCTTCGAGACATCTTCAAAGCATCGGCCACGCCCGTTACCATCGACAACATTCAGAAGGTTGTTGCCGAGTACTACGGAATCAAGCCCGCAGACATCAACGCCAAATCGCGCAAGGCCAATCTTGTACGCGCCCGCCAAGTGGCGATGTATCTAGCCAAAGAGCTCACCAACAAAAGCCTGCCGGAAATCGGATCCCTGTTCGGTGGCCGCGATCACACAACCGTCATTTATGCACATCGAAAAGTGACGAGCGAGCGCAATACGGACGACGGACTCAAGCACGATATTCACCTTCTTGAGCAGCGTCTTAAAAACTAATTTTGCTCACTAATCTTTCGCCATTCACAATACCCAAGCAAACGGCGAAACTCCATCAAAATCAGTAAAATTGCATCATTCGCGCGCACGCCCGCGAGGGGGATTTGTGCGCATAGATTTTTTTTAAGGCAATTATTCCCATGCAGTTTATCAAGTGCACTCGCGAGGCTCTTCTTAAGCCTTTGCAGATGGTTAGCGGCATTGTCGAAGGCCGCCAGACCCTCCCGATCCTGGCTAATGTTCTGATCCAGCAGGAAGGCAACAAGGTGAGCTTCACCACCACAGACCTTGAAATTCAGATTCGCACGACAGCCGATGTCGGCTCCGGTGAAGAAAACTGCAAAACCACACTTCCTGCCGCCAAGCTTCTCGCGTTGCTGTCAGCTCTGCCGAGTGCGACAACAGAAGTCTCTCTGACGACCGATGAACGCAAGGTCGTGCTTGCAGCTGCAAAGTCTCGCTTCTCGCTTTCGCAGCTTCCTGCAGAAGACTATCCCGAACTCAATTCGTCCGAAATGACGACGAGCTTCAAAATAGCAGCTCAGAACCTTAAGCATCTTCTGCAGATGGTGCACTTTTCGATGGCTCAGCAGGATATCCGTTACTATCTGAACGGCATGCTGCTCGTCGTTCAGAACAAGAAGGTTCGTGCCGTAGCAACAGACGGTCATCGCCTTGCCTGCTGCGATGACAATGCTGAAATTGATTTCGACGGCAACATTGAAGCCATTTTGCCGCGCAAGACGGTTCAGCAGCTCATGAAGCTTCTGCCGGATACAGACGAGGAAGTTGTGATTGAAATCGGGAAGTCGCATGCACGCTTTGTGTTCGGTGACATTGACTTCCTCACCAAGCTTGTCGAAGGAAAATTCCCGGATTACAACCGCGTCATTCCGCAAAACAACGACAAAATCTTCCTTGTCAATCGCGAAGAACTCATCGGTGCCTTGCGTCGTGCAGCTATTCTTGCCAATGAAAAATTCAAGGGCCTGCGCTGGATCGTAGGACCCGGAACCCTCAAGATCCAAAGCAACAATGCTGAAATGGAAGAGGCCGACGAACAAATTGCCATCAACTACGACGGCCCCGAACTTGACGTCGGCTTCAATGTCGTTTATCTGCTTGACGTTTTGAATAACCTGAAGAACGCTGAAGTGCGCTTTGCGCTTTCAAACGCTCAAGGCGCCACGCTTCTGACCATGCCCGACAGCGAGCTCTTCCGTTATGTGCTGATGCCGATGCGCATCTGATCGCAAGAGCCATTCTTGAGTCCTTGCACAAAAAAAGAGCGCCAATGCAGCGCCTGAGTCCGATCGGACAAAGGTGAGTGCATTGGCGTCGGGCTTTCCAAAAGAGCCGCAACAAGTTTTTTTATGAGATTTTTAGCGAACTATGGCTGATCAAGAAATTAAGTCGGACGTCACAAGCTCTTACAACGAAAGCAACATCAAGATCCTTGAAGGTCTCGAAGCCGTTCGTAAGCGCCCCGGCATGTACATCGGCGACGTCTCCGACGGCTCCGGTCTTCATCACCTCGTTTACGAAGTTGTCGACAACTCCATTGACGAAGCAATGGCTGGCTTTGCGTCCAAGGTCTACGTTACGATCCATATGGACAACTCCGTAAGCGTGATTGATGACGGTCGCGGAATTCCGACAGCCATTAAATTCGACGACAAACATGAACCCAAGCGTTCAGCCGCTGAAATTGCTCTCACGGAGTTGCATGCCGGCGGCAAGTTCGACGACAACGGCTACAAAATCTCGGGCGGTCTGCACGGCGTAGGTGTTTCTTGCGTCAACGCCCTGTCAAAAACGCTCGAACTGAAAGTTCACCGAGACGGCTTCACGCACGCACTCAAGTTCGATCACGGTGCTGTGGTCGACCGCATCATTGAAAAGCAACCCGATCCGATTACCGGCGAACTTATTGAAGTCAGCCCGATGAAAGTGCTTGGTCCGACGACCAAGCGCGGCACCGAAGTACATTTTCTACCAGACGCGGAGATTTTCCAGCCGGTCGTGGAATTCGATTACGAGACATTGCTCAACCGTTTGCGAGAATTGTCTTTTTTGAATTCCGGCGTCGATATCGAACTGACCGATGAACGCACGGCGCGTCACGTCCTTTTGGAAAGCGAAGGCGGCGTCAAGAGCTTTGTGCTCTTTAAGAACACCACACGCAAGGCTATTCATAAGGATCCCGTCTATATTCAAAAGACCATCCAGCAAAAGAGCGCTAAGGACAGCAGCAAGGAAATCCCCGTCTACGTCGAAGTAGCCATGCAGTGGAACGACTCCTACAACGAGTCGCTTGCCGCTTACACCAACAACATTCCTCAGCGAGACGGCGGTACGCACGTTACGGGGCTGCGTGTTGCCATGAGCAATGTCATCAAAAAGTACATTGCCAACAACGACATTCTCAAAAAAGGCGACAAGTTTGAAATTGCCAGCGAAGACATGCGTGAAGGCCTGACCTGCGTGCTGTCCGTGAAAGTTCCGCAGCCTTCGTTCAGTTCTCAGACCAAGGACAAGCTTGTCACGAGCGAAGTGCAGCCCGCTGTCAATGCGGCCGTTTCCGAAGGGCTGACGACATTTCTCGAAGAGCACCCCGATCAGGCGCGAGAGATCTGCAACAAAATCGTTACGGCAGCTCGAGCCCGTGAAGCCGCTCGAAAGGCACGCGAAGTTACTCGCAAGCAGGTAATCGGCGGCGGTCTTCCCGGAAAGCTTGCCGATTGCTCAAGCAAGAACCCGGCAGACTGCGAAATCTTCATTGTGGAGGGCGACTCCGCAGGCGGATCCGCCAAAACCGGTCGCGATCGAGAATTTCAGGCCATTCTTCCCTTGCGCGGCAAGATTCTGAATGTAGAGAAAGCCTCCGTTGACAAACTGCTCGATTCCGAACAGATCAAAACATTGGTTCTGGCTCTCGGCACACAGCTCAAAGAAGACTTTGACATTGAAAAGTTGCGTTACCACCGCATCATTCTCATGACCGATGCGGACGTGGACGGTGCACATATCCGTACATTGCTTCTGACGTTCTTCTACCGCCAGATGCCTCAGCTTCTCGAGCGTGGACACGTCTATATCGCCCAACCTCCGCTTTACGGCGTGCTCACCGGCCGACGCGGCAAAAACAACCTGGAAAACAAGATCTATATCAAGGACGATGCCGAAATGGAGAAATACCTCCTCGACATCGCGCTTGACGGCGCTGCACTGTACCGCAGCAACGAGGATTTCGAAGCGGGCATCTGCCTGCGCGGTACGGATCTTGAGAACATGATCGCAGAATTCGAGCAGTCCAAGTCGGTGATCGAGCGTTTGAGCCTCGTGATCGACCGTGCCGCGCTTCTGGCGATTTCCGCTGGTGTCGAAGTGGATCTGTCCGATCTGGAGAAAGCGCAGGCTTGCGCTATTGCGCTCGAAAACGAAATCCGAGATCCGGAAATCAAAGTGTCCGCCGAAATCGATACGGAAAAAGACCGTGCACGAATCCGCATCAGTCACCATATCTACGGCAACACGCACACGACCTTCATTGAACCGGAGTTTCTGCGCTCCAACGAGTATCAGATTCTGCGGGCAGCGGCCACGGAATTGAAGGGGGTTGTCGGAGACGGTGCTCGAGCTGTCCGCGGCGACGCGTCGCAACCTGTCAAAAACTTCGGTGAAGCCGTCAAATGGTTTATGGATCAAGCCGAAGCCGGCGTTAAAAAGCAGCGCTACAAAGGGTTGGGTGAAATGGGAGCTGAAGAGCTTTATGAGACCACGATGAATCCGAAAACGCGCCGACTGCTGCGTGTACGACTCGAAGACGCAAGCAAAGCCGACGACATCTTCTCGATGTTGATGGGCGACGAAGTCGAACCGCGCCGTGAATTCATTGAAGACAACGCCATTTTCGTCAGCAACCTCGACATCTGATTCTCAAAAATTCATGTCGATCGACAGGCCTGCCGCTAGAATCAACGGACAGGCCTTTTTTTTTCTTAGAAACATGACTACACCGATCGAACAGCAAATCGTCATTGCCGTCAGCTCTCGGGCACTCTTCAATCTCGAGGATGAACACCGTATTTTCGAAGAAGAAGGAGTAGCAGCCTACCGTTCCTGGCAAGTACAACACGCCGACGAGCCGCTCGAGCCAGGAACAGCATTCCCTTTTATTCAAAAGCTGCTTCGAATCAACTCGCTTTTCGGCGATAAACATCCGTTCCGAGTGGTGGTACTCAGTCGAAACACACCGGAAACGGGTCAACGCTTTTTTAATTCTTGTCGCGCCTATAACCTGCCGATTACCGCCGGTGCCTTCACTTCCGGTCAATCAACCTTCCCGTATCTGCAGGCATTCGATGCATCGCTGTTTTTAAGCGCTAACAAGGAAAACGTCTTCAATGCCGTCGCAAAAGGCCAACCCGCAGGACTTGTCATTCCCAGTTCGACGTCACTTACCGAAGACGAGCAGGATGAAGAGCTTCGCATTGCCTTTGACTTCGACGGGGTGGTCATTGACGACGAAGCGGAAAAAGCCTTTCAGAAGGATGGCATGAAAGGCTTTACACAGCACGAACACCAAAAGCGCGACATTCCGCATCAGCCGGGCCCTATGCACCGTCTGTTCATCAAGCTCGGACAATTTCAGTCGCTAGATGCCGAACGGGGAAAAGGGGATCCCTACTACAAACCCGTTCTTCGCGTTTCGATTGTGACGGCACGAGGCGCCTTAAACGAAGAGCGCTTGATTACAAGTCTCAAAAGCTTCGGGATGAGCGCAGCAGAGCTCTTTTTGATGGACGGGCTGCCGAAAAAGCGCGTTCTTGACGTACTCAAGCCTCATATTTACTTTGATGATCAGCTCAAGCACCTCGAAAGCACAAGCGCAACCGTGCCGAGCGTGTTGGTGCCGTTCGGCATTAACAATTTCATGCCGTAGAGGCGCAAGAGGTCACCTCGTATGCTGAGTAAGTGGCATCACCTGCTTCGACCGATCGACTGCGGTCCGATGCATCTGAAAAATCGTTTGACGGCGGCGCCGATCAACACCGGTTTGGAAAACCTTTCCAACCTCACCATGCTTGCCGACTTTTTTGCCCGCACGGCTGCCGACGGCGTCAGTTTGGTGACGGTTGTTTCTCCGGCCCTAAGCGAACAAGCCAAACAGGGGCCGGATGTGCAGCCGGCTGTCTCAGACGATTTCCGCCGCTACCAAAAAATCATCAACGCATTGGCGCACTTCGATTGCCGCGCGGCCCTTCAGCTTAATCATGTCGGGCAGGATGCCGACGTTTTTTATCCGATTTCAAGTGTTTCCGGCGTTTCCAGCTACACACATCGCACCTATCACAAAGCCCCGGGTATTTTAATCCGCAAAGCGGTGAACCAATTCGTGCAATGTGCAGATCGAGCGGCAAGCGTTGGCTTTGACGCCGTGGAAATCAATGCTTCAGGACGTTCCCTGTTGGCCTCCTTTTTAAGTCCCGCTGTCAATAACCGCTCCGATGCCTGGGGCGTCAATCAGCTAGGACGCTTCCGCTTTTTGCTGGAGACGGTCAAGGGATGCAAGAAAGCCATCGGAAAAAATAAGGCTCTGGGGGTCCGCTTCAATTTACTCGAACTTTCACCAAAGGGTGCCTCCTGGGATGAAATCCTGCGCTTGACACAAATGCTAAGAATCGCCGGAGCGGACTACCTGATCGGTGCAGTAGGCGGTTTTGAAGAACGCGTGCCGACGTATTCTCATGAAATTCCGGAAGGCGCCTGGCTGCCGGCGTATGAAGCACTTGCCGAGAGCACCGAACTTCCCGTCTTTTTTACCGATCCCGGTTCGGATTTCGAACAGCTCGAAAAGCTGAGCAAAACCCACGAAAACGTCGTCTTTTCCTTCAGTTCGGCTTTATTAGGTGACGCATCTTATTTGCGAAAAAAGCTCGGCATTGCCGATGGTCCGATTCGCCCGTGGATCGATCATCATGACAGCGGCGTTCCGACAGACATTCTCCGCACGCGCAAGCTCCTGAGTCTCACCGATCCTTGCCTATTCGGCCGTTTTCCACTCATCTCCGTGAAAACGCCGACCCCCAAGCGAATTGCCGTCATCGGCGGCGGGTTGGCCGGCATGCTTTTTGCCATCGTTGCTTCCGGGCGAGGGCACTCTGTCACTTTATTTGAAAAAACAGACAGATTGGGAGGACAGATCCACTTTCTTCGGAAAATAGAGGACGACGAAAAATACGAAAATTGGCTGAAATTACTCGAAAATAAGTTACAAATAAACAAAGTTAACGTTATTTTCAACAAAAAGGTTCATCTTCACAAGCTCAAGGAAGAGCAGAAATTCGACCGTTACATCGTAGCGACCGGCAGCGAGCCGGAAATTCCCGACATTGCCGGTATTAATGCATCCAATGTTGTAACCTACGAAGAACTTCTCACCGATACGCCGGTCGGCAACCGAGTGGCCGTTTTAGGTAACGGACGAATTGCTCTGGCAGTCAGTCGATATCTGTTGGAAAACAAGGCGGAAGAGGAACTCTCGGCATCCTCCTGGCGAGACGCCTGGGGTATCGGCAGCATCAAGGAATTTGCTGGGGGCGTTTTGGGCTGCGTTCCTGAAATCGGAAAAGCACATCGTCAGCTCTATCTTATTGAACTTAAACCGGAAATTACTGCAAAACTGCTTCAAAAAACGCACAACCGCTGGGACTTGACCTGGCTTGTGATGCGAGGTGCTCAAACGGTCCGAAACGTTAACATCGAACTCATCGACAATTACGCTGTGCGTATTTCCGACAAACCCGATCGAATCAATCGACAAGCCCTTCGAGTCGATCATATTGTTGTTGCCTCCGAGTGCACCGCCAATCTCCTAGACCGAGTCGGTTACACAACCGGAGAAGAGCGTACAACGCTCATCGGTGCAGCATCCTCTTCGAGAGGATTCATGAATTTTGCCGACATCGTTCACCAGGTCTACGACAAAGCCGGCACGATTTGATTCCGCACGGGTGAAAACGGTTTTGAGGTCTGTGAATTACACAGACCTCTTTTTGCTGTTGGGCAATCACTCAGTCGGGACTGAGGCTCCGTTTTTCTGCTGACTTAAAATTCTTCGCTTAACACATCTTTTTGTTTTTAAAAGAAAAAAATTGCTTTTCTTTTGCCGTATCATTTCTGTGATGATCCGAAAATCATGCCTAGAGAGGAGGGGGTTAAGAACTGAAATTTTTGTTCAGATATCCAATAAAAATAAAAATATTTAAATTTACTTTAAACTATTGACATAACATGAAAAACAGGTATATAATAAGTAATACTTGTGAAAGAAAATTATCAAATTATATAGATATTGGAGGTGCAGAGAATGAAAAGAACATATCAACCAAAAAAGAGACAAAATAAAAAAGAGCATGGTTTTATGAAAAGAATGAGCACAAGAGCTGGAAGAAATGTAATAAAAGCTAGACGTGCTAAAGGAAGAGAAAAATTAAGTGCTTAATTTAAAGCAGAGAGCCACTAGAAATGTTGTTAGTGGCTTTTTTGTAATGATGTAAGATTTGTGCCTTGAGAAAGGTATGCGATAAAATATGAAAAAGATTAATACATTAAAGAAAAATTATGAATTTAGCAATGTTATAAAAAGAGGCAATTATCATGTTAAAAAGCAAATAATTGTTTACATAACAAAAAATAATAAAAACAAAAATATAATAGGAATTGCAATAAGCACAAAACTTTGTAATGCTGTAAATAGAAATAAAATAAAAAGAATAATAAGAGAGTCATATTATAGAGAAATGAAAAAAATAAAACAAGGATATAATATTGTTTTTCTTTGGAATAAAAAAGAACCTATTGAAAATATATGTTTTCAAGAAGTGCATAAAGAAATAGTAGAGATTTTTAAAGAGGCAGACTTATTTGAAAAAAATTAGTTTATTTTTTAGAAAAGTATTGATAAAAATAATTGAATTTTATCAAAAGCATATATCGAAAGCATTAGCTCATGGAGGAATAAATTGCAAGTTTTATCCTACATGTTCAGAATATACTAAGCAAGCAATCGAAAAATATGGGTGTATAAAAGGCATTATAAAAGGAATTTTTAGAATATTAAAATGTAATCCGTTTTCAAAGGGTGGATATGATCCTTTAAACTGATTGGAGGTAAAAATATGGGAGCAATAGCAAATTTATTTGGCTATTTACTTAACTTTCTTTACAACATATTTAATAATTATGGAATTGCAATTATAGTTTTTTCAGTAATTTTAAGAATTATATTAATACCTGTAAC
>OOAH01001179.1_pt1 | contig 24935 bp, 17 predicted proteins | sample 1671801 | NCBI WGS metagenome assembly OOAH01 (sample SAMN06348194, study PRJEB24527) | human gut metagenome | biome: human gut; feature: ankylosing spondylitis patient; material: feces | host: Homo sapiens | place: China | collected 2015-10 | reverse complement strand
GGCTGCAAATTCTGCCATGCAGTCAACGCTTTCTTTATATTAAGATACTTCATATGGATTTATATTTAGCATCAGACAATGCAAAGGTATAAAAATTGCCGAAATAGTTATAACGACACAACCATTTTCCAATTTATTTCACGAGATATCTGCTTGTAAATCCATGTATAGAGTTGCTGCCCAAAAATAGAGATTCATTATCAACGCTCGTCGCTTTAAGGCGAATGGTTTTGATCCTGAGAAGTATATTGATATAGATTAACCATTCCTGCATAATCAGCAAATAGTAGAGTCCGATGGGAATAAAGAGCAGGGTTCTTGTGTTATGCTGTAGAAACATTATGTTTATGCTGCATGATAAATACGCGCAGAGCCATGCGGTGGGGAGGCTTTTTTCGACCGGTAACATACGGAAGGCGCTCTATACCTGTATTGTCCGGATATGCGGGCCGTGCCTGTGGCGTATCGGTCTGCGTTTATGTTCGTGCAGGAGTGTTGAAATAAAGGGAAAACGGGAATGCAGGGCGAGCGGATGGTTTTCCCGATACGGACCCGCACTCGTCTACTGTCTTGCGGACTTGCTCGTCGTATTTACGACGGTTGGCTATGTGCGGTTATATCTTTTTGAAGTCCCATTCGTTTGTTGTAGTAGGCATTCAGTAATGGCTGAATATCTGTGTAATCCATAATGAAGTCAATAGTATAGGTTTTCGATGTAGATATAATAAAACACTTTTGTAAAAGCGGATTTCACTCTGTAATTCGCTTCTCAAAAGTGTTTTTGGCGGCGCATGCCTTTTCATTCCGGTCAGTCGATAGTTGCGGCGGAATTCACCGCCCCGGAGGATAACGTCCGTTTTTTTGATGTGCGCCCCGATCGTTGGATTTCTCTGGTTTTTATCTTATCGTTTTTTTACGAGTCGCTTTTGGGGCGTTACGGAGTATCCTCCCCGTCCGGACATTCCCGGCAGGCGTTCGTCGTGCCGCCGCCTTCTGCTCTTTCGGCTTCTGTCCACCGGCGCTTTTCGATCAGGTGCGGGAAATTCCGCCGGACGAATCCGCCCAGCGAGTTATAGACCAGCCCCAGCCGCCGGGCTATGGAGTGCAGATCCTCCGCAGTGGTTTCGTACAGGCGGATGGCCTCGGCGTACTTTTCCATGCTGCGGCGCGAGATCCGTTTGCCCTCCGCCGTGCGCATCATCCCTTCGCGGGCGTGCAGCTCCGGGAAGTGCTCTTTGAGGTATTGCCTGAAAGATTCAGGATGGAGTCCGTATTCGGCCGCCGCTTTCGCGACGCTTATGTCTCCCTCGCGCAGCCGTGCGATGGCCGGAGCGTACTTCTCGGCCTTGGCGCGGCGGTATTGCTTGGTCGTCGTGATCGGCACTCCCTCCCGGTATTCGGCTCCCCGGCGTTCGAACGCCTCCTTGCGATGCCAGGTACGCAGGTAGGCGTATAAGGTGTTTTCGTTCTTCCCTGTCGCGATGGCGATTTCCCGTATCGTCATGGAGGTCTGCTCATAGAGCTGTACCGCCTCGCGGTAACGCTCTATTGTCTCCGCCCTGGGTTCGTGTCTGCGTCCGTTGCCCGTCAGGCGGCCTATCTTCTTGTTCCCTTTGGCCTGCTCGCGTTTCTCCTTGCGTTCGTGTTGCAGCCTTCGGTGGTAGGATAGTACATGTTGGCTGAGTCCTCCGGCCGATACATGGCAGGCGCGCGCCGCTTCCGGTATGGTCATCTCCGTAGTGTGCAGCAGTTCTATTGCATCGGCATAATGCTCTTTGCTCCAGGGCCGCATGCCGCGTTTTCTGTGATCGGCCAGCCCCAGCCGTTGGCGTTCCGCATCTCTGCGGACGAGTATTTCGGGATGGTGTATTCTCAGACAGGCCCCGAAGCCCGAAGGGGTCAGTCCGAACTTCCGGGCGATTTGCGATATGGTGCAGGCGATATTTTCGACGTTGTTGCAGGCCGCGACGGCCTCCTTGTATTTGGTCTGAGCGGCGGACTTCTTTCCTTGCCTGCAGTCCGATTCTTCGTTATATTCGCCCTCTTTATGCGCATTACGACGCGCTAACGCCAGGTTTCGGTAGTATTTGTAGATATAGTTCAGCAGACTGTTGACCGGTACTCCGCATCGGCGACTGATCTTGCTGGTCGAGAGATCCGTCGTGGCATACAGTTCCAATGCACGGGCGTATTTCTTTTCCGTAGCGGGGAGAGGCCGGGGCGCAGACCTCTGCGGCATCGCGAAGCCCTGCCGGCGATTTCGTATGTTCTCGTCGCTGTGTGTGGTTCCCATACACAGGTTTTCCTATATGTCGTTTTGTGGCGTGATTCGTCGGATAACACCGGACGTACCGTCCGTGGGTTTCGGAACATTCGTTTAGATCGGAATGGACATTTACGGGTACATGCGTCGTCGGTCTGCGACACGCGTCGAGCGGAAGCCCGGCATCGGGGGCGTATGCGCTTCCCGTGCTCTCTTGCGGACGCGTCGCCTGCGCCATGCTTCCGCTTTAGTAGCGATTCTCGCGGATGAGAGTCCCGTCAGCTGCGCGTCGGTCAGCACAGCCTTGTATTCCGCCTCGAGGAACGTCCTTTCACGCAGAACACAGGCCGCTTTGACCAACGGGTCGAACGACTCGATGAACCGCAGTGCCGCGGGCGGCAGGCAGGAGCAGCGTGTCAGTCGGACTCCGCGCCATCCTCCGCGACCTCCCACGGGCTTATCGTTACCGAGAAGTCGGCGTCGAAGCGCACCAGCTCCCGCGTGTCCAGCCCCACGGCATAGCCGTCCGTGTGCTCCAGCAGCAGCACCCGTGCCGCGGGCCGCTGCTCGTCGAGCCACTCCTCCACGGGTCCCGCGACGATACCCCGCGGCAGTGCCCTGGCAGGGTTCTCGATGCGGATCCATCGGCTCCCGCTGTCGAAGAGAACCTGCGTGCCCCGGCACATGCGCACGCGCAGGAACGCGCCCTCGCGCTCCGTCTCCCGGGCAGCGATCCGCTGAGCCGGGAAACGGCAATAAAAACTCCGATACCCGGCATGCAGGCTCGGAGTTTACGGCGTTAAAACGGGAGGAGCCTGGGGCTATCAAAATATCGGTATGACATCCACATCCTCCCACGGCTGTACCGTCACCTGAAAATCTTCATTAAAAGTAAGGACAACCTCCGAATCCAAACCGACGCGATAGCCCTTCCGATGTTCAAGCAACAAAATCCGAGCTTCGGGATAGTGTTCGGCAAGGTACTCTTCGATAGGGCCGGATACGATGCCGCTCGGCAACGCACGCTCGCGGTTCTCGATCCACGTCCAGTTGTCCGAGGCATCAAAGACAGCCATCGTACCGCCGCACAACGTCACCTGCACACCGTCACCACTCCTCTCCGAGGCGATGATCCGCTCATTGGGGAACCATTGCAGACAAAAGGACTTCACCGTTTCAGACACCTGCGATTCCGGCCGGTCCTCCTTCGTACAGCCAGCAATCAACAGACCAAAAATCGTCATAGCATAAACATGCAGACGCCCCATTCTAATATTCAAGATTCGCATCATACTACAAAGATTAAGAATTCAAAAAAAGACTTTCGCCGCTTTTATTCCGATTTGCGCAAAGAGCGGTAACAAAACTCTCTACGTGGATCACACAGCCGTCGCACACGACGTCTGCGCAAATAACATCCGAACACGGTAACCAGGCCGGCAGCCAATGCGAGTCCGAGCATCATGGTCCCAAATTCTGTTTCTTCCGGGGTAAAGCAGCATGTAGTGTAAACCATCAAATTCATATATTACTATCATCAAATGAATATTCCTTCAACTCTTTTTTTTACGCATGCCGCCTTTCGGCGAAACCCCGGTTTTCGGGGAATTGCACGAAGAAAGTCCAGCCACCGGCGGAGGACCTTCACGCAGCGGGAAACTCCTCGCATCGGCCGCACGCCAACAGAGGCTGAACGGCCAATGACTCCGCGATTGGTTATAGGCCTCCACCGTTTCGCTCCATTTGCGATAGAGCAGCGGATCGACCGGACGATCAACATAGGAACCCCGCAGAAAATCGGCATAGCGACGCATCTGACGACGGACATATCTGATGTGCAGCATCTTCGCCACCACCAGTATGAGCAGCAGCGACACAAGGGCGATACCCGCCACGCAGAGCCACTCGCTACGAACCGTCCATACGTCGGACGGATTCGCTTCGGAGAAGAGCTTTCGGATCACAACAGGCGTCTCTAAGGGTTCTACTGTCGGAGAACTTCCGTCGAGGCGTGGTTCATAAATAAACAACACGCCAACAATCACGAGTGCGGACAAAAACAGGACTCTTAAATTCATAAAATTCATCATCATAACAGATCAATATACCTCTTCGCGCGTGGCTTGCCACCACGCCGTGCGGCGGTAGGCTTCGTTCAATTCCGGGAACTCCCCGCGCGGAACGTAGACCGTAAGGCCCGAGTGACGGCGGATGTCGAACCCCCCGTAGGGGCTGCCCTCGCCGCCCAGAAAACGTTCGGTGGCATCGCGCCACACCACCGCATCCGCCAACGCCCCGCGGAAGGCCGCCTCCGCGTCGGGATCGGCCAAACAGGCCTCCACATAGGCCTCCAGATCGTAGAAGCGTGCCGCTGCCGGACGGTCGCCGTAGGCTCCCGGGCGGTCGAAGTGTTGAAGGCCCGCGGGCGGTGTATCCCGACCCTCCTCGTCCGCAAAGCCTCGCGTCACACGCCGCACAGCCTCGGCCAGCGCCGGCATCGACGACGTGCGGATCAAGGAGAGCGTCGCCGAACAGCCCGTTCCCGAGAGCGTCCGGACGTGGGCCATGTAACGCTGGCCGAAGGCGGCAAGCTGCTCCTCTACGGGACGTCCGCCATCCGTCAACAGGGCGAGGTTCTCCGCGTAGAGGGGCCGGAAACCCGGCTCCACCACCTCGGCCGACGACGCCAACACCCAGTCCGTATGTCCGGCCAATGCCAGGGCCACCTCGGCCCCCGCCATCAGGCACGCCTCGAAGATCACGTAGTCGAGCGGCATGCCCGACGGAATTGCCGAAACAAAGGCATCGAGCGACATCTCGGAACCCTGATCCAAACCGATGCTGCGGCTCACGAGCGGTGCCTGCAATCCGCCCTCCGGAAGCCAGCCCGTGGCGTGCGAGAAGAACAGAAGGCCGTAACCCGTTGCAGGACTGCGCTCCCAAACCGTGCGCAGCACCCGTTCGAGCGTTGCGCCCGAGGCCGAGTTCTCCGCGCCGTAGCTCTCGACCGTGCGGAGCTCCGCACCCCCGGACGTGGGCTCCATGCGCCCGAGCGTCGCCCCGGAAGGAGTGTCGGCATAGACCCACAGCTCCATCCCTGGGCGCCACGAGCGGCGCAGGGCCGACATTCGCGCATCATACTCCACTTGCAGGTTGTTGTCCAGGGCCAGGTAGACCACCAGCGGGCGGCACGGCGCGGGCGCCTCGGCAAGCTCTTTCATACAGCCCCCGAGCAACACCACGCTGAGAACCGCCAAAGCCTGTGTCACAGCTGAAATGAGCGACTTTTTCATCATCTACCGTATGTTGTCAACCCGCTGGTTATAGAAACCCACCGCCAAATCGTAAGCAAGGAGAGAGGTTATTCCTGCGGGAACACTTCGTCAGTGGTTGTGCTTGATATCTGTGTTCTGAACACTGCGTTAGGTTGGGTACCTTCCAGTTGCTGTGTATCTGCGGTATATACAGTTCCTGGTATAATTTCAGTATAGCCTGTTTGTAGCCCCGCAGAATGATATCTCGTTCTTTTTTCTATAAACCCGTTTACGAGGTAAAGCTCGATACCACCTCCAGTATTTGTGTTTTCATAATAGTACACTTGTTTATTAAGTTCGTTCCATGTCGTTACCCCGCTATATGCGGTATGTATCTTTTGCACGACACCAAACCATGTCCAATTGCGTTTTCCAAAATATGGCCACTTTATGGGTTGTTGGATATACCCTGACATATTACCCAGTGTTAATCTGAACTCACAATATGACTTATCCCAACCGGCATCGAGTATTCCGTAAAAGGCGTTCCAAACATGTATCCTCGTTTCGAGCTCAGGCACTTTTGTCGGATCTGTACTTTGTGCTATACCTGTCAGACCTGGCGGAAATTTTACTTCGAACCAATACCTATTCTCACTCCTACCGAACCCATAGTTACCATATAGGATTAACACGTAATTTTCATCTGCTGCAGTTCTTGTCCTCCGCCTGGCTGTGACTGCATCCGGCCCTGTCACCGCTTGAAATACACTCTTGGCATTTTTACCGGCTGTGAATGACGTTTTCCAACCACTATACGTTCCACTGACCGTACCGAAATAAGGAGTCGGCTCCTGCCATTTAAGTCCTAAAGCACCCTCTACCAACGTCTGTCCCCCTCGGGATGGATTTTGGCCAGTATTGTACACTCCCATCTGGCTCCACCCCCAGTCTTGAGCGGAGTATTTCCAAATCACGTCCGAGCCATCGCACGGTTTTCCGTCCTGATATATCTTGGTATCGGCAATCTCCAGCCAATTGCCCTCGTCATAAACTCCACCACCCTTATGCCGGCAGTACTCCACCACGACTTTATACATCATGTTATAGTGGATATTCTCCGGGAGCTGTACGTCGATCAGTTTCGACGAACCGTCGCTCGTAAATTCCACGCCGTTCTCCCAGTCTGTCGTCGGGAAAAGATAATGTTCTTTCGCCAGGCGCGGGTCGGCGTTATCGGGATTGTTCGCCCAGTATTCGTCCACGCCGTCGGTAGTTCCGTCGGTGTTCACCAGCACGGTCTTCACGCGCACCTTCACGCGGTTGAAGTAGGAGTTCGAGAAGTCGAGCTTGAGCGTATGCGCCCCGCTGCTCAGGTAGCGCTGCGCGGGCAGCATGTTTCGCAGGGGCACGTTCATCTGCGTGCCGGTGTAATAGATCCTCTTTTCGTCGACAGCCTCGTTCGCCGTCTCGTCGTCGTTGGCCGTGCGGCCCGTGAAGCGGAGCTTGTAGAAGACCGGATCGTCGCCTTCGCTCTCCGCGGTGACGGCCACCCGGGTCAGATCCGCGAACTTCTCTTCGAAGAGCTGGTACCCTTGGGTTGAAGTGTACGTCTTCTCGCTGTTGGGCTGCGCCTGTTCCGAGAGGTCGAATCCCGTCGTAAGGGTCAGTTTTCCCGTGGCGTTGGTGCCGAAGCGGAACAATTTGTCGTCGTACTGGTTGTTCTCCATGGCCCAGTTCAGGCTCGTCATGTCGGCCCACGGCCACTCGATGATGTGGGTGTGTGCGGGCAGCTCGCGGCGTATGTGCAGCTGGCGCGCGTTCTCCTCCATGTCATCCGCCGTAAGCTCGGGGTGCACGTTGCGCAGCTCGCGCACCACCGTGCGCTCGCCGCCCAGCGGCACGTCGGGCTGCTCCTGGTCCGTCTGCGACTCGTCGAACGCCGTGTCGCCCCGGTCGAAGTCGGGAACCGAGAAGGTCGCGACTTCCGTCCACGTGTGTTCCGATTTGCCGTTGTCGGGGTGGTCCGTCGTCGGGACCCGGTCGTCGGGTTTCGCCGTCCAGTCCGGCGCCACGAGCTCCTTGTTGGCCTCGTGTACCTGCTGCCCGTCATCCGTGTTCCAGTACCAGTACCAGTTGGTGTTGGATTTCATGGCGAGCGTATAGGCCCCTCCGGCGGCTCCGTATCCGTGGTCGAGCACGTAGACGCCCGGGTTGCCGCCCGCGGGGTCGGACTCCTTCTCGATCGTCTTGCCGTCGGGGCCCGCCTGGATCGAGGGCTCCAGCGTCAGCGGCCGCCCCTTCTGCGTAATCTTGAGGTTCGCCTCCCGCGGCGACAGACCCGGAGTATTGCTCTCTACCTGCACCGTCACGCTGCGACGCCCCAGACCCGTGTTGGGCTGGAGCGTGAACTCCAAGCCATCCAGGTATGTTGTGGCCACGCTCTCGATCTTCTTGCCGTACCACGTCGCTAAGTTGGTGAGCCACGTATCCTCCGCTCCGGCCTCGCCCCGCGAGAACCACCATATCAGCGACGAGGGCGTCGTCTCGATCTTGGGCCAGACGCCCGTGGCGTCGTGCGCCACGACGACCTCGTAGCCGCCGTTCTGACGCAGCTCGTAGGGATGCACGGTGTTCGCCACCACCTTCCACTCCACGGGCTCCTTGAGCTGGTAGACCGTGAAGCGCTCGGTGACCGGGTTCACGGCATTGTTGTTCTTCAGCTCCGCCGTGACCTCGAAGGTGAACACGCGGGAATCCTGGCCCTCCGGGAGCTTCGCAGGCTCCACGAGGTACTCGTCCTTCGCGTCGCGGACCCTGGCGAAGAAGGTCTTGAACCGATCGTCGGGAATCGTGCCCCCCGTCTCCGGGTAGATCGTGTAGCTGTACTTCTTGCCGGTGCCGTCGGTGCCGGAGAGCGTCAGCTCATACTCCTTCTTGGTCGTGACGCTGATGCCCACGCTCTTCTCCGGGCCCTCGGGGCCGAAGTAGAGCTCCTCGGGGTCGAAGAGGATGCGCAGCAGGTCGCGCGAGGTCTGCGAGACCGAGACCTGCGACTTCATGCGCCCGGCCTCGAAGACGAGGCGGCCGCTCAGCGTGCGCTCCGTGCCGTCGGGGTTGTTCGCCAGCTCCTCCATGCCGAAGCGAAGCTCCGTAGTGCCCTTCGGACCCTGCGACGGCCATCCCGTGCTCCCCGGAGCGTAGGCCGTGCCCTCCGCGTCGTAGTAGCGGATGTTCTTCTTGAACTCGTCGTCGCCCTCTATGGTCAGCTTCCAGCCCTTGCCCAGCTCCCCGTCGTAGTCCGTAGTCACCGTCAGCGCCTCGGGCGTGCCGTCGCAGTAGAACTTCTGTTCGCGCTTGCTCAGGCTCAGGGAGTAGACGCCGTCGGTAACGATGTCGCCGACCTGCTGGCTCTGGTCCCAATCCACGACCTCGGCCGTGAGCTTCGTATTCTCGTTCCTCAGCGCATCATCCTCCGTATCTTCCCCGTGGCCCGACACCGACGTGATGTTGACCACGTAGGCGTGGTTGCGCCGCAGGTCGATGCGGCTCTCGGGCGTGGGCTTGAGCTCACCGCCGCCGCCGTCCTTGCGTACCTCGGCGAAGTCTATGCGGTAGTAGGTCGTCTTGGCCGTGGCGCTGCCATACTTGCCGCCCACGACGATGCACGCCGCATCGTCGAAATCCAGACCGTGGTTCCCGGTCTCGGGAACGTAGCACTGGCGCGTCAGGCTGCGACGGTTCGCCGCATCGGCATCCACGGCACCGGCAGGCGTCGTCAGCTCCCCGGCGTCGAAAGTATAGCGGAGCGGAGCGGTATCGTCGTAGGTGGCGTAGAGGTCGCTCAGGGTAATGTCCGTCACCTGCCCCGTACCCGTGTCGATATTGCCCTCGCGGGCTCCGCAGACGCCGCCCGTGGCCGTACGGTAGACGCTCACGGACTGAAGCTCGAAGTACGTTCCCTTGCCCCCGTTGTAGAGACCCTGCGCCTGCATGTCGTCGAGCGGGAAATGACCCTCTTCGTCCTTGTGGAAATTCACGCCCACGTCCACGCGCGCCACGGCCCGCGTCATCCGGATCGTCCCGGCGAGCGTCGCCCCGGGACGCAGCGCGAACGTCCCGCTCTCGCCCCACATGGGGAAGCTGCGGAATTCCTCCGCAGGGGGAACGGGCCACTTGCCCTCCGTGTCGAAGGTCAGCCTAAGGCGCGCCTCCGACAGCGGGTTCTCGACGCGAGTGCCCTCCTCATCGACCGTGCAGGAAGCGAACACCGTCCACCACGGCCCATCCTCCGTATCGGTATAGCCGCCCTGCGCCTTCAGCTCGTCGAGCGTCAGACCCGAGACGAGGCCCGCGCGGAACGTGCGGTCCGTATTGCCCGCGGGAAAGGGGATGTGGATGTCGTAGGTCGCGGAACCGTCTCCGTTCTCCGCAACCTCCGCTTCGCTGATATCCTCCGCCTCGGGCGTGGTCACGCTCACGAACTGCCAGTTGTCCTCGTTGTTTTTGGCGTAGAGCAGCACGTGAAGCTTCCCGGCCTCGAGAAGGGTCTCCTGCGCCACCTCCGCGGCATAGGTCCCGGCCGTCGAGACGCCCGGAACCACGAGACGAAGCGTCGCGTAGTCGCCCGAAGGCGCCGGATTGGGTCCGAAGTCTCCGGAATCCGTGAGGTCCCGGGTGCAGCCTCCGGTAAATGCCGCGGCGAAGAGGCAGGCGGCCGCAGCCGCCGCGCACACGGCACGGCGCCGCAGACCCGCCCCGAGGCGGCCTCCCGCGGGCCGATGACCGCGGGATGTCCTGTTGCTTGATCTCAGTATCATATTATCGTCTGTATTGTTTTTGTTATCTTGTCGTTGCCGGGCCGGAACCCGGATGCTGGGCCCCGGCCCCGGGATCACGGGCTATTGTTGAGTGCCTTCGAGCCCCGTATTATAGGTCGGAAGACTTCCCGGACGAGCGGTTATGGCGTTGCGCACGACCATCAGCTCCAGCGGCCCGCGCAAGTTTTCCGACGCCGTGGTAATATAAGTAGGCGTGATGCGCTCGAAGATCTGTAACCATTCGCGCGTAACACCATGGCCGTCCGGACAGTGCACACCTGAAAGCCATTGCGACCAATATCCTTTTACATCGCTCGTACGTGTATGCTGGCGGCTGCCGACGCACGAGTGTTTTCCTGTGACTACGATCCTCCATCCCCGGAACACATGGCGGTCGCCTCCCCAGAGAGCTTTATAGGCATCGGCCGTCGCCTGGGAGCAGAAAGGATACCCGGCCTTATTATAATCGTCGGTCTGGCAGGTGATTCCGAAGGTGTTCCCTGTGAACGGGTCCGTGAGGCCCTGCTGGCGATAAGTCTCATCCATGATCGTGTATTGCTTTTTTATCTGAATGCTCGCCCCGGCTTCAGCAAACTTGTCCCTATTGTTCCAGTGGTCGACATAACCCCACGCCTGGTCGCGGTTCATCGTCGCGGGGCCGGGAATCGCCGGGACGACGGGGCCGTGCTGGAGGAACACGAGGCTGTTGGGGCTGTAGGCCTCCTGCGAGAACAGACAACTGTTCCACGAAGGCTTCGATCCATAACCGTTGTCCGACCACACCGTCGTCCAAGAGTCGTCGTTGCCGCCGTAGGGCTTGTACTCCACCCAGTAGATGTAGAAGTATTCCTTCTCCCCGTTGTGAGGCACCGGATATTTGATGTAGCGTTGGTACTTGCTGCCATCGAGCTTGTACTCCGTGTACTCCGTCTCGCCGACGGGCGTCTCTGCCGCCGCCGTGAAGTAGTCGCTGACGTTATTGTAGTTGCCGATGTGGAACTTCCGGCGTCCGACGCGTACCCGCTGGTCTTTGTGGTAGGCGCTGCCGGAGAAGTCCAGCAGCAGCTCGAAGCCCCCGTAGGAGTACTTGCCGCCCCGGGCGATCTGCGCCGTCTCGGGGTGCACGATCCAGTAGCCCGAGTAGTAGTTGAGTACTGTGGTGAACTTTTCGTCCGCTCCGTCCTTCTCCTTCTGGCGGTATCCCGTGATGGTGATACGGTACTGCCGGTACCCGCCGTCGGTATCATAGCCGACCTTGTCCGGGTCGATGAATGCCTCGTTGCCGGTCTCGTGGGCGATGAGCGTGCTCAGTTCGCCGAGCGTGGTCTCCAGAACCGTCGAGTAGTTCGCAGCTGTGGGATAGAGCGTTATTTCTCCCCTGGGCTGGAACGTCTGGTTCATGCCGTACGCATTCTCCACCTTGATCTTCACCCTGTTGTTCGAGCGGATCACGAAAGGCTGATCCGACCAATGGGTGTCGTACTGCTCCGGAGCCTCGAAGTTCGAGAGGCTGATATCGCTCTGGCCGTTGAAGGGCAGTTTCATAAACGTCATCGACGGGACCGTACGCTGGATGCGCAGGATCTTCGTCGCGGCGCTGATCTGCTCGTCATCTTTCGCCTTAGCCTCGTCGGTCGTGTTGCCGTCGTCGACCAGATTGTGGAGGTTGTAGAACTGCATCTCGGAGTAGTACCTGCCCGCGAGGGGTATCGTACGCGTGGGGGGCGTGCCCGCGAGGGCGTCGTCGTTCAGGGCGTTCGGCGCGAGGTAGAAACCCTCGACGCTGTAGAGCGGCAGGGCCTGCGACTAGGTCCGCTCGCTCGAAGTCTCGTCGCGGTTCTCGTTCGTGGCATTCGCAATACCCGGTTCCGGAACGGGCGCCAGATCGCTGAGGAACGTGCTGATGACGTAGCCGGGTTTGTCCGCCGCAGGGGTCTGACCGTCGGCGTTCTTCCAGTAACGGTGGCTGTGGTGCAGGCGCACGTCCTTGGGGCGCGCGGCAGCGTGGTCGTAGCTCGTGCCGAGGAAGGCCTCGATGCTCTCGGGGGTATCCTTGAGCTCGTCGTCCTTCGCGCCCAGCTCGTCGGCCTCCAACGTGCCGCCCTCCGTCTTGCGCCACTCCCACCACCAGTCGGTGTTGGCGCGCACGCTCAGCGCGTAGAGCCTCCGTGCCGCAGCCGTACCCATATCCAGCGTGTAGGTCGCACGCCCCGTCGGCACGTTCTCGCCGCTGTGCTGCTGCGAGGTAAAGTTGCCGCCCTGCGTCACGTTGGTCGAGGGGACGATCTCCAGACGCAGAGGTCCCGCGCCCTGCTCGATGGTCAGCGTCGAGTTCGTCTCGTCGAAGCCGTCCGTCGGCGAGTAGGCCTGCATGGTCACCGTCCGCGGCTGCAGGGTCGGGTTCGGAAGAAGCGTGAAGGGAATATCCGCCGCTCCGCTCCGGGTCACGTTCGGGTACTCGCTCCAGTTGGTCACCCACTCCTCGCCGCTCAGGTTGCCCGTCTCGCTCTTCGAGACGAAGTACCACGGCAGATCCGCAGGCTGTGTAGCCACATGCGGTGTCACGCCCGTCGCGTCCCACGACACCCGGATGAAGTTCGGGTAGATATTCCGGGGATCGTCCGGATCGTACACGCCGTCTTCGGGGGTGCCGGGGTCATCAGGCCCCACCAACTCACCACCTCGAACAGCGTCCACGTACCATTTCACTTCGTAGTAGCTCTGCTCCACGTCCAGCTTCGTACGCTCGGGGTTCTTATCGTAATTCGTCTCCTCGTCCCAGTAGCCCTCGATCTCGAAACGCCACGAACGAGGCGCCACAGGCTCGACGTTGCCGTTGTGCGCCGCGTCCCAGTTCGACGGCAGCAGCGAGAAGAGGGTCTCGCTCTCCGTCTCGAAGAAGGTGATGGCACCGCAGTTGTCCGTGCCGTCGCCGAGCGGGTGGCCCGCATAGGCGCCCGCGAAGAAGCCGTCCGGAAGAAGCGCCTTGTCCGCCTCTTCCAGCTGCTCGAATCCGCCGAGGTCGCCCTCACGGCCTGCGACGGGTCCGGCCTGCGGGTCGGAGAGGTTCATGCGGTAGGTCTGGCCGTCCTTTGTCCATGCCACGTAGTACGTGGCGCCCGCGGGCGAGCTCTTGACGATGACCTGCTGCTTGCTCTTGGGGTACTTCGGGAAGTAGAGCTTCTGCTGCAGAAGGCTCAGCGTGCGCGTGTTCTTCACGTCCTGAACCAGTTCCAGCGTCTGAGACATCCGGCCCGCCGTGAACAGCAAACGCAGCGTGCGTTCCATGAGCCCCGCGGCGTTGCTCTCGTCGAAGCGGCTCAGGCCCACGCGCAACCGGTACTGCGTGTGGGGAAGACCGTCGGTCCAGAAGTAGCTCTCGCCCTGATCCTCCTTCGTGAGCTCCTCCCACGTCCCGTCGCGGTAGATCTCGACCTTAACGTCCCCCGAATAGTCCTGCCCGTTCACCGTGACGTCCGTCTTGCGCATCGTCAGATGCCACCCCTTGTCAAGCGTCTCGTCGCCCTTGAGCTCGAAGTCCGTGAACACGGTGACCTCCTGTGCCGTACCGTCCTGATGGTAGCGAAGCTGCGTGGAGCTCAACGCCAACTTGTACTGTCCGTCCGTGACCATGTTGCCCATGCTCCCGTCGCCCGTGTCCCACGAGTAGACGTCGACCTCCATGTTTATCGGCTCCGAAGCCGCGGCATCAGCCTCCGTGGGGTAGCCGTCCCCGCGAACCCGAAGAATGTTGATGACATACGCGTGGTTGCGAAGAATGTCGTAACGGTTCTCCGCCGAGGGCTTCACGTACCCCTCGTGCTCGCTCCCGGCATCGTCCCCTTTGGCCGCGCGGTCGTAGAAGTCTATGCGGTAGTAGGTGGAGGCTCCGCCGTTATATTTGCCTTTGACAACGAGGTAGAACGCCGACGTGTTGTCGTCCGTGCCGTTGGGGGTCTCCGGCAGGTAGATCTGGCTCCGGAGCATGTTTCCCGCGTCGCCCCCCTCCTTCGTATAGGTGAGGCCCGACTCGTGGAGGGCCAGCTTGTCGTCGAACGTCGGAGCATTCACCGACAGTCCGTTGCCGGTACGGTCGAGATGCGCGGGGTCCGGGGCGATGAAGCCCTCGCGGGCCGCGTTGTGCAGCGTCACCCCCTCGATCTCGAAACTGTGACCCGCGAGGTCCGTGTCGTTGCCCTTGTAGTCGGCGCTCGTAAGGTCGTAGCGGCCCGTGAACTGGCCCTTGTCGTCCATGATCTTCCCCGAGAGGTTCACGCCCACGTCGATACGCGCCACGGCACGCAGCAGGTGGATCGTAGCCACGCGCACGACCTGCGTGGTGAAGGCCGTCTGCGTCTCGCCCCACAGCGGAAGCGGGGTCGGATCGCCGCCTGCGGTATTCCAGATTTTGCCGTCCTCCTGCGCGAAGCGGATCGCACTGCGCGCCGTCTCCAGCGTCGCGTTCGCGCCGAGCAGCCGGTTCCAGTACTCGCTCTTCGCCGCATCGTCCGTGCCCGCCTCGGAGTAGTTGGCCACAACCATCACTTTGTAGTATTTCAGGGCTTCGTCCGTGCCCTCCTGCGGAAGCTCGATGGTGAAGTGACGCTGGTAGGCGCCATTGTTGTCGACGGCCGCGTCGCCGCCATCCCGCTCCTTGGCCGGGGCGTAACGCACGAATTTGAATTCACTGTCCGTGGCGGCCTTCGCCTCGGCGCGGAAGAGCAGGACGTTGAACCGCTTCATATCCACGATGGCCTCCTGCTCGGGAGTGAGCGCATACGTCCCCGGGCGTGCCGAGCTCACGCCCGAGACGCTGATGCTCAGGTTCAGGGTTCCCGACTCCGCGGCCGGGGGCTCGGGGTCCGCAGGAACCCGGCCGGGTTCGTCGGCAAGGTCCTTCGAGCAGCCCGCAAGCAGGAAGGCGCCGCACACGAGCGGCGTCAGGATGCGACGGAGCACACGGCGCATCGCACCGGGCCCCGGATAACTGTACATAGGAATCATAGTATCTTTTTGCTTCATTATTGTTATTGTCGTCTGTCTGAGTCTCCCCGCGGCGGATCAGATGCCGCCGATGTCCTCGACGCTGATCCAGTCGAGAACCTTCACCTCCGTAAGCATCAGGTTCGCGTCGAACTTGAAGCCCCACTCGTCGTTGCGCCACAGAAGCTCCTCGCTCAGGCTGCCGCCCTCGCTCTCCAGCGCCTTGCGGATAAGATCCCGCACGTTCTCGTCGTAGAGCTTCGACGTGCCGTTCCAGATCGTCAGGCGCATGTCGTCGGTAAGGTGCAGCGTGTGGAAGACGGCCGTAAGGTCCGAGCCGCTCACGCTATGGTCCGGGGTGTAGCTCAGCGTAGGGCTCTCCTGCGTCAGCGGCTCGTTCTGGCTGTTGTAGACGCCGTTTTTGCCCGTGAGCTGGATCGTGTAGCCCGTGGGGTTCGCGCCGCGCATGCCCGACACGGCGCCCTGCAGGATTACCTGGACCACGTTCGTGTTCTTGCGGTGCGAGACCGTGCCCTCGACAGGCGTGCGCTGGCCGTCCGTCGTGAACGTCTGCATGCCCCCCAGCACATATCCCAGCTCCTGCCAGTTCGGGTAGGGACGACCCACCTGACCGTTCTCGTGCCGCAGCTTCAGGCGCATACCGCCCAGCGTGCCCGTGCCTTCGAGCGTGTAGTCCTCCTGACGGTGGTTGGCCCACACCACGGCCGTGTAGCTGCCCGCGGCCTGCGGAACCTTGAAGCGCACCGTCTGGTTCAGAACCTCCTCCGAGCCCAGAGGACGGCTCTGAACCAGCTCGCCCGTACTCCCGTCGTAGAGGAAGAACTCGCCGAACTCGGCAGTCTCCGACCAGAGATCCCGATCCTGAGGGTTCTGCGTATAGGAGAGTTTCAGCGTGACGTCCGTCTGGCAGTCGCTCAGATCCTCCTTCGTGCAACCGCCGCTCGGAAGCACTGCGACGCACAGCATGAATAGGGTAAATAATCTGTTCATAGTTTCGATATATTTTGTTCTTCTTTCTCGTTAACTCTTCGTCTCGTTCCGACGGGGATGTCTCCGCGAACCGTCGTATTTGTCGTCGGGCCCTCTCGTTTCCGGGCCTTCGGGGTTTCAATACCCTGTATATTTCGTATCTTCCTGTCTTCGGCCGATTCGCTGCGGATGTCTCCGCGAATCCGTCGTATTTCTGTTGTCCTGTCCGAACCCCGCGTGTCCGTCGTCCGGTCTGCGGGCATCCCGGAGAACCGTTCCCATCGCTCGATCCCGACTGTTTTTACGGCTCCTCTCCAGGCTCCCGGGCCTCTGCCTCCGGGCACTTTCGGGGCATTCCGGCTCCTTTTTTCCGGCCCTTTGCGGCGGCACGGTCTCCGTATCTCTGCGGGACGGCTGCGCCGTTTTCCCGTCTTCAGTCTGTTCCGATGCGGAATACTCCGCGATCCCTTCGTCGTTTCTGTTATCCGGTTCGAAACCCGCATGTCCGGGGTTCCTCCGAATCCTGTCGTGATGTGCCTTGCAGCCGGGGCACGACTCCCCGTTGTGTCTTGCCGTGATGAGCCTTGCGGCCGGGGCACGGCACCCGTTGCGGCGGACTCCCGGACCGGGAGTTTCCTTTCCGTGAAAAAACGATGTCGAAAAGAAGAAGGAGGCAGGCCTGCCTGCCCTTTTGAACTTATCCTTCAGGTTAAACACACTGGACAGGCAGGCCCCCCGGTTATATACCGGGCATTTCAATTCCTCCTTCGCGGACGGATCAGATACCGCCCTCGATGTCTACCACGTTCCAGTTGAGTACTTCGATCGTGGCCTTCATGGACGCGTCGGCCTCGAGATCCTCATCCTTGTCGAGGTTGTCGTCCTCCGTGGGTTCGCCCACGCCGTCGACCGAGATGATGTTGACTTTGTAGTGGTTGTTGCGCTTCAGGGCATACTTCTCGGCAATGGTCCCGTCCAGTCGCGAACGCATCCAGTAAGCCCAGTACGCCATACCCTGATCATAGGTTACGATAAGGTAGCATGGGTCTACCGATGCTTTTGCCGCATTGCGGTCAGCGACCGCGGTAGTTTTTTCGCCGGCATCATTATTGGGCGTCCCGCCCACTTCTGTCCATCCGGTCGGCGTTTCGGCATAGATACCCGGGCAGTAGCCTACGATCTTGCCGTTTTCCCACTTCTGAACACGGTAGAAAGTACCCTGGTTGCCGGTGATGGTTCCCGACAAGTCGCCCGCTACCGAGCCGTTTGCATTCAGGAAGAGAGCATCTTTGCTCGGTGTCCATTTGGCCTTGATGCTCAGGAAGGTGACCTTATGACGCTTGGCCTCCTTCGGAGAATTCTCCGTCAGGTAGCTGTCCTGACCCATGGTCTTGCCGAAAGCAGCGGCAGTACCGTTGTCGAAGAAATCGATGGGATTAAGTTTGTTAGGATACTCATTCGCTTCGCCAGTCGCACCCGCAAGGTTATATTCGATGTCGTAGTACGGCGAAACCAGCTGGACATTTTCGTAAACCGGGAAGGTGTAGAAACGCGTCGGGTTGTTGCGGACACGGTACTCGGCATTGTCCGTCTTGATCGTACCATCGCCGCTGTTGATTACAAGGTCTGCCGCGAACGTTGGCGTAACCTTGGATACCATACGGCCGATATAGATCGTGAAGTTATTCGTATTCTCATCCCCTTTTTGGACCGTGACCTGATCCTCGATGGTTGCGCCGAGCTTATAGACGTTGCTCATCCAGAATTTATTGTCGGTAGTCGCACCCGAGATATCAGCGATCTCCTGGATAACCTTGCAGACATTGCTCAGCTTCTTGTTGGCGGCTGTCTGGCCGTTGAAAATGGCCTCGATCTTCGAGTAATTTTCAAGGTTGGCCAGGGCGTAAAGACGCTTTTTACCGGTCGTCGTGGCGAAAGTCTTTGCGTAAGGCGCCGTTGCTAATTCGGCGTCTTCGAACTTCACATAATTTTCGAGAACATCGTCGCTGTTGAACACAAGGACAACGGCATCGGTGATTTTTTTCTCTGCTTCCGAAGCCGGCGAGGTTCCATTCACATAGTCGTCCTCGGGACCGACATAGGTTCCGGCGCCCGTACGCTGCGACAGCGATACCGTAGCGTAGGTCGGAATGCCCTCTACGACGCCGCCTTCTCCGCCGCCGCCCGGGGAATTGGGATTGTCTACGTCTTTGGTGCAGGAACCCAGCAACAGCAGGGTCGCAAATGTACCTGTCGTCAGAATGTTTAATGTTTTCATCGCTTAATTTAATTTGGTAAATGTTGAAAAAGGATAAGTTGTTAAGTCTTGTCGTAGCGTTATATGCGCATCATCGGCGCCCGGGAAGCTCCACAGTGCCAACCTCGCGCGGAGCAGACGCCGCATGCAGCTGATCCAGAAGTTTCCGCGCCTCCGGCTCCCCGCATGCCGCGGCGCGCTCCAGAAGAGGTGCGGCTCCGGCCTCGTCGCCCGAGAACAGACGGGCACTGCCTTCCAGAAAGTCCCGCGCAGCTCCCGCAGACGCCGAGGAAAGAACAGCGAACGCCTCCTCGTAAAGTCCCTGCGAAACCAACGTCGCACCCCGCGACAGTGCCTCGGAACCCGCGTCCGGCAAATTCTCGTAGTAGACCTTGATGAAGGCCGCATTGCGAAGCTCCGGGAACATGTGCTCAAGCATGTACAGATAAGGACGCCCGCCCGAGAGTTTCATCAGCTCCAGCTCACGGCCCTGCGTCACCGGAACGTTGTCGATGATGCGCAGGATCTCCTCGCGCTCGTAAAGGTCGCTCGCGGCGACCAGCTTGCGAAGGCCACGCCAGTCCTCCGAGCCGTTGAAAAGCGTCATCGAATCCGCCGGAAATGCCGTGTTGCGGAGCAGAAAATCCTTCAGCGCCACGGCGCGGTTCCACGCAAGGCGGTCGTTGAAGGCCAGCGTGCCCTCCGGAGAGGCGCTGCCGACGATAACCACACGCACCACGCGCGATGTCTTCGACTCCTGAAGCATGCGGATGCTCGAAACCAGGTTCACGAGCATCGTGTTGTTATCCCGGAAATGCCGCTCGAGCAGGTGCTTGCCCTGACGGAAGTGAACCGTGAGGGCGCCTTTCTCGCCCTCGGCGAGGTACCGGTCGATCTCGGCCTGCTGCGAAGGTGCCGTGCCGTAACCCATGTTCAGATCCATATCCGGGTCGAACAGACCCTTCGCGGCGGAAGACGTCGCCATACGTGTCTCCAGCGCCGAGAGTGGCTCCACGAACCCGAAACTGCGCGCAAGGCTGTCCCCCGTGCTGGCTGCCCCGGCAGCCGCCGCGAGTTCCGTGGCACGGGACTTGACGCCCGCGGGCGAAGGCTTCGGAAGGGAGGGCAGCGCCGGAGCCGCCTCCACCGTCCCGAGGCGCTCCGTGCGGCAGCACCCCGAACGTTCGCGCTCGATGCGAAGCCCCGCGGTCTCCATCCACCGCTCCAGTGGCACGCTCACAGAGTAGTCCGCGGTCTCACCCTCATGGGCGCGCTGGGAGCCCGCTGCGGGCTGACGAAGATCGTGGGTCGGCAGGCCCGCGATCTCCGCACGCCCGCTGCGCGCCTCCAAAAGCTCCACACGACGCCCGTACACCTCGATGTTACGAAGCGCGAGCTCATGACCGCCTCCCGACAGTACCGGACGAAGCGTGAGCTTGTAGTTCTGACCTCCGGTCGCCTGTCGCCCGATATGAGCCCGGAAGCGAACGCGAAGACTGTCCCCTTCGACCGTGAGGCTGAGACCGCTGAGCGTGATACCCTCCTTGGGCGGCTCCGAAGAGAACGCTGGGGAGCTGGCCGCGAGGGCCATAGTCATAAACAGTAGATTCCATTTCATATTCATCCATCTTTAGTATATATATTCATTCTTTTCCAGCTTTTCCAGGCATCCCGAATGCATGAGGTAGCCCGACTTTTTTAATCCGGCTGTCCGGCATAGCCTCGCAGTCCCCTCTCGATCTCCGGGACCGTGCCACCTCCTCCCGAAAGCCCGGCAACCCGCAGCGCCCGCCGCCGCGCGGGCGCTGCAGAACGCCGGAGACGACTCAGACAATCCCGCCGTCTCCCGAAGCACACCCATTAAGGCCCGTATCCCGCGCCCGAGCGGCCTGTGACGCTCTTCGGTGCAGAATCAGAAGAGCAGGAACGATATCGTGATCCCCGCCTTCGTCGGCCCGAAAAACAGCTGGCGGGCGTCCGACTCCACCTTCTGACCGCATTTGGGGCATTCGTAGCGGTCGTAGTTCAGGTAAAGAACCCCGACGCCCACCGTGAACTCCACGTTCCAGCGACGACCCAGCAATACACTGTAACCGTAGCTCACGCCCCCGCCCGCGACATGACCCTCGTAGCGGTAGGCATCCGAACCGTTCCCGAAAAGAAGCGGAAGATTGTGACCCCCGATGTTATAATTCCCGTAAAGTCCGTGCACGCCCACGAAGTGACCGTTGAAGCGCTGGCACGTCCAGTAGCGGAACTCCGGCATCGCGACCCAGTGGACCAGCTTCTTATTGTCCGAGTCGCTGCCCTGAAGGTTGAACGGGTTGTAGCCCCCCGAAACCTCCAGCGTCCAACGCGGGGCCAGGCCGATCTCCACACCGAGATTAGGCGTGCGCGCGACGCCCCCGTAGAGAAGGTTCGTCTTCACGGCGAACCGGTCCTGAGCCTTCAGACTGCCCACGCACGACAGCAGCACAAGCGTCAAAACCGAGATCATGTACAATTTCTTCATCGTATAAATGTTTTATGCGGTTAACTCCTCCTCGCTTCCGGAGCCCGGCACCGCCCGGAAAACAGGCGGAACGGAACCCCGGAATGTCACTCTTTATAAGAAAGAGTGCGATAATGGCTCCAGACGTGTCAAATATTTGTTTTTCAATGTGATATGTGTTATGTCGCATTGAAAAATGTTTCAACATGGCCAAAATTGCGAGCCACGGAGATGCGAATTGGTATAATGCTCTTAAAATCAATGAATTAACAAAACATAACGTAATATCTATGGTAAAACAACAGTCGCTTATGAGCAAGGAAAAGATACATCACTGTCCTGTGGGATGTGTTCTCTGCAACCATCCGACAGACTATCCAGCCCGATTCGTACCGTTCGCGCTGCCTGCCTCCCAATCCATAAGGCACATATCAAACAAGTCGAACCATATTCTTTTTTTGATCGATGGCTCGCTGCATGTCGTATTGGAGAACAAAAACATCTACATACAAGCGGGACAAGCCTTGTTTTTCGGACGCAATACCTGTCCGTATATACGGGCTACGCACGACTCTACGATCGTATGGTTGAAATTTTCCAACCGTATCGTGCTGGGAGGCAGCGACGTATTGAGCAAAGTGGCCGCGGCAAACAGGCCTTCGCATGAGGACGACATCCCTATACTGGACCTCACGCAAACGATGATCGACAAACTGCGTGGCATGCAGTTTATTGACAGCCCGTGTTATCATATAAGCCGCCAGTACGAACTATACATAGCTTTCCGAAGCGAGTATTCGGAGGAGCAAATGGCGCAGTTCTTCAGTTCGATCCTGCGTGCACGGGACGATTTCAGGGCCTTTGTAAAAAACAACTATCGTTATGGGGATACTCTGGAAAAGGTGGCGCAGAAAGCAAACATGAGTACCAATCACTTTCTGCGAAAATTCAAGGAGCACTTCGGAATGACGGCCCATCAATGGATGGTGAAGCAAAAAGCGGAAAAACTCGTGAAGGCCATACAAGCCGGAGAAACAAATGCCAAACTGCTCGCCGACCGCTTCGGGTTCCACTCTACGGCAGGACTATATCTTTTTTGTCGTCGGCAAGTGGGAATGACATTTCAGCAACTCACACGGCATGTTGCTGACGGACAATCGATTACAATTTAATATAAAGTACAGTGGTGATTTTTGAACAAAAAATGTAACTTTTATATTCTTTGCCAGCGACAAAAAATCATTCTTTTTTTCCTATTTTTGCGATCAACAAATTGGAAACCAAGTCGGCAAGACACTCTTTCTTATAAAGAGTGAAATTCTGGGTACGCTGGCCTCGGGGTGCTCCGGATTTTTGCAACGTTTTTGCAAATATACTGTTTTTGAATATATACTGTGTTTTTTTGTTATACAACGGTATTGAAAACGGCTTTTGTCGTGTTGTCTTTCTCTGATCGTTGATATTCGATGCGGGAAAGACGGCCCCCGTCGATTGATTGTCCGGGGCTTGATGGTTCGAAATGTCCGGAGCCTGGATACCGGCGCGTCGGATGTCCGGTCTTTCAACCGGTCTGGTCTTTATAGCGTTGTTACGATACGGTTCGCTTCGTCTATGCGGCAAGGTTCCATTTCTTCCAGATAGATACGTGTGGTTCTTTCCGTGGTATGTCCGAGACCTTCGCTAATGACAGAAATGGCGATGTTTTTGCGACGTGCACGACTGGCCCACGTATGCCGTGCCGCACCGAAGGACAAACGCGCATCCGTTCCTAATTTCCGTGCGATGTCCTGCAATAGGTGCAGGTAGTAGCAGCGGCTCCGGCAGTAGAGTTCATAGAGCTGTTGATCGTTGTGAGGCGTCTTTCCGGAACCGGAGCCTGCAGCAGAAAGGATTGGAAACACATACGGTGTGCTGCAGAGACGATAGCGGTCGATGATTTCCTGCATTTCCGGGAGGATACGGACGGTGAAGAGTTGTCCCGTTTTACGGCGGCGGTAACGGATGACTCCCTCGCGGATGTTTTCCTGACGTAGGTAGGCCATGTCTACGAATGACATTCCACGGCAGTAAAAACTGAACAAGAACATATCGCGAGCGACGTTCTGCTTTCCGGTCAGTTTCGCTTGGGAAACTTTTTGCATGAGCGTATCGCTGATTGCCAGTTTCCAGGTCTTGGAGTTTTTGACGGTTACGGCGTCGAAAGGACGACGGCCGGAGTTTGCATGGCCTTCAGCCACGCCCCGGTTATAGGCAGCCCGGAGTTTGCTCATATAGAAGGTTACGGTATTGGGTTTCAGTCCCATATCTTGCAGATAGTCCCGGAAAGCCAGCACTTGCCGTTCATCCAGGTCATCCAGCAAAAATTGTCTTCCTTCGGCGAACTTCCGGAAGACCGATAGCGTGGATACGAACGTCTGTGCCGAGCCGTACCGTCCTTTGTTGCGGCACTTTTCTACAAGGTGTAGGAGATAGGTTTCTACATAACGTTTGTCATCGCGTTGCCGATAGTGAGCCAATACATCCGAAGCCTCGAAAGGGTTGCCCGATTGTTCCATGCTATGGACCAGCCTGTATAGTTCGCCTGTATGATAACGCAGATAGTCGTTGACTTGTCTGATGTATTCCCGGTGTGTGCGGTTTCGCTGGCGTGTGATGGCGATGCCGCGCATATCGTCGAACTCTTCCTTGCGGAGCCGGTAGGGCGTGAACAATACGCAGCGGCGTCGGTGACGGATGATCTGGATGACGACCGTATAGTGATCGCTTGTGGTGTCTTTACGCACATTCAGTTTCGGGCGGATGCTCGTTTTGCCTTCGGAAGGCAGTTTCGTCTGTGTTTTTCTCATTTCGTTTCTTATTGATGATTACGCTAATAGTCCGGTCCGAATTTGCGGCATGTTGGTTCAGTGGCGGAAATTCGGGGCGGAAAATAAATCGGGACTAAAAAAGCGTTTTATTCCGAACTCGGCGCGTTTCTTCTTATCATAAATACGGGCCGTGCGGAAAAGTGGATCGAGAGAGCGGTGGCCGGAGCTTCTTTTCGATGCGCCTGAAAAGGCTTTGTACGACCTGCTTTGCCTCGGCTTGTTCTGAAAAATGCGGACGCTTCGGCACCCGACGTACCCGATGAGCCGTATGGAGATGGCGGTGAATGTGTCGACGTCGGTCTTTGGTCTGCGATGAACGGATTGTGGGTTTGATGGGATGGCAATTAGATTACCGCCAAATTGCCGGGTAAAAGAGAGCCAAACGATAAGCTAAAACACCGCCAAATGACAAGCGGTTTGTGATTGACCTTATACATGATTGTCGACGGGAAATATTTAGAGCGGATGGATAACGAATCTTCAGTTCTGTTTTTCGCCTCCGCCTCCGGTCGCGTTAACGATGTCGCTTATTGGTATTCGATCGCTTTGCTATAATATATTTCGAATAAGACGGCGATCAGCCTTTTCGGCTGTCGTTTCAGCCTGTATTTGGGATCGTCTTTGACATTGGTTGTCCGATCCGTTTTTAATTAAGTAGATGGTCTCCGTAAAAGGCGTTGTAACTATTATATATGGAAACGTATTCGCGAAATACGGTCGTTCCAGTACCGGCAGTACACCCCCGCAGGGCAGGACTTCGGCTTCAGCGTCGAAATGCGGGACGACGACCCCGAAAACTTCCTGCAAGAGCTGGAAAAGTATTACGAGGCTTACGACCCCGACTATGAAGCCTATCCCTGGATCGGCCCGGACGGACACGGCAAGAACGGCGCCCCTTACCACATCAAAGACATTGTGTGCGATATGGAAGCGGCCGAGGCAATGATCGACATGTTGCTGGCCTGACGCTCCTTCCGGTTCCGGCCCGTCAGGCCGTGACGGCAGACAGA
>OOAH01001177.1_pt1 | contig 24944 bp, 22 predicted proteins | sample 1671801 | NCBI WGS metagenome assembly OOAH01 (sample SAMN06348194, study PRJEB24527) | human gut metagenome | biome: human gut; feature: ankylosing spondylitis patient; material: feces | host: Homo sapiens | place: China | collected 2015-10 | reverse complement strand
AATCCCCGGCAAAATGTTTAAGAAACACAGGCCACATAAATAAGATTTTTCAGCAAATCAACGAAGTGTCAAAATTTAAGACCTCGAGGCCTTTCGAAGACCGGCTCGCCGTCCAGATAACCCTCGAATTCGGAGGCTGTTAACTGCACGCCCGAGTTGTCGGCCTGCACCTTGATGAGGAGTTGCTCGAAGCGTCCCGTGTTGAGTTTGCGCGTGAGCAGGCAACTGCCCTTGCTGTCGCACCAAATCACTTTGCAGACTTTTCGCTGCTTGCTGATGAAGGCCACGAAGTGGCCGCCCTTGGTAACGGGTATGCCGAGCAGGCACTCTGCGATGGTGGCCAGACGCAAGAACCCGGCGCGCAGATCGATGGGAGCAACGACGATGGTAAGGTGTGCGTTGGAGAAATCCATCTTCATGATGCAATCTCCGTTGCCGGATGCTTCTTCATCGCACAGCTCAGTTGCGCGATGAAGAAAGCAGGGTTATCGATTTGCATCTCCAAGCGCAACCCTCCCGGCAAAAAGACCGACAAAATCCCCGAACAAATTGGAGTCCTTGCTGGAGCCTGCACTTTAGCGTCTTCGCTCTGACCCGTGAGTAAATTGAGTTGCTGTTCGTCCAAGGTAATGAGTGAAGCGTCAGAAGAAAGCTCTGTAGGTGTGATGACGGCTTGCTGCAGTACATTCTCGACGGTGTCGCAAGCTTCGGAAAACTGTTGCGCTTGATCTTGATGACGCTCCCGCACAAGTTTCATATGCCTCGCAAACGAAGTGTGCGACGGCAAGGTGTCTCCATTGCAAAAACTCTGCAGATGCAGGCTACGAAACTCTCGAAGACTCAAACCGGAAGCAACAAACCCACTATAGACACGATCCCAATCGATACCGATTTTTTTCATTTTGCTCTCCACGAAGATTTTTCGTGAGGCCATTGTTATCGATTTTTTGGGAGGCCATTTTGGCTATGGGAAGCTCACGAGATTTCTCACTTGGTAACGGGAATGCCGAGCAGACACTCCGCGATGGTAGCCAGACGCAAAAAACCGGCACGCAGATCAATGGGGGCAACGACAATGGTGAGGTGCGCATTGGAGAAGTCCATCTTCATGATGCCGTCTCCGCTACCGGGTGCTTTTTCATTGCGTGGCTGAGTTGCATGATGAAAAAAGCAGGGTTGTCGATTTGCATTTTCAGGCGTAGCCCACCCGGTAAGAAGACCGACAGAATCCCGGAATAATCGGGAGCCACACTCTGGGGTTGAGCGTCTGTATTAGCGAGCCGACCTTCAAGCAGGGCCAATTGCTGCTCATTCAAGGTAATGAGCGTGGTGCTGGAAGAAAGTTTTGCAGAAGTGAAAGAGGCTTCCGTTAATGCGGTCTCGACTGCGGAGCAATCATGGGTAAATTGCTCCGCGCGGTTGCAACAACACTCCCAGGCCAGTTTCATATGCCTCGCAAAAGATGAGCGCGAGGGCAGTGAAACCTTGTGGCAAAAAGACCGCAGGTGCGTTTCATAGAATTGACGGACGCTCAAACCGGAAGCAGCAAAGCCGCTATAGACACGGTCCCAATCGATATCGAGTTTGTTCACTCTGGTTCCCACGACAGTTTTTCGTGAAGTCATTGTTATCGATTTTTGGGGAGACCATTTTGGCTATGGGAAGCTCACCCACGAAGATTGGTTATGAGATCATTGTTATCGATTTTTCGAAAAACCATTCATCTATGGGAATCTCACATTTCGCTGGAAACTCTTAAATGCCACAAGCTGGGCTTGAGGATGTTGAGTGATAGAAAATTTCCGTTATATGAGTATTTGGTAATGTTGTAGTGAATATTAATTAAGGGAAATAATTCCTATCGTTGGTTGACTTTTTATTGGGCCTGATGTGTTTGAAGTAAAATTGAAGAAACTTAGGCCCTAGTAAAAACATAAAGAAGATTCTTTTATTTTTGACAAGAGTTAATAATTTTAGGTCTCTAAGATCTTTAAATGCATTGAAAACGAGATGAACATTGTAATGAGTTAAATTGTTTTGGTATGTGTTTCGTACTTGTGCCCACCATGTGTCAACAAAAAAAACTTTCTAAATATCCCCTTGAAGTAGGTGGAAGATTGTTAGAGTTGATTAGAAATTTTTTTTGCAATATAATAGTCTCCTGTGAATGTATTTATTGTATTTGTTATTGAGGATAAGCGAAGTCGTCTAAAGTATAGAATTTCGTGAATTACAATTCCTGTCTTAATTTTTGGTAAGATTGATAGAAAGAAGTCTATATCCTCTGCGTTATGTAAGGAATTATTGAATCTTTGATTTGATATTATGGATGGGGAAAAAAAGCGATTAACTAAACCGTATCCTGCAGTTATATTTGTTGTCCCATTTTTTTTGCGACGTTTTGTGAAGTATTGTTTGGGAACAGATACTTCATTGAGAACTTCAACAAAGGTTTGATGCGGGAATTTGTTCCTTCGAGGATATGTGCCGATTTTGTCAAAATCACACCTTCCAAAAACAATATAGTCAATTTTGTCTTTCCTTACATGTGTAATTATTGTTTCAAGATAGTTGTGTGAAACATAATCATCTGGATCAATGAAGCCGATAAATGAATAAGTTCCATCTGTTTGAATGGCATCTAAGGCTATATTTCTAGCTGCCGCTACTCCTTTGTTTTCTTGGTGAAAAACTTTTATTCTGGGATCTTTTTCTGAGTATTCATCAAGAATTTTTCCGGAGCAATCGGAAGATCCGTCATTAACGGCGAATAAAGTAAAGTTCTTGTATGTTTGGTTTAATACTGAATCGATGCATTCGTGTAAATAGTTTTCCACATTAAATACTGGAACGATAAGTGCTATTTTTGGGCTGTTTGTATGTTTCATTTTGTCAAGGATGTTTAGATTGACTTTTTTCCCAGGGGGCAGGATTTGGAAAAAGCGAGTGGAAAAATTTATCAAACAAAAGTTTATTGTCTATAGCGTTGACGCAAACTGTTTTTGGATGACAAAAGTTGACATCTCGCATAGTTTTTTTTATCGATTGTCGACAGGATACCCATATTTCTCTCTGTTTAAAAAAGCATAGAAGCCTGTTAAAAAGATTGGGAGTGTGTATGTAAATTTTCTTTGCTCCAAAGCAATATGCCATTTCGTAAGAGATGATCAATCGTTGGATTTCTTCATAGCTTCTAAATGGAGAAATGTTGTATTCGTATATTTCTGGGTATTTGCTCATGCATTTTTCCCAAATGCTTTTTGTATAGGAGTCGCAGGAGTGTGAAAATGTATCAAAAGGTATGGTTCTATGATTTTTTTCGCAGAAAAGAAGCCAGGCAAATTGTAATGTCGATATAAAAGACTTATTTAAAGTGCTTAATTGCTTTGTTATTTCCGCTTTGGTTGTGTGGTGTTTAGCTTTAGTTAATCGCACAATAGGAATGCCATTTGAATCAAAAAAATCAGAAACACGCAATTTCTCTAATACGATCATGTCATCATTTAGATATATGAAGTGTTCTGATAGATTCGGAATTTTATTAATATAAGTTTCAATTACATTCGAATTAAATGTTGGTAATAAGCGGTGAGGGATGATTTCTTTATGGTCAACAATTGTGATTAATGGGTGATCTTTTAGCCAGTTTGGAGTTTGGTTGTTAGTAATTATATAAATATGATTTATCCAAGATAAATTTCTCCTTATGGATCTAAGGCTATAAAGCAATTCATTGTTATCTGTATATCGAATGTCGCCTATGCTGTCATTGGAAAACTCTTTGTTGTGTTTCTGGAGAAGATGAAGCTTCTGTTCTCGAAACACGGGGTCGTTGCCATTACACCAAAGGTATACTAAATCAACTGGAAAGGTTTTCATATCATTTATATTTATTAGAGTTAAGTGCTTAAAGGTAAAAATTATGGTGTAGATGGTTGAGGATTTTTCTTGTTATGTCAGATAATTTCTGTGGATTAAAATTTCTTGTGCTGCTTATTTCGTCGATTATGTTTTTAATATTTTCTATCGTGTAAAATGAATATTCGAGTTCAGTCCAATTTCCACGTCCTCGACCAAAATGTGCGATTGCAAGATAAAGCTGAATCGCGTTTGAACAGAATGCATTCAAAGCAGAATCTGACCATGTAATTACTGTTCCCTGGACATCTTTTCTTCTGTTATAGGTGATGGCTAAGCCTGCTCCGCCTATAGCCCCAACCACTGTACCAAGAAGGGTTCCGAGCCCCATGGAAATCCCGCCTGTTGCTAAATCACCCGCCAGACCTCCTACTGCGCCAGTCCCAATAGCCCCTACAACTGCAGTAGGTGTGGTTGGTACAGCACTTGCTACATTCCAGTTGGTTTGTAGTTGTTTGAGAATTTCTTTTCGAACTCCTTTCCCCTTCAGCGAATTTATGACGAGCAGTTTGTCAGTTAGTGCACAAAATTCATCGGCTGCTCTGGCTGACAAGGCGGTTTGTGCTGCACTGATCGGATCTTTAACGGTTTCGTTTTTATATAGGCCCAGTCGCTTGCTCAAGAACTTGACTTGGTCAATTACAGACAAGTTTTCGGCGATTTCTTTGTCATTCGCAAGCTTGGTTAGGTAGTCGGCGAGTGCTTGGATGCTTGCGTTGTAGGCCGCTCTTCGTTGGCGAGACCAAACCTCTCTCAATCCCTCAAAAGTGCTCTGGAGCTCTTCCGGCAGGGCTTTACCGATGGCATCAAAAAGCACAAACTCCTGTACCCAACAACGGGCAAAGGCATCCATTGGAAGCACATCGCTCACGATGGGATACGATGACATCGCATTCTTCCATCTATCGACCTCAGCTTCTTCTGCTTCAGGAGATTTGGGTTCCCCTATTTGGTTGAGAAGCACAATGACGGGCTTACCGATCCACTCCAGGATTTTCATCTCGGCAGATACGTAAGGTGCTGTATCGGGCAACTCAGTGGCATTGACAAGGTACAGAACTACATTCGAGATTTCTCGGACGTGTTTGATCGCTTTCTGATTTAACCACTGAGTTTTGTTGGCAACACGATCCCATACTTCGGCGAGGAACCAACCGACGGGGTTAGAACGACCTTCGAGGCGTTTCGCAAGAGCAACCGAATTCCCGAATCCCGGAGTGTCCCAGAGAATGAGTTCACACCCTTCAGGACTGCGGGCGAGAACATAGTCGTCTGTCGTTTCCGTGACGTGAGCGCGGTCTGCAACTTCACCGATGTCGCGAGAGAGTAGTGTTCTGGCAAGCGTTGTCTTACCGATGTTGGTGTGACTGACTAAACTCAGGTGAATGCGCATTGGATCATATGACATTGCTTTCTTCCTTGATGTCAGTCGTTGATACTTGTCCGGTTGTAATTCGTGGCGCGGCCCAGGTTCTTAGTGCTTTGATGGTTTCCAGTTGAGATTCGGATGTTCCTGTTATTTGGAACATTGTCGCACTGCGACTAGAGCCAAAGCTACTCCAGGCATTTTCTCGTTCTTTTATCCTTTCCGGCATAGATGCGAACCGCGTGGAAAATTCTTTCAGATCGACCAGCGCCGCAACAACTGCAGAACTTTGCTTTTCATATACATCGCGGGCACGCACTATTAGTGCTCCGTGAACATCATCTTCAGGTATTTCCATGCCGTCAAACCAGATGAGAACGACTGGCCGCCGCAGGTTGGGAGTTAATGCAGGTAGAGCCACTTCCGCGTCATTAAAGTCCACTGCGTGGGCACAGGAGTCACTGGCTTCTCCCCAATGACGACAGAACAGAGCAATGTTGGCGTCGCGTTCAGGACGATTGGTTGTTGAGGTGATGATAATCAGGTTGCCGATCACAGCATCTTGGGCACATTGTTCCAGAATGTTCCCGAAGTAAGGAGCGTCAATCACCAGCGTCGTATTGGCCTTAAAGCGACGCATGCGCCATGTGTCAAAAACCGCAAACACCAGACGCGGAATGATGACGAGGATACCGATCAGAATCATCATTCGCAGGAGCCAAGGTGCTGCCGAAATCGGAGTTTCCAGATAGGGAAGTCGGTCGGCACGCATCTCTGTGACGGTGGCAAGATCAGGCATCGGCAGCAAAGGACCTACTGCAGGGATCAGCCCGTAGGTGTAGTCGATAAAAGTTTTGACGCTTTCCGGGCTTTCAGCAAGCCAAGTGCTTTCCCAACCTGCCCAATATGCCGTGCCGAAACCGCGAACAAGAAGACTGGCGACAATGCCGAGCGTAAAGGCAAGTGCAGCAAAATGAAGGGTACGCGCAACATGCATTCGTACAAGTGGAGAAACAAACTGAGTCCACTCGGCATAGAAATGAGCTTTGTAGCCTTTGCGTCGCAATGTGCTGAAGCTCGCCTTTTCCACAAAGGCGATCAAAGAGCTTCTGAGCGGCAGCGCGAAATGATTGCTGCTTGTGCCTATCAGGCCGATGGCACAGCAGAAAAGCGCACAGTAGACCAACAGGTTCCAGAGGATGACTGTCCAATAGGGCGGCGAAAGGAGATTCACAATGTGCTCGGGACTCGCAATGCGATCAGTTAAGCCGCCTAGGACAAACGCCAAAAGGATAAAGAGCGGAGAGAAGAACTTCGGAAGGCGAGCCTTGGTGCTGAGTTTGGTGTTTATGCCGCGCTCAGCTGTTTCTCGAAGCACAATCTTTGCACGTTCTGTCAGAAGCTTGACCGGATCCGCTCCTTCACCGACCGTATGAGCAGCACGTAAGCTCGCGGCTTCGGCATTGGCTTGTGTCCAACCGATTGCTGCATCGTTGGATTCTTCTATGGCCTTGGCAAGCAGAATAACCTTAGCCTGTTGAAGCGTCAGCCGAACCGATGTCCGTTTATTCATTGCCATGACACGCAGAGATCCTTTTATACATCCGTCTTCTAATTCTAAGGGGCAGGAGCTATCAGCACCTTAGATTTGTGCATGTGCAACTGCCGCAGCCAATTCTTTGGTTGCGGCGCCGGGATCGGATTGTCCGCAAATAGCCGACACGACGGCTACGCCGTCAGCACCGGCGCGAATAAGGTCTCGAACAATCGGTACTTTCACACTGCCGATGGCGACCACAGGGCAAGGCTTGCGGGAAGCAAGTTCGGCAAAGCCGTCAATGCCAAGTGCTGCTCCCGCATCCGTTTTTGTACTGGTGGAAAAAATCGGCCCGATGCCAAGGTGGTCGACAAATGAGGTATCGACAGCCGCCAATTCTTCGACATCGGAAACAGAGAGTCCTAAGAACCTATCGGAGCCGATGATGGCGCGAGCGTCTTGCACTGACAAATCGTCTTGTCCGACATGAAGGCCTTCGGCATCTACGGCAAGACAGACGTCGGCGTGATCGTTGATAATGAGCGGAACTCCAGTACCCTGCAAGACTTTTTTGAGTTCACGTCCGCATTCAACTAGGGCACGTTTTTTCCAATGGGGAGCACGCAGTTGTACGCACGTAGCACCGTTATGGACAGCGGCGCGAGTTGTCTCAATCATGCCCTGTGCACCCCCGCAAAGATCGGGGTCAAGGACTAGATAAACCGAAAGATCAATGGCGGGACGCATCAATAGAAGTCCTTGGCTTGCAGAAGATTTAGTGCATCGATGTATGCGACGGCAAAGCTGCCCGGACCGCGGGCAACGCCTGCGGCCTGCTGTGCAGCGCGTTTGGCAAGTGCACAAGCAGAAATCACGGCTTCAAGCGGGTGTTCCGTTTGAGCGACAAATGCCGCAACCATAGCCGAGAGAGAACAACCGGTGCCTACAACAATTGTGGACTTAATGGAGCCGCCAGTGCACGAAAGAATTTCTTTGCCATTCGTCGCATAGTCGGTTTTACCGGTGACGCAGACGATGGTGTTGTAGTCGTTGGCAAGTTTCACAGCAGCTTCTAGCGCAGCTTCACTCGAATCCGTGCTGTCGACACCTTTGCCGCCCTTGCCGACACCTGCCAACGCGCGGATTTCGGAGGCGTTGCCGCGGATGACAGAGGGGTGCAAGGCGAGCAGTCCGAGAATCATCTTGTCACGCCAAGGAATGACGCCTGCAGCCACCGGATCCAGTACCCAAGGCACATTGTGCTTGACTGCGCTTTTGGCGGCTAAATGCATGGCGTCAAGAAACTCCGGACGCGGCGTACCGACATTAATCAAAAGAGCGGAAGAAATCGCTGCAAAGTGAGCCGCCTCTTCACGTGCAACCACCATGGCGGGCGAAGCTCCCAGTGCCAAGAGTACGTTGGCTGTGATTTCCTGCACAACATCGTTGGTCATGCAGTGTACAAGGGGAGCGACCTGCTTAACGTGAAAGAGATGCGTGGCAATGGTTTCCGGTTCGACGGGACGAATGGGCGGCAAGTTGAGTTGAGACATAGGTGAGAAATCTTTCAGTAGAGATCAAAGGGATCCGATAGCGCGCGTCAGCATATAGCTCGCAAGCACCAACAGCATGCAGGCAAAAATGCGTTTTAAAGGTTTGGTATCGATGCTGTGTGCAACCTTGGCGCCGAAAGGTGCAGTGAAGATGCTAGCTGCAGCAACAGACACTAATGCTGGCAGATGAATATAGCCGAGCATCATCGGGAACTGAGGAAGCCCCGGTTCATTCCAACCGGTAATGATGTAGCCGAGTGTGCCGGCCGCGGCAATGGGAAAGCCGAGGGCGGCAGAAGTGCCGACGGCATTGTGCATCTTGGCGTTGCACCAAACCATAAACGGAACAGAAATAAAGCCGCCGCCCGCGCCCACCAACGCAGAAACAACGCCGATGCCGGTGCCTGCTCCGAACATTCCGAGGGTTCTGGGTAACGTACGCTTGGGTTCAGGTTTGGAGTTGATGAACATTTTGACGGCTGAAAAACCGACAAAGCATACAAAGACAAGTGAAATCCAGAAAGTCGGGAGCAGACTCGAAATTTTGGCGCCAAGCAGTGCGCCCACAAGAATGCCCGGCGCAACAGCGGCAACAACGTTCCAGAGCACGGCGCCTCGTCTATGGTGAGCTCGAACGGATGAAAGAGACGTGAACATGATCGTTGCCAAAGACGTTGCGATAGCCGTGTGAACGATTGCGGTATCGGGTACGCCGGCATAGACGAGAAGCATGGTCATGAAGGGGGTTAAACCCATCCCCCCGCCGATTCCTAACAAACCGGCTAAAAATCCCGTACAGGCGCCCAAACAAAGGAGGGCAGCAACGATTTCCCAAGACATCGAGAAGCCCTTGAAAAAAGATTGATCAGCGCCGTACATGATACCCGTCGACGCAATGCAGAGGAACTCAGAACACGGGAGTTTGACGAGGAAGGGGAAGAACCCTGTGGTTTCCGGCTACGTTGCCTGAACCGAGAGGTCAGGGTGGCCGCGGCTGGAGCGGAAAACGGAGCGGACAACGCGTGCCCGCTGCACTATCGGCTCTCGAGTTAAACGGCCTTGCACGAATGCATAGGTTAGGAACATTGGAGCCGCTGGTGAAACATCACAGGGTGTGACAATTATAGAAAAGGCCGCAGATCAACTGCGGCCTTTCGGGGAATATTTACACACGCAACGCTTGGAAACTCAACTTTCCAGGGCGGGATCCAACGCTTCATCGCATTTCATGCGAAGCGCGGCAACGCGTGAAATGGTGGCTTCGTCAATAGGCACCTGTCCCAGACGACCGGAAATGGAGTCGAATGCAATCTGAAGCGACGCCATGACGGCAACGCGCTCGGGCGTTAGAGCGCGATTGGCCGAACGCACCTGAGACGCGCGTGTATTGAGAATTTCTGCGGCACTGCGAAGATTCTCGACATCATCCTCAGAAACCTCAAAGGGGTACTCGCGATCCAAAATGGTGAGCTTGATGCGTGGCATGATGCTTGACTCCGATACCTACCCAAAGATAAGCGATGCGTCCGATTAGGCGGAGGGATGTTCGTTCGTCTGATCGGCAGTAAGCGAAACGATCAGCGAATCGATGCGGCTGCGCACGGCGGCAGCTTCTTCTTCGAGCAGTTCCACTGCTGCGGTCTTTTCGGAAAGCTGAGCCTTGAGGGCGGCGTTTTCAGCCTTAAGAGCGTTGTAGGCCTGTACCAGGCGGGCAACAGAAGATTCGAGTTTGTCAAGCTGGTCGTTCATTTCTTACCTCGTTGTCGTACGCGCAAGTTGCACGCACATGAAAAAATCAATGTCTGCGAATTTTGCCACTCGCAAAGAAGTTCTGCTTGCCTTTTTACCGCGGCACACAAATTATTTGAAGCCGAGCACGTCGGACATCGAAAAGAGTCCGCTTGTTTTGTCTTTCAGAAAGCGGGCGGCTGTAACGGTGCCTTGCGCGTATCCCGCACGCGATCCGGATTTGTGGCTGATTTCGATTCTTTCTCCGGGGCCGGCAAAAATGACCGTATGGTCGCCCACCACGTCGCCGCCGCGCAGTGCAGCAAAGCCGATGGCTCCTTCAACTCGCTCGCCTGTATGCCCTTCACGGCTTAAGACGGCAACCGAGTCGAAATCGACTCCGCGGCCTTGAGCGACGCGACGACCCATTTCAAGCGCCGTGCCCGAAGGGGCATCGACCTTGTGCTTGTGGTGCATCTCGACAATTTCGCAGTCGTAGCTTGCAAGCATGCCGCCGGCAAGCTCCAAGAGCTTAAAGACGGTGTTGACGCCAACATTCATGTTGGGAGCGAATACGACGGGGACTTTTTCGGATGTTTCGGTGATGCGTTTTTTGCCTTCTGAATCAAAACCGGTTGTACCGATCACCACACCCACGTCATTTGCTTTGCAAATTGGTAGATATGACAGCGTAGCTTCCGGTCGTGTGAAATCAATCAGAATATCGGCTTTGGCAAGTTCTGCCGTATCCGAAGAAATCAAGACACCCGTGGTTCTGCCGAATACAGAACCCGCGTCCGTACCGATTTCATTTGAACCGGGAGCTGTCAGAGCGGCAGTCAATTCCAGATCATCGCTTGCAAGAACAGCTTCCAGAATCAGTTTTCCCATGCGGCCGGTGGCGCCGGAAACAGCAATTTTCACGGCTGTCTCCTTACTGTTCGGGAGGGACAAGCGGAGTCGGAGCGAAATCCGATTCCTGACCGAGAATCATCTCGTCGGCTTGCTTTTCCGAAGGAAGGCGCCCGGCTTCGATCTTGGTGAGAATGTCCTGATCGTCGAAGTAGAGGGTGACGCGGCGCATCTGAATATCGCCGTAGCGCGGATTCAGATAGTAGGTGTAGTCCCAGCGATTGCGGTGAAACTGACTTTCGATAAGCGGTTCGCCCATCAGAAACAGCACCTGTTGGCGGGCCATGCCGACCTGCAGTTGATCGATCATTTCCTGAGTGACGAGGTTGCCCTGATGCACATCGGTGCGATAGACGTAGCTATTGAAATTGCAGCCGCTCAACGCGATAAGACCGGCGGCCAGAGGGGCCATGACGAAAAAATTGCGCAAAGACATGAGAAAGGGTGAATGCCTGAATGTGCGTAAATTGAAAACTTCCCGTTATGATAGCGGGTATTAGCTTGATATGAGCCTAGCAAGGATCCCCAATGAGCGTAAATGACTTTGAAATTTTAGGGCCCGAAAAGGAGCTCAAGAGCGTCGGTTTGAAAGCGACGGCACCCCGCATGCGCATTTTGGAGATTTTCCAAAAGGCTCATGAGTCCGGTTCGGAACGCCACTTGACAGCGGAAGACATTTATAAGCAGCTTCTGAATGAAAACATTGAAGTGGGGCTCGCGACGGTCTATCGTGTGCTCACTCAGTTTGAAACGGCCGGACTGATTGTGAGGCATTACTTCGGTCACGACCGTGCAACCTATGAGGTCGATGACGGTGCACACCATGACCACATTGTTTGCACGCGTTGCGGTCGTGTCGAGGAATTCGTGGACAAGGAAATCGAGAAACGTCAGAAGCAGATTGCGACGCGGCTTGGATTTGAACTGGAAGGGCACTCGCTGTCGCTCTACGGCGTATGCGAAGACTGCCGTAAGAAGGAAAAATCGAAGAAATAGGTATTTGTCCTCTGAGGGTAAGAGAAAGCCGGAGTCGAGATAGTCCCGAGTCCGGCTTTTTGACGAAGGAAGCTCAACGAGCTCCTTCGTAGGTGGATTACGCTTCTTCCGTCAGCATTGGGCTAACAGCAACAGAATGGAAGCCTGCGTCAACGTAGGCCACATTGCCAGTGATGCCGCTGGCAAGATCCGAGAGGAGGAAGGCAGCCGTGTTGCCGACTTCGTCGATCGTCACGGTGCGGCGAAGCGGTGCAGAGTGTTCCATGTAGTGCAGGATTTTGTTGAAGCCCTGGATGCCGGACGCAGCAAGCGTTTTGATGGGGCCCGAGCTGATGGCATTGGCACGGATGCCCTTGGGACCGAGACTGCCAGCAAGATAACGGGTGGATGCTTCAAGAGCGGCTTTGCAGACGCCCATCGTGTTGTAATTGGGAACAGTGCGTTCACTGCCGATGTATGTGAGCGCCAGAATAGAGGCAGCGCGCCCTTCCATGAGCGGGAGTGCAGCCTTCGCAAGCACGGGATAGGACAGGGCCGAAATTTCCATAGCGGTGCGGAAAGATTCGCGGCCGACGCCGTCGAGGTAGTCGCCCGCAATGCATTCGCGCGGAGCAAAACCGATCGAATGCACGAAACCGTCAAGACCGCCCCAGCGTTCCTTGAGTTCAGCCATCACGTTGGCAATCTGGTCGTCCTTGGTGACATCCATTTCAAGGCAGATGTCGCTGCCGAATTCTTTGGCAAATTCAACAATACGATCGTGGAAGCGTTCGCCGACGTAGGTAAAAGCGAGTTCGGCACCTTCACGATGGCAAGCGCGGGCGATGCCGTAAGCAATCGAACGGTTGGACAGAACGCCCGTGATCAGAAGTTTTTTGCCTTGCAGAAATCCCATGATTGTTTCCTCGATTAAGGATTTTTCTTGTTCTTAGCGAATCTTCAATCGTTGCCCGATTGAGATTCGCGTCGTTCTTAAGCTGTTGATGATACGGATTTTAGTGACGCTGGTACGGTACTTTTTTGCAATTGAAAAAAGCGTCTCTCCGCGTTTGACAACGTGTACGTTCTTGCCGGGAGGCGGCTGTGTAACCGTTCTGGGAGGAATAACCAACACCAAACGTTGACCAATGCGAAGCTTTGAGCTTCTCAGCTTATTGGTGCGTCGAAGAGATCGCTGTGAAATACCGAATTTTTTGGCGATGGACGAAATCGAGTCGCCGCGGCGCACACGGTAAACCACGCGACGCACTTCGGGGGCAGAAAGCTTGAGTCCGGCCGACAATTCTTCCTGAGCAATTTCAGGAGCCAGTTGACCGTTGGCATCTACAAGTAACGCGGAACCGGCAAGGACACGACGCCCTTTCGGGATGCGGTTCACGCGTCGCAGTTCTTCTTCTGTCATGCCGGACTTGGCGGCGACATCGGCCAGCGTCTCACCGTCTTTAACGTGGTAGAGAACCCAACTTGACAAAGGCTTACCGGTATTGACCCAACTTGCCAAGTTGTCCATGAACACTTCCAGATTTTCCATCGGAAGCAACATGACGGAGTTGTGGCTTGCCACAATCACCGGCAGATTGAAACCGGGGTTGAGTAGACGAAACTCATCGGGATCCATTTCCGCGAGCTCTGCCGCCGTCTTCATATCAATGTCGCGGCTTTTGGTGACGCGCACGAAATAAGGCTCGTTTTCAATCGGCGGAAGGTTGATACCGTATTTTTCCGGATCGGCAACAATCTGACGAATGGCTTCCAGGCGCGGCACGTAGTTGGCCGTTTCTCGAGGCATGCGCAGATGCGAGTAATCGGCTTTACGCCCCCGAGCTTTAGCGCGACGGATGGCACGGTAAACGCTGCCTTCACCCCAGTTGTAGGCGGCAAGAGCCAGATGCCAGTCTCCGAACTGTGCGTGGAGTTTTTCCAGATAATCCAACGCGGCACGCGTGCTCTGCAGAACATCTCTGCGCTCGTCCTTCCAGAAATTTTGCTGCAGGGAGTAGATGTTGCCCGTTTGCGGCATGAACTGCCACAAGCCTGAGGCTTTGGCATGGGACAGAGCTTCCGGTTGAAAAGCGCTTTCGACGAAAGGAAGCAATGCGAGTTCGGTTGGTAAACCTCGCTGTTCTACTTCGTCCACAATGTGATAGAGATATTTGCCGGCACGCGCAAAAACTCGCTCAATATGCCGAGGGTTTCTTGTGTAGCTGCGAAGCATTGTGCTCACGCGGCTGTTTTTGAGTTCGGGCATGGCGTATCCGCGGCGGATGCGATCCCAAATGTCCACCGGAGGGGATACTTCGGCTTCCGTTGCCGGCAGTTCATCGGCCAGACGCAATTCCGCTGCGGCCGGCGTTTCGGCGCAAGCGGCAGAAGCGGCAAAGCAGATGCCGGCGGCAAAGCTAAAAAGTGCGGTGCGCAAAGACGCCATGAAAAAAAACAAAAAAGAAAACGCAACGAACACAAACGTGCAGAATTAGTAGCTGTGCGGTGCGTCTTTTTGGTTGTACGCAATGCACGGCACGGGCATAATTCTACGTTTAAATTTCCATTTTCAATCAAAGCTCAGAACAAATGGCTCAATTCGTCATGACCATGAATCGGGTGGCCAAGGTGGTTCCGCCCAAGCGATTCATTCTCAAAGATATTTCTCTGTCCTTTTTCCCGGGAGCCAAAATCGGCGTTTTGGGGCTCAACGGCGCCGGTAAGTCGACGCTGTTGAAGATCATGGCCGGTGTCGATAAGGAAATCGACGGCGAGATTACCTGGCAAAACGACCTCAAGATCGGTTATTTGCCACAGGAGCCGCAGCTCGATCCCAAAGCAACGGTTCGGGAAGCAGTGGAAGAGGGTATGGGTGAAGTGATGCAGGCTCAGGAAAAGCTGGATGCTGTGTATGCCGCTTACGCCGAGCCCGATGCCGATTTTGATGCTTTGGCTGCAGAGCAAGCTCGCTTGGAGGCCATCATTGCCGCTGCGGGAACCGACGCGTCTACGCAGATGGAAATTGCGGCCGACGCGTTGCGTCTGCCGCCGTGGGAAGCCAAGATCGCTCATTTGTCGGGCGGCGAAAAGCGTCGTGTGGCGCTCTGCCGTTTGTTGCTTTCGCGTCCAGACATGCTGCTTCTGGACGAACCGACGAACCATCTTGACGCCGAAAGCGTGGAATGGTTGGAACAATTCTTGCATCGCTTCCCAGGGACCGTGGTAGCGGTGACGCACGATCGCTACTTCCTTGACAATGCGGCCGAGTGGATTCTGGAGCTTGACCGCGGCGAGGGCATTCCTTGGAAAGGGAATTACTCGTCTTGGCTCGATCAGAAGGAAAAGCGTCTCGAGCAGGAAAAGCGCCAGCAGGAGTCCCGTGCTAAAGCCATCAAGCACGAGTTGGAATGGGTGCGCCAAAACCCGAAGGGTCGTCAGGCAAAGGCCAAGGCTCGACTCAATCGCTTCGAGGAACTCTCGAGCTATGAATATCAGAGCCGCAACGAAACCAATGAAATCTTCATTCCGGTTGCCGATCGCCTCGGCAATAAGGTCATTGAGTTCCACAACGTAAGTAAGGGCTTCGGCGATCGACTCCTGATTGACGATTTGTCCTTCACAATTCCGCCCGGTGCCATTGTGGGCGTGATCGGTCCGAACGGCGCCGGTAAGTCGACGCTCTTTAAGATGATCACCGGAAAGGAAAAGCCGGATTCGGGTTCCATCATTTTGGGCGATACGGTCAAGATCGCCGCCGTGGATCAGACCCGCGAAGGTTTGCCTAACGATAAGACAGTGTTTGAAGCAATCTCCGGTGGCCTCGACATTCTGCAGGTCGGCAAGTTCGAGATGAGTTCGCGTGCTTATCTGGGGCGCTTTAACTTCAAGGGCGGAGATCAGCAAAAGACCGTTGGCGTTCTGTCCGGCGGCGAACGCGGTCGTTTGCATTTGGCGGCGACGCTTTTGAAGGGCGGCAATGTGCTGCTGCTTGATGAGCCCTCCAACGACCTTGACGTCGAAACCTTGCGTGCTCTGGAAGAAGCTCTGTTGGAATTTGCCGGCTGTGCGCTTGTTACTTCCCACGATCGTTGGTTCCTCGACAGAATTGCAACGCACATTCTCGCGTTTGAAGGCGACAGTAAAGTTGTATTCTTTGACGGCAACTACAACGAGTACGAAGCCGATAAGCGTAAACGCCTTGGAGAGGAAGCAGCGCGTCCGCATCGCATTCGCTTCAAGCCGCTCAAGCACTAATTTGTTTGCCCTGCCGGCGCACTGATCCACAAGTGCGCCGGTTCATTCCTGAAAAGCCATGTCTGCTAATTTTGTTCACCTACGCTTTCACTCTGAATACTCTATTCAAGACGGTATCGTGCGTCTCGATCCGATCTTGGAAGAGGTGATGGCGCAGGGCGGTGTGGCTTTGGGTATTACCGACTCGATGAATTTGTTCGGCGCGCTGCGCTTTTATTCGCATGCGATGGCCGACGGTATCAAACCGATTATCGGTTGCGACCTTTGGATCACGAATCCGATTCAGGGCAAACGCGATAAGCCCTATCGACTGACGGTCTACTGTCAGAATCATGACGGCTATCTTTCCCTGTGCGAACTGCTCTCCAAAGGCTGGATGGAAAACCAGTATTTGGGGCGCGGCGAAGTCCGTATGGAATGGCTTACGCCGGAAAATTGCAAGGGTCTGATTTGTCTTTCAGGGGGACCACAGGGGGTCATTGAGCAGCATTTACTTGAAGATGAAAAGACGGAAGCACTGACCATTGTTGAGCAGCTCAAGGCGGCGTTTCCCGATCGCTTTTATTTGGAAGTGCAGCGCGCCGGACGCAAAAACGATGAAGCCGTAGTTGCGGGCATTGCCGAATTGGCCGTGCAGACAGGACTACCAATGGTCGCAACGCACCCGGTGCAGTTTCTTCACAAAGACGACTTCGACGCACATGAAGCGCGTTGTTGCATTGCGGACGGGTATGTTCTCGCGGATCCGCATCGTCCTAGACTCTATACGGAAGAGCAGTATCTCAAGACCGAAGAAGAGATGCGGGAGCTCTTTGCCGATATTCCGCAGGCAATCGACAACACGGTGGTGATTGCGCAGCGCTGCAACCTGGACGGCGTTTTCCAAAAGCCGCAGCTGCCGCTTTTCCCGACGCCCGAGGGTGTGTCGCTTGACGAGTACATGTCGCAGCTCTCCCACGAGGGCCTGGAGCGGCGTCTGGAATTCTTGTATCCAGACCAAGCCGAGCGCGACGCTCGTCGTCCTGAATATATTGAACGACTGGAGTATGAGCTCAAGACGATTTCGTCGATGAAGTTCCCCGGGTACTTTCTTATCGTTCAGGACTTCATCAACTGGTCCAAGCGCAACGGCGTTGCAGTAGGACCGGGGCGCGGGTCCGGTGCGGGTTCTTTGGTTGCGTATGCGTTGGGTATTACCGACTTGGATCCGTTGCACTATGGGTTGCTGTTCGAACGCTTTCTTAACCCGGAACGCGTTTCGATGCCCGACTTCGACGTGGACTTCTGCCAGTACAACCGCGATCGCACGATTGAGTACGTCAAGCGCACCTACGGTGCGGATGCCGTGAGCCAAATCGTGACGTTCGGTGCCATGGGCGCCAAGGCTGTTGTGCGTGACGTCGGACGCGTGCTCAACATGGGTTACGGCCAGGTTGATGAACTTGCCAAACTTATTCCGCAGAAGCCGGGTTTGGACGTGACACTTGCCAAGGCTGCCGAAATGGAACCGGCCTTTAAGGAAAAAGCCGAGGAGCCGGCTTACGTTGAACTGATGAGTTATGCCGGAAAGCTTGAAGGCATCACGCGAAACCTAGGTATGCACGCAGGTGGTGTGCTGATTGCACCGAGTAAGCTCACCAATTTCTGTCCGCTTTATAACGCAGACGGCCGTCCCGAAAACACCGTTAGCCAGTTCGACAAGAAGGACATTGAGAATGTAGGCCTCGTAAAGTTCGACTTCTTGGGACTCACGACACTCACGATTCTTTCCAAGGCGGCGGAGTATATCGATCGTCTCAATCCCGGCACCAAATTCGATCTTGCTCGCATTCCGACGAACGACAAGCAAACGCTGGAACTCTTTCAACAGGGCAACACGGGAGCGGTGTTTCAGTTTGAATCGGACGGCATGCGTGAGCAATTGCGCAAGGCCAAGCCCGACTGCCTGGAAGACCTGGTGGCACTGAATGCCTTGTATCGCCCCGGCCCGATGGATCAGATTCCTCACTTTATCGACCGTAAGTTCGGTCGCGAAAAGGTGGAATATCTGGATCCGCGCATGGAGCCGATCCTGCGAGAAACATACGGCATCATGGTCTATCAGGAACAGGTGATGCTGGTGGCCCGGGCAATCGGCGGTTACTCGTTGGGCGGTGCCGACTTGTTGCGCCGAGCGATGGGGAAGAAAAACGTCGAGGAAATGAAGCGACAGCGCGCGGTTTTCATTCAGGGCGCAGCCGAGCGCGGCGTGACAGCAGAGACTGCCACCGAAATCTTCGACTTGATGGAAAAGTTTGCGGGCTACGGCTTTAATAAGTCGCATGCTGCAGCTTATTCCTATGTAGCTTGGCAAACGGCTTACCTCAAGGTTCACCATACCGCATGCTTCATTGCCGGCAACATGTGTCTGGTGATGAACCAGGGCGAGAAAATGCGCGAGTTGGTGGAAGGTGCACGCGAAATGGGCGTGAGCGTCCGTCAGCCCGACATCAACATCAGCGAATGGTACTTTACAGTGCCGGACGCCAAGACTATTCGCTTCGGGTTCGGTGCCATCAAGGGTGTCGGACAAAACATCGTCGAAGATCTGCTTGATGAACGACTCCTTAACGGTCCGTTCCTTGACATTTTTGATGTTGCGGCCCGCGTTCATTCGATGAATCGAAAGGTGTTGGAACAGCTAATCAAAGCAGGCGCCTTTGATTCGATTGATAAGGATCGCGGCAAGCTCTTTGCCAACGTTGAAAATGCGATTCAAGCAGGGCAAGCGGTTGCCGCATCTTTCGGGCAGGCGAGTCTTTTTGCTGATGAAAACGGTCTGGAAGAGCGTATTGTCAACTGGAAAAAAGCAGAGAAATGGGATGATCGAAAGCTTTATACGCAGGAGCGCGACGCCTTCGGTTTCTGTTTAACGGGAGACATGTTTGATCCGTACAGAGTCGAAGCCCGTAATTTCTCGATTCCGTTTAAAGATGTAAGAGACAGTCGCGAGCAGCAAACCATCGCAGGTATTGTGCAAAGCGTACGCACGGTAGCCGGCAAACGCGGCAATTTCGGCATAGTGGTTCTCAGCGACGGCCAGACGACGATGGATGTGCTTGTCTTTGCCCGAGCCTACGAAAACTATCGACAGATGCTAAAGCCCGACGAAATGCTCATCTTCACTGGTAAAGGCCGCAAAGATGAGCGCAGCGGCGGCATGTCTTTTGTCTGCGACGAAGTGCTGACGATTGAACAGATGCGAGTGCGACATGGGGCTACCCTTCAGCTCGAACTGACGGAGGGGGCTTCTTTGGAGTCGCTGGCTAAGACACTTCAGGCCGGCAAGAGCGATTCCGTTGAGAGTGTGCCGTGTGAAATTTCACTTAGCTGTAATGGAATAGAAGCGCAAATAACGCTTCAAAGCAGTTACGCACCGACGGACTCGCTAGTCAATCAGCTTAGGAACGATCAGAGTGTGGCTTCGGCGAAATTCGTGTACTGATTCAACGGAAAGTTCTGAGGGAGTGTTTCACAGCTACTCCCTCTGATGGTGATTCATTTCAGAGTTGAATTGATTGCCTGAAGAACTTCCGAAACTTCCGGCCAACGACCGTTTTCGCCCAGGACAATTGCGTCTGGATTCCAAGGCCCAGTGCGTTTGGTATCGGTGACACCGACTAAAGTAATTTGTTTAGCTCCAACTGCAGCGGCGATGTGGCTGACGCCGGAGTCGTTGGCGATGACGATTTGAGCCCGTTTTGCTAGAGCTGCAAAATTTCCCAAAGTGGTCGGAGGGAGAATCGTGGCATCTGGACAAGCGGCTTTGGCAAGAGCTTCTTCTCGAACGGAAGGAAACACAATGGGTTCCATGCCTTTTTCTCGCAACGGAGCAACAAGCTCGTTGAAGTGTTCCCAGTGTTTTGCTTTACCGTGGTGTTTACCTCGGGCGATCGGCGCCAGCAGGGCAAATTTAGCTGGAATGTTGTATTGCTCTATCAGGTTTTTTGCGGCGGCTTCGTGTCGTTTGAATAGCACCAAACTCAGCCGTTCCGGGACTTTATCGAAAGCGGGCGTTCCTCCCCATGCTTTGATGGCTTCGTGTACAACATAGAAAAAGCGTTCAACTTCATGCATCGGACCGGGTTCAGGAATACCGAAATTCAACAGCAACGACCGCATGTCGGTTTTTAATCCCGTGGTCTTTAAACGACCCAGTTTGAAGAGAAGAGCCGAGCCGAAAGAATTGGGAAAAAGAAGTCCTTGAGTGGCACCTGCGTTGTGCGCAAGGTACCGAATTCGTGACAGGTCTTCTGAGATGTGACCTTCAATCGGATCGAATCTCCATCCCATGCCGGCCATCAGATCTTCCGCCCACCGTTTGCCAATCAGTGCCGGCGTGTAACCGCTGGCGGCTAACAAGCGCAGAGCAGGAAGACACATACAGCAATCGCCAACGTGGTTGGGAAGACGACAAAGAACGACAGGCATAGGTTGACCTTAAGGTACAGGTGAAAAGATGACACATGCGATTCGGACCGACTCAGTCTACTGACAGGCGACTGTGTGAACTAGCCCAACCGCGTAGGGCTACATTGTAAAATCTGCAGAACAAAATCTGAATGATTTAGGAAATTTGAATGACCTTGGGTAAGGAAAGTAAACAACAGGATAAGCCGGAGCGTCGCGAGCAAGACGCCGTTAGGCGTCTTTTTTCATATGTGCTGAGCTACAAAAAGTGGCTTTTCATATCGATGTGCGCCATGGTGATCACCGCCTGCTCATCCTCGCTGATTGCACTCCTAGTGGGACAATTGACGGATAAAGGGTTCTATGAGAAGGATCCGACGGCAATCTGGTGGGCGCCGGGGGCCTTGTTGATCATCTCACTCGCCCATGGCCTCTCAACTTTTACAAGTTCCTATTTTCTGCAGAAGATCTCTCAAGATGTGTTGTATCGCTTCCGAACACAGCTGTTTTCGCGAGTGCTGTGTTGGCCTGCGCATATCTATCAGAAGCGCAATTCAGGGACTGTTGTTTCCGTATTCATCAACCAAGCTGGCACAGCATTAGGCACTGCGGCGGAGCTGATCGCAACGATTTTCCGTGACTCGTTGCAGATTGTGGCGCTGTTGTGTGTTTTGTTTTATTACAACTGGCAGTTGTCGTTGGTGTCTTTTGTTGTTGCGCCGTTTCTTGCGCTCATTATCCGCTGGGTGGGGAGAAAGGTTCGGCGCTACGGCGGTGGTTTCCAGAAATCGTTGGCGGATTTGACAAGCGTTGTCCAAGAAGGGTACGGTGGACAACGTATGGTCAAGATTTACGATGCCTATGCTTATGAGCAGGGACGCTTTACAAAGGCAAATGGCCTGATGAAAAAGCTCGCCTTACGTATGCAGATGGTGTCGGGCTCCGGTACGCCGATGACGCACTTTGTCAGCATGTGCGCAGTGAGTATTGTGGTCATTGTGGCTTTGCTTCAAGCTCAGAACGGACTTCTTACGCTAGGGGAATTCATTACTTTCCTTTCGGCGCTTTTGCTGTTGTTGACTCCGATTCGTCATTTGTCGTCACTTAATGGCGCGACTGCCCGAGTGCGTGTAGCTGCCGAGAGCATCTTTGAAATGCTTGATGAACCGGAAGAAATTGATCCCGGTGATCGAGTGCTTTCTGCAGTAAAAGGTGATGTTCGATTTGAGCACGTAACTCACCAATATGCAGGAGCGGGCAAGCTGTCTGTTCGAGATTTCACTTTAGAAGTCAAAGCAGGTGAAACAGTTGCATTGGTTGGTGCCTCCGGTGCGGGTAAAACCACTTTAATTAATCTGATTCCGCGATTCTGGGTTCCGATCTCGGGCGAGATCTATTTTGACGGAGTACCGCAAAGTTCCGTGACGCTGAGGAGTCTGCGTGAGCAAATTGCACTGGTGAGCCAGGACATTGTTCTTTTCGACGACACGATCGCTGCCAATATTGCCTATGGAAATGAGAAGGCAACGCGAGAAGACATTGAGGAGGCGGCACGCGCTGCATACCTGATGCCGTTTGTCGAATCGCTACAAAAGGGACTGGATACACCTGTCGGTGAGGCTGGTAGTAAATTGTCCGGAGGTCAAAAGCAACGTATTTCCATTGCGCGTGCACTTCTGAAAAACGCTCCAATTTTGCTTTTAGACGAAGCAACGAGTGCGTTGGATACCGAGAGCGAAAAATACATTCAAAAATCTCTCGATGAGTTGATGAAAGGCCGGACGACTTTTGTTGTGGCGCATCGTCTCTCAACAATCATTGGAGCTGACAAGATCGTCGTGATGAAGGACGGTCAGATCCAAGAGGTTGGCAAGCACGAAGAATTGTTGCAGAAGAAGGGGCTTTACGAGCATCTCTACAACATTCAATTTGCGTCTAAGCAAAACGAAGCAACTAACGAAAATTAAATTTTCAGTACAGAAAAACGAAATCATGAAGAAACTTCTTTTGATTTCTGCATTGGCAGTGCTAGGGGTGACTTCATTGTCGGCATGTTCTGACAACGAAGTGGCGGACGTGTCACTCGGCGTGTTTACCCTCAAGGACATCAAGCTCAACAGTTTTGTCGATCCGTTGGTGCCGGGTGTGACATGTCACGTTGCCAGCATTGAAGCCAATCTTTCACTGTCGGATCCCTCCGACAGTGCGGTCAGTTGCCGTCAAACCGGAGAAATTACTCCCGAGATGATTGCTCGCATAAAGAAGGGCAAACAGGGAGAGGTGATTTTTGAAAAGTCGAAAAGCGTGTTTCTCAAAACGTTGAAGATCCGCCGGATTTTTGATGAAAAGACACAGACATTGATGTACTTGTCGTATTCAACAAGGGAAACGTCGGGGAGCTTTAAGCACAGTCTTTCGACGGTTCCCTTGTGGGGTACCGCAGCTTATGTCCACCCCCAGAGCGACTCGGTGCAATCGTCTGAAGGGACGCAATCCCGTAGTTTTTAAAAATGCACTTTTTCACTCGCTTGAAACCTTCTGATTCGTTTCGTGCGCAACTTACCGAAACCGTTTGGCTATCGGTTTTGTTTGCTGTTGCAGGCGCGCTGATTGCACTTCGTTATCTTACGGGGCTACCTAATGCTCAGTGGTGGCAGTCTGTGTACGTTTTTCTGGCGGCTTGCGGTGTCTTTTTTGTAGGACATCTTTTATTGCAGGCGGTTCTGGTCTTACCGTGGGCTCGGTTCAAGTCAAGATGGAGAAGATCGGCTGCTTTCTTGCTAACGCTGTTTCTCTTGGTTGCACTTGTTACCGATACATTTGTCTACCAACAATATCGCTTTCATATCAACTGGCCAATGATTGACTTGGCTCTTGTCGGCGGTCGGGAGGTGTTTACATTCTCAACCGGTATGTGGCTGAGAATCGCATTTTTGGTCTGCTGTCTTGCCGGAGTTTCCGTTCTGTTGGTTTGGTTCGCAGGCAAACTTCAGAGTAGGGGGAGAGCAGTCTGGTGGTGCCTGGCCATTCTGGTCGGTTATGTTGCAGTCAATGGTGTTAATGCTTATAGCGTCTCGCAGAATGTGAGATCGGTGACTGTCTTAACTGAGCGACTCCCTTTGTATTACCCTATCCGTGCCAATCGATTTCTTGCTAAATTTGGCTTGGTGGCAGTTGAAGAGGAAAGGCTTTCCCTGGAAGACAAATATAGTAGTTTTCGTTATCCGTTGAATCCTGTTTGTTACGACAAAAGCAAGAATTTAAATGTGCTTCTTCTTGCAATTGATTCACTACGTGCGGATGTGGTTGATCCAAAAACAATGCCTAACGTAAGTGAACTCAAAGAACAAGCAATTACCTTTTTGGATCATTATTCGGCAGGAAACGCCACGAGATCAGGTGTCTTTGGCTTGTTTTATGGTCTGCCGCCTTTTTATTGGAAAAGTGCTCTTTCGTTGAATGTGCCTCCTGTCATGATCTCGGGTTTTCAGCAGGCTGGGTATGAAATTTCAGCATTTACAACAGCCACCTTATTACGTCCCGAATTTTATGCGACTGTTTTCTCTTCTGTGCGTCCGTTGCGCATGGGCTCTGAGAAGGGGGAAAGTGTAATTGAGCGAGATATTGAAAGTATTGATGATTTTGAAAAATGGATAAAGGGACGGGATGCTGAGAAGCCGTTTATGAGTTTCATGTTTTTGGATAGTGTACATGCTGTCTCTTTCCCTAAATATTTAGATTTGCCATATAAAAACTATTGGAATGAGGTGTCGCAAATTGAATTGGGTCCGGAGTTTGATCCTTTGCCTTATTTTAATAGTTATCGAAATTCTGCATTCTGGGCAGATGTAATGATCGATCGGGTTGTTCAAATTCTGAAAAAAAACAATTTGTTGGAAAATACAATTTTAATTATTACGTCGGACCATGGGGACGAATTCAATGACTCAGGACTGAATTATTGGGGGCACAATGGTAATTTTTCTCAGGCCCAAATAAAGATTCCTCTTGTTGTTTTGTGGCCGGGGCTTGAGTCTCGAGAAATCACTTACCGGACTACGGCATATGACGTGAGTACAACATTAATCAAGCGTGTGTTGCAGGCAAAAAATGAGGAAGAAGATTTCGGTGTAGGAAGAGATTTATTTGATAGCTCTCCAAGAGAAGTCTTTTTTTCAGGGAGCTACAGTGAAGACGCGATAGTGGCCGGTGAGGAAGTGTTACTTATCAAGGCAAGCGGAGCTATGGA
>OOAH01001174.1_pt1 | contig 24983 bp, 26 predicted proteins | sample 1671801 | NCBI WGS metagenome assembly OOAH01 (sample SAMN06348194, study PRJEB24527) | human gut metagenome | biome: human gut; feature: ankylosing spondylitis patient; material: feces | host: Homo sapiens | place: China | collected 2015-10 | reverse complement strand
ATAGAAAATGCGTGGAAAGAGGCAGAAAAAGAAATACTCGCATTATATGGGAAAAGATCCTATATGTATCAGGAGGTAAAGGAGATGAATTGTTCCATCAGCCTCAATCAACCATTGGAGCTGCTGCTGGGAGATTTCTCAACCCGAAGTGGAAATATGGATATTGCAAGTTTTTCCGAAGTTTTTTCATTTGCAAAACGCAGCGGTGGAAATTTTGTGACAATTATCGATGCAACATCCCGGCACATGCGGGTGCGCCATGAAACAGAGAGGGAGATTCAGGTACAGATTGCTTCTAGAAAGATGGAACAGAAAGTAATGAATGTGATACCGTTGTTCATTTTGTTATATCTGAAGGTGACATCCATGGATTTCCTGAATGTTTTATATGGAAATGTGGCAGGGGCATTGTTTATGACAGTATGCCTTGCAGCTTATGGTGGGGCGATTGTACTGGCAGAGAAAATAATGACAATACATATGTAGAGGGGGAAGTGTGAGAAGAAAAAAAATAATAGAAGCAGCGGTTGTTTGTATTCTGTTATTGCTGCTTGGGGCATATATGGAATTTTCCGATCGCAGTATGGACGATAAAAACAGAATTATCCGGGGCAGTCCGGGCAGTGGGCGGCAGGAAGTGGAACTTACGCTGAATGCAGGGGAGAAACTGAAAAATTATGACTATCAGGTAAGCGTTCCTGCACAATGTATTGATGAAAAGACAGCACAATCCTATTTTTCCCGGGCAGAAAAGGAAATAGACGAAACCTTTTTCCCAGAGGGAGAAGAGGCTGCACATGTAACAGAGCAGGTGCATATGAAGCCAAGCTATGTGAAAGGATTGGTAAAAGCCGACTGGACATTGGATCAATACAATGCAGTGGACGTGGATGGAACGATCCGGGAGGATCAATTAGATCCCCAGGGAGAACTTGTACAGGCGAGTGTGGCACTTACCTGTGAAAAGTACCGGGAGGAATATACGTTTTCTTTTCAAGTATACCCGAAAGTGATGTCGCAACAGGAAAAGGTCATTCATGAAATTGCAGCTGAAGTAGAGCAGCAGAGTACGCAGGAAGGGGAGAGATATCTGACGCTGCCGGATCAGGCGGCAGGGGTGAAGCTGCAATGGAAAGAAAAAAAACAGCATCTGGTATGGAAAATTTTGTTTTTTGAGGTGCTTGTCTGTTTCCTGATGGCGGGAATTGTTCTGGAGAGAAAACATACTGCAGATCATATAAAAAAAGAGCAGATGAAACTGGATTATGCGGAAGTTGTGAGTAAACTTCTGATTTTACTGGGAGCAGGCATGTCATTAAAACAGGCATGGAATAGAATTTCCGCTCAATACTCTGATAAAAGGCAGAAAAAACAAATAAAAGAACGGTATATCTATGAAGAAATGATAATAACGAATCACGAAATCCTGGACGGGGAAAGTGAACGTCTTGCATACCAGAAATTTGGAGAAAGAGTGGATTTGGGAGAGTATCAGAGACTCATTCGGATTCTTTTACAGAATTTACAGACCGGAAGCAGGGGATTATGTAAACTTTTGGAACAGGAATCGGAGAATGCACTGGAAGAAAGGAAAGCACTGGCCTGTAAATTGGGAGAAGAGGCAGGAACGAAAATGCTGTTGCCGCTTATGATGATGCTTGGCATCGTGATTGCCATCATTATGATTCCGGCAATGCTGTCATTTCAAGTATAAGGAGGAAAAATTATGTTAGGATTTAAAAACTTTTTGATGGAAGAAGATGGGGTAGGAGTTGTAGAAATGGTGCTGATCGTTGTGGTGCTGATAGGAATTGTTGTGTTGTTCAAGAAAAAACTGACAACGCTGGTTTCTGATATTTTCAACACGATTAAAGAACGCACAGGGGAGGTATAGTGAGGAGAAAGGCGAGTATTACTGTGTTTGCAGCCCTTTCACTGATGCTGGTGGCGCAGCTTCTTTTTACACTTTTAGAAGCAGCGAGACATTATGAACTTCAGAAAGTATTGTATATGAATACGGATACGGTTTTGGAATCCGTTTTTGCCGATTATTGCAGTCCTTTGTGGGAAACTTACAAAATCCTTGGAGTACGGGTGGAAGATACAAAAGGTAAATTATGTTTTAATAACAGGGAAGCACAGTTGCGTGGCCTTACATCGGATCATCTTGGAAGCAAAGAACAAAAAACTTTGCTTTCCGGGATGAGTCTGTTGACCGCGGAGATGACAGATGCAAGGTATGACCCCTATCGATTGCTGACAGATCAGAATGGTGTCGTATTTCAGAAGGCTGTGTGTACTTATATGAAAAAGAATATTGCATATGAGATGGCAAAGTCCGTCTACAATCATTATGAAGCAGTAAAAGAAGTAAAAAAGGACTATAAAAATCCGGATGAGGGTATTGCAGATGCAATGGATGCACTGAAGCATCCGGAAAAATATGAAACGGAGGGGGCAGGTAATTCATCATCCCGGCAGTTAAAAGGGGAAGCGCGTCAGGGGGATAAAACAAAGAAAGAGGATTCTGGAGAAAAGGCAACGCCAACAGAGAATCCTTTAGAAACGGTGACAGAAGTAAAAAAAGAAGTGGTACTATCCCTTGTTTTGCCGGAAAATACAAAGGTATCCGGAAAATCTATTAATATAGAAGAAACTGTTTCACACAGAAGTCTGGAAAAAGGTACGATGGATTCTTATGTGGGAACAGACTGGTATCAAAAAGTATTGTTTTATCAGTATCTGGTGAATTATCTTGGAAACTATGTGGAAAAAAAGCAGGATCGCGTATTGGAATATGAGCTGGAGTATGTTTTGGGCGGAAAAAGAAATGACGCGGATAATTTAAAAATTGTGGTTTCGGAGCTGCTGGCAATGAGAGAACCGTTAAATATGGCCTCATTAACCGCATCTTCCCAGCGACAATCAGAGGCAATGGCACTTGCGGTCACGTTGGCGGGAGTATCCGCAAATCCGGCCGTAATCGAAGCTGTAAAATACGGAATCTTAGTAGCGTGGGCATTTGCAGAAAGTGTGTTAGATGTAAGGACACTATTGTCCGGTGGGAAAATTACAATGATAAAAAGTGATGCGGACTGGACTTCAAATGTACATATGATTCCGGAACTTTTGTCGGGCTGGTCTGTGGCGAAAGATTGTTCTCAGGGATTGGATTATGGACAATATGCTGCCATTTTGCTTTTGTTTCATAAGGGAAATACCCTTGCAATGCGCACCATGGATGTGGAGGAAGCGTATGTACAGACACAGGAAGGGTACGAAAATTTTCAGATGGACCACGTTTTGTGTGAAACTGAGCTTACTGCCACCTATGAATTCCAACCGGTATTTCTTGGCTTTGTATCCATCCTTGAAAATTTCTCAAATGGATTCCGGATTCAAAATCATTCCGGATATAGTTATTTTCATGGGAAGGAGGGGATGTAAGGATGTCTTTTGGACAGTGGAAACCAACAATTACCCTCAAATATCAACCTTTTCCGAAGCAGGCATGTATTCATAAGATAATAAACGAACCAATAGATTCGAATCCGCAAGACGATATCTATAACCTGGGAGAACATCCTTGCCAAAAGGCATCCTTATGTTCCTTTTTTAAGGGATCGTATACGCTGGAAGCAGCCGTGATTATTCCTGTAGCAGCCGTGTTTTTCCTTACGCTCTTATTTTTCTTTCGGGTATTGCAGATTCAGACAGAAGTTCAGGAGGCGTTGAATTATGCAAGCAGAAAAACAGCATGTGAAGCATCTGCCGTTTCGTCGCAAACGGGGCTTCTGGTATCTGCGGAAGCGTATTTTAGAAAGGAGCTGGGAACGTACAGCCTGCCGGAAAAATATATTCGCGGTGGAAAACATGCGATTACGATGGCAAAATCCGATCTGTCAGGAAATTATATTAATTTGCAGGTTAATTATTACATTAAAATTCCAATTAGCTTTTTTGAGGTAAAGGGTGTTGGTATCTGTCAGAAAAGTAAGAGCCATAAGTGGATTGGCGACCGTACAGATGGAAAGCAGAGTGATTATGTGTATGTTACAAAACATGGAACTGTTTATCACAGGAGCAGAAAGTGCCATTATCTGGATTTGAGTATTAAAAGTACGGATTATGCACAGATCAGCAGTATGAGAAACAAAAATGAACATAAGTACAGCGCATGTTCCGGGTGCGTGGCAAAAAATCATGTTGCCGGAAAGGTGTATGTGACGGATTATGGAACCTGTTATCATAGTGATCTTGCCTGCAGTGGGCTAAAAAGAACTATTTATCTGATCCTTTTGGAAGAGACGGGAGGAAAAAGAGCCTGTGGTAAATGTGGTGCGAATACGGAGGTGAGGTAAAATCATGCAGAATAACTATGAAATGATCAGAATGTGCATATTGACGTTTGGATTGGCAGGACTCTCCTGGGAAGATATGAGAAAACAGCAACTTCATGGCTGGGCAATTTTGCTTCTGGGAATATCAGGCATGACCATATCACTGCTGGGGGGCTGTTGGAAAAATCCGGTATGGTTTTTGGGATTATTGCCGGGGATATTTATGCTTATACTGGCCTGGAGTACAAGGGAAAGTATTGGGTATGGAGACGGTCTGGTAATTTTAGGTATGGGATGTTTTTATGCACTGGGTGAAATAATGGGAATTGTCATGATTGCCATTACCATTGCGGGAATTACGGCTCTTGGTTTGCTGGTATTCGGACATAAAAACAGAAAATCCGAGTTTCCGTTTGTACCATTTCTGCTAGGGGCACATCTGGTCATGTGGGGATTACAGGGATAAAAGGAGAAAATATGAAATGGAGAGGAAGTTATACAGTAGAGGCGGCTGTGATTATACCGGTTCTGATATGGACGATGGCAGCAGCTATGTGTACAGGAATTGATTTGTTGCATGAAGTACGTGAGGAGCATGAAGAAAAACAGATAGAAGATATGTGGGCAGTAGATTCCTTTTATCAGTATCAGACGTTAAAAGAGGTGAAAAAATGATCAATCGGGAAATAGTATATGAAAGAAATCTTACGGGAAGTTTTATGAAAATTGCAGCGGGAATCCATGCGGGGCTGGATGAAAAGCTGATGCTGAGGAGAAAATTGCCGGGACTTCTTGCGGTGGAAAAGGCATATATGGATGGGGAGGGACAGTACTGGTATAACATATCCGGTAAACAGTCGCTTGATATGTATTGCAGGGTAAAAGAAGTAGATATTTCTTTCATTGAAAAACTGATTATGAGCATTTGCAGTGAGATGGAGATTCTGGAATGGAATCTGATTCAGACCAATTGCCTGATGCTGGATCCCGAGTTAATATTTATTACCAACAGCAACCAGGAAATTATTTTTACCGTATATCCGGGTGGGAGTGGAACCATTGAGACAGAATTTCAGCAGTTAATGGAATTTCTGCTTACAAAAGTGGATCATAAAGACACACGGGCGGTAAAAGCAGCATATGGAATTTATGAGAAGACGCTTCTGGATGGTTATTCTATTACAGATATCCGGGATGAAATTGTAAGAACCAGACAAAATGAGGGGAAAAAGGCGGCTGTGGAGGAATCCGGGGGAAATGGAATGGAAAAAGTTTGGAGAGAGGAAAACAATCAACCCGTAGTTCCTGAAAGAAAATATGAAGATCATCCAGACAAAAAAAGAAAAGATGAAACTGTAAAAAGAGCCAACAGAAAGAAAAAGGGGGAAAAGAAAAAGGAGCAGAAGGAGTGGATCAGAAAATTAAAAAAGCTACTGATAGAAATAGGTCTTCTGGAAGAGGAAGAAACCGAAAAACAGATATATGAATCTTATCATGGAAGTAGGGAATGCCTGCAGGATACCAGAAAACTTTCGAAGTCTGCGGTTGTATATCCGGAGGAAAAAATAAAAACGGCGGTACGGCCAGAATATCGGCCAACGGTATGCCTGAACAGCATGACAGGGAAAGTCAGGGGAATGTTGTTGTATCAGGGAGCTGAATCTTACGAGGATATCTGTGTTACAAAGAAAATGACAAGAATCGGGTACGGTCCCGATGCGGACATACAAATACAGGCAGATACGATTAGTCAGCTGCATGCGCGGATTGATCGTGATGGAGAGACCTATTATATTGAAGATTTAAATTCGACAAATGGTACGTTTGTGAATGATGAGCCGCTGGCTTACAAAGAGAGAAGAAAATTAAACAGTAATGACATGATCCGTTTCGCGGATGTCCGATATCGTTTTTGCTAACTGCCTTGTCTTTCCAAATGGAAGTGAGTATACTGATAGCATGTGAAAAAATCAGGAGGGAAAAGCATGCCACAAAAAAAGAAACTTCCATTTGTAACCGTGGGATTTGTCGCTGTGAATGTTCTTGTTTATATGATTCTGGAAATCCTTGGAAATACGGAAAATTCGGAGTTTATGGTAAGAATGGGGGCGGTTTGGCCGCCATATGTGAAGCAGGGAGAATACTGGAGACTGTTTACAGCTACTTTTATGCATTTTGGATTTGAACATATTTTGAATAATATGCTGGTACTGATCTGTGCCGGTCCGATTCTGGAGAAGGCGATGGGGCATATCAAATACCTGTGTCTGTATCTGATCGCCGGTGTGGGAGGAAGTACACTGTCCTATGTGCAAATGATCGCACGGGGAAAGTATGATGTATCGGCAGGGGCATCCGGTGCTATTTTCGGTATTATCGGGGCATTGCTGTGGATTGTGATGATACACAAAGGAAGATATGAATCTCTTACGGGCAAAGGGCTGCTTTTTATGATTGTGATCAGCCTGTATTATGGAATTACCAGTGTGGATGTGGACAACTGGGCACACATCGGTGGCCTTGCAATGGGATTTGTTCTTGCAATTATTTTATACCGGAAACCTCGTAAAGCAGTTGATTTATCGGGGGAAAATCCCTATACTAATTAGTATCAAAGCAAGGAGAGTATACCGATGAAAATCAACGTGTATTATGGAGGCCGGGGACTTTTGGATGACCCGACACTGTATGTATTAAAAAAGATGGAAGATGTTTTACGGGAACTTCGGGTAAACATCGAACGATTCAATATATATGAGCATAAGAATGAAATTGCAACCCTTCCGCTGACGTTCAAAGAGGCAGACGGAATTATTCTTGCCACAACGATTGAGTGGCTGGGAATCGGTGGTTATATGCAGCAGTTTCTGGATGCCTGCTGGTTATATGGTGATAAGGAAAAAATCAGCCATACCTATATGCAGCCGATTGTTATGTCTACAACCTATGGGGAGCGTGAGGGAGAACTGACTCTGATGAATGCATGGGAGATTCTGGGTGGATTACCATGTGCAGGGTTATGCGGATATGTAGAGGATCTGGTGGAATTCAAGCAGAATAAAGATTATACGCTGATCATTGAAAAGAAAGCGGAAAACCTGTACCGGACCATTTCCCAGAAGATCAAAAATCTTCCGACCAGTAATCAGGCAGTAAAGCAGAGTGTTCTGCGGACGCAGCAGCTGAATCTGACACCACAGGAGAGCGAGCAGCTCTCGAAGTATGTATCGGATGATACTTATGTGAAGCAGCAGAAAGAGGATATTGAGGAATTGGCATCGATGTTCAAAGATATGCTTGGAAAACCGGATGATGATATGGATACACCGTTTGTGAAGGAACTGGAAAGTCATTTTGTATCTACTGAGGATTTTGCTGCCAGCTATTCCTTTATTATCGAAGGAATCAAAAAGCCATTGTATGTAGCAATTGAAAACGGAGAATTGGAGATTCATTACGGTCAGGAAGAAAAGATTGACGTGGTTGCAAAATTAAGCAGAGATGTTCTGCAGTCAATCATTGACGGACGGATGACATTCCAGAGAGCGTTTATGACGGGTGAGATGACAGCGAAAGGAAATTTTAAAACGCTTCGTATGCTCGATCAGATATTTGTATTTTAGGAGGCAAAAAAATGAAAGACGACAATTGTATTTTTTGTAAACTGGCAAACGGAGATATTCCGACCAATACGATCTATGAAGATGCGGATTTCCGTGTGATTCTGGATGCAAGTCCTGCAACAAAGGGACATGTGCTGATTCTGCCGAAACAGCACTATGCAAATATGTTTGAGATTGATGATGAAGTACTCGCAAAGGCTGCAAAGCTTGCAAAGAAAGTTATTACACACGAAAAAGAAGTGTTGGGATGTGACGGTTACAATGTGCTTCAGAATAACGGAGAAGCAGCAGGACAGACCGTATTTCATTTCCATATGCATCTGATTCCGCGTAAAGCAGGAGATCAGGCAGTTCCTGAGTGGGAGCATTTATCTCTTTCCGATGATGAGATGAAAGAAATCTGTGATAAGATGAAGATGTAAAAAATCTGTATCTCTATATACAAAAACATGCATATCGCTGGAAAAACGTACAGCAGATATGCATGTTTTTTTGTTTTGGCGTGTGAATTATTTAGAAACACTTTCAATCAGTTTTAATATCGTTCCGATGGAATCCATCTGACCGCTCTCTGACATGGTATGGATGTATTTTTCGCGGTCGGCATATACTTCGCGTACAGCATCAAGTAATGTCTGATCCGTCAGTTTTTCTTCTTCAATCACATAAGAAAATCCCTGTTTAGCAAAAGATTTCGCATTTAAAATCTGATCACCACGGCTGGCAACAGCAGAAAGCGGAATCAGGATGTTTGGTTTGTGCAATGCAAGAAGTTCACAGATGGAATTTGCACCTGCGCGGGAAATGGCAAGATCTGCCAGGGCAAACATGTCGGTCAGTTCTGCACTTGCATATTCAAACTGCGCATAGCCAATCACGCCTTTTAATTTCTCATCGAGATTTCCTTTTCCGCAAAGATGAATGATATAAAACTGCTCTAACAGTTCCGGAAGCACTTTCCGTACCGCTTCATTGATTACCTTGGAACCTGAACTTCCACCGACGATCAGGAGTACCGGTTTGCTGTGATCCGGGAAACCGCAGTAGTGAAGAGATTTTTCCGCATCTCCGTGGAACAGTTCCCGGCGGATCGGTGAACCGGTAAGAACTGCTTTTTCCGCTGGAAGATATTTCATGGTCTCCGGGAAATTACAGCATACTTTTTTTGCACCGCGGATTGCAATTTTGTTTGCAAGTCCCGGTGTGATATCGGATTCGTGGATAATTGCCGGAATATGGCAGTGCTTTGCGGCAAGGACAACCGGAACAGACACAAATCCACCTTTGGAAAAGACAACGTCCGGTTTGAGTTTGCGCAGGATGGAGATTGCCTGCCCATATCCTTTTAATACTTTAAAAGGATCGGAAAAGTTTTTCCAGTCAAAATAACGGCGAAGTTTTCCGGAAGAAATTCCGATATAAGGAATTTTTTGTGCTTCGATAAGTTCTTTTTCCATTCCGTTGTAGGAACCGATATATGTAATTTCATAACCGGCTTCCTGAAGTGCCGGCATAAGGGCAATGTTTGGAGTAACATGTCCGGCAGTTCCGCCACCGGTCATAACAATTTTTTTTGATTTAGCCATTCGATATTTCCTCTTTTCTTTACTTAAGTCAACTCTATATGATCTATATAGAAATGTCAAGCAACATGGGCAGTAACGACATATGTCGAAACTTGCGACCGAAAGGATATTCCGGTGATGACGTTCTTTCATTATAATAAGATTTATACAGTAAGAAATGATTTTATATAATATGAAAGGATGGGAGCAGATATGACAATACTGATGTGGATCAGCAGGTGGCAAAATGAAATGGAGTTAATGATTATGGGTTTGCAGATCATACTTTTTTTATTTTTAACAATTGGGGTATTTTGTATTGTGCGGCAACAGAAAAAAGCAAACCGGTGCAGAAGACGCCTGGAATTGTACTTAAAAAAACACATGGACAAGCCGAAAAAGAAAGAAGAAAAAAGTGTATCACCGGAGAACGTGCAAAATAAAAATTTACATGAGGATGAGGAAGAAAACCGCATAATTTCAACTGTTTTGCAGGAAATTTTCCCATAGTGGAATGTTTTTTATCAAAAACAATACATAAATTGACACAGGAATATAAAATATGTAACATTTTCAAAACCGGCATGGGTGTGCAGTGAAAACGCACACCCATTTTTTAAACGGAATATGAGTAAAAGTGGAGAGCACCACCCATTTTTTTACTAAAATTTGACAAACAGGAATTTCTGTGCTACAATGAGCCACGTAACAAACTTGTAACAAATGAAATAAAGTGTTTAAAAACGCAACATAAGTGTAATACTTATTGCATAAAATGTTACGAATCCACGGTTGAGATGTGGATGAAACAAACTACGGAGGTTCATCAATGAAAGCAAGCAAAAAGGTGATGGAAAGTGTAATCGTGTCGGGACTGGCACTCACACTTGCGGTCACTGCAGTTACCGGTAATGGAGTGAATATTGCAGCAAAGGATGCAGCAGACACACAGTTTGTCAATAACGGAATTGCCGGAGTGGCATCTGCCATGAATGAATATGAATTGGAGTCGGCAGACTATCTGGACAGATATATTTCTGTTGAAAAGACAAATGCGGCTTTGGTTGCGGCAACAGCAGATGGAACGGTTATATCCGGAAATGATACAAAAAAAGAAGAAACCACAGAAAAGGAAACTGTTTCCGAAGAGGAACAGGAGTGGCAGAATAAGCTGATGGCGAAGGTAGATGATTTCCTATACGTCCGTGAAAAGGCAGATTCTGATTCCGAAATTGTCGGAAAGATGTACAAAGGGGATCGCGCAGTTGTGAAAGAAGCAGGCGATACCTGGACAAAGATTGAGTCCGGCAATGTAACAGGATATGTAAAGAATGAGTATTGTGTGACAGGAACAGATGCATTAAATTATGCAAAGAAACACTGTGATACGGTTGCGAAGGTTTCCATTGACGGTCTTCGTATTCGTAAAGCACCCGACACAGATGCGGAGGTAGTGAAAACCGTTGCATCGGGTGAGCACATGGATGTGAATACAAAAGCCGAAGAAACAGACGGATGGATTGCCGTCAAAGTTGGTTCAGATACCTGTTATGTGAGTGACGATTATGTGACCGTCACACTGGATACAGGCAAAGCAGTCACCATTGAGGAAGAACAGGCAGCAATCAAGGCTGCAGAAGAGAAAAAGGCAGCGGAAGAAGCAAAGAAGAATGCTTCTGTTTCTGCTGAAAAGAAATCATCGTCCGGTCAGTCGGCATCTTCCCAGACAACACAGAATGCGTCGATTGCCGCAAGTGCAGATGAAGAGACACTTCTGGCAGCACTTGTACAGTGTGAGGCCGGAGGAACCAGCGTACAGTGTATGACAGCGGTTGGAGCTGTTGTAGTTAATCGTGTGAGAAGCGGCGGATTTGCAAACTCTATCTACGGAGTTATCTATCAGAGAGGTCAGTTTGGACCGGCATCTTCCGGCAGACTTGAAGCAAGACTTGCCAGCGGTGTCAGCGCAAGCGCCAGACAGGCAGCGAGAGCCGCATTAAACGGCAGTGATCCGACAGGTGGAGCAAAATACTTCAAATTGGCATCCAGCGGTCATGCGGGAACGGTTGTAGGACCGATTGTATTTTATTAAACTTAAAAATCCAGGAGCTTTGTCGAAAGGCAGAGCTCCTTTTTTGATCGGTCAATTTTCCATACCATTGTTGTAAAATTCCGGCAAATGGAGTAAAATGTTTTCAACGTACACTTAAGGAGGAAGAGCAATGACATTAAAGGGACGTAATTTGTTAAAAATGATGGATTTTACACCGGAGGAGATCCTGTATCTTGTGGATCTGTCCGCAGAGCTGAAAGAGAAGAAACATCAGGGAATCATGCATGACAGTCTGGTTGGAAAAAATATTGCACTGATTTTCGAGAAGACAAGTACAAGAACCCGATGCTCTTTCGAGGTAGCCGCACATGATCTGGGTATGCATGTGACATATCTTGATCCGAGCGGTTCCCAGATTGGAAAAAAGGAAAGTATTCCGGATACCGCACGTGTTCTGGGACGTATGTTTGATGGAATCGAATATCGCGGATTCGGACAGGAGATTGTGGAAGAACTGGCAAAATACGCAGGGGTTCCGGTGTGGAACGGACTGACCAATGAATCCCATCCGACACAGATGATTGCCGATATGCTTACCATCAAGGAGCATCTTGGAAAACTTAAGGGTGTGAAGTTTGTATACATGGGGGATGCCCGTTACAATATGGGCAATTCCCTGATGGTTACCTGTGCAAAGCTTGGTATGCATTTTGTTGCCTGCACCAATCCAAAATATTATCCGGACAAGAAGCTTGTGGATTATTGTGTGGACGTGGCATCTACGACAGGAGCAACCATCACACTGACAGACAGTGTTGCGGAAGCAACCAGGGATGCTGATGTCATTTATACAGATGTATGGGTATCCATGGGTGAACCGGAAGAAGTATGGGCAGAGCGTATCAATGACCTGAAACCGTATCAGGTCAATGCCAATGCATTCAAAAATGCAAAGGACAGCGCGATCTTTATGCATTGTCTGCCGGCATTCCATGATTTAAAGACCACGATCGGAAAACAGGTTTATGAAAAGTTTGGATTATCCGAGCTGGAAGTGACCGATGAGGTATTTGAGAGTGAGCGCTCCGTTGTCTTCGATGAAGCTGAGAACCGTATGCATTCCATCAAGGCGATCATGAAGGCAACGTTATCTGACTAAGAAAAAACGTTTACATATTTTTGTGAATGGAAAGTATGATTATGAAAGCAGAAATTTTAAGACTGCTCCGTGAGACGGATGGATATGTGTCCGGTCAGGAGCTGTGCAATCAGTTTGGCGTATCTCGGACCGCTGTCTGGAAGGCAATTAATCAGCTGAAAGAGGCCGGTTATGAGATTGAGGCGGTGCAGAATAAGGGATATCATCTGGTATCTGTGCCGGACCGTATGGACGAAGTGGAGCTGGCAAGCATCCGAAAGACCGAATGGGCAGGCGCGGAAACGTATTATTTTGATAAGATTGATTCCACGAACACGAAAGCAAAAGAACTGGCAGAAGAAGGACATCCGTCCGGAACTTTTGTGGTAGCGGACCAGCAGACTGCGGGAAAAGGACGTCGCGGACGGTCATGGGATTCCCTTCCGGGAACGGGAATTTATATGACACTCATGCTCAAACCGGACATCAATCCGAACCATGCATCCATGCTGACCCTCGTGACAGCGATGGCAGTGGCAAATGCAATGCACCGGGTGACGGGAGCAGAGGCTTTGATCAAATGGCCGAATGATATTGTCATAAATGGTAAGAAGATCTGTGGTATTCTTACGGAAATGAGTGCACAGTTTGACTATATCAACCATATAGTGATCGGAATCGGAATTAATGTGCACAATGAAAGCTTTCCGGAAGAACTGCAGGATCATGCAGGTTCCCTGCTGCTGGAGTGCGGAAAACGTGTGCACCGTGCAGATCTGATAGAGGCATTTCTGGAAGAATTTGAGCGGTTATATGCCATCTATCTGCAAACCGAGGATCTGTCAGCATTACAGGAAGAGTACGATCAGCTGCTGGTGAACCGTGGCCGGCAGGTGCGCGTACTGGATCCGAAGGAGCCATTTGAGGGAAAGGCTATGGGAATTACAAAAAAGGGAGAACTGATCGTAGACACCTGGGAGTCAAGAAAACTGGTGTCTTCCGGAGAAGTTTCCGTGAGAGGAATCTATGGATATGTCTAAAGAGGCAAATGAGGTAGTATTGTGCGTATCCAACGCATACCAGAAAAAATTTTATTTGAATGAAAACTTCAACGGACTTCCACAGTCCATCCGTGACGAGTTAAAAATCATGTGCGTCATTTACACCGAGGATATCGGCGGAGTATTGGAGCTGGTATTTGATGAAGCGGGAAATCTGGAACTTCGCACTTCCTGTAAAGAGGGCGATTTCTGCTATGATGAGATCGGAAGCGTGCTGAAAATCAAGCAGCTGCGCAACGAAAAAAGGGAATTGCTGGAAGCACTTGAGATGTATTACAAAGTTCTGTATCTGGGCGAAGGCTTAGAGGCACTGGACGAGGAGGAAGACAAATGATATTAACCATAGATGTTGGAAATACGAATATTACCTGCGGGGTGTTTCAGGGCGATGAGATCGCCGCAAGTTTTCGTATTACGACAAAAATGCCACGGACATCGGATGAGTATGGGATGATGCTTATGAATCTGCTGGAGCAGAACGATATTCATCCGGCAGAAATTAAGGATGCCATCATCTGTTCCGTTGTGCCGAATGTGATGCATTCCCTGAGGGGCGGACTTGTCAAATATTTCCATATCACACCGATCGTGGTGGAGGCGGGCATCAAAACGGGAATCCGCATCGTGACACCGAATCCGCAGCAGATCGGAGCTGACCGTATTGTGGATGCAGTCGGGGCATATGAAATATACGGAGGCCCGGTGCTTGTCATTGATTTCGGTACTGCCACAACCTATGATTATGTGGATGAAAGCGGAGCCTTTCAGGGAGGGATCACAGCACCCGGAATCCGGATTTCGGCAAAAGCCTTGTGGGAAGATGCTGCAAAACTTCCGGAGATCGAGATCAAAAAGCCGGCATCAATTCTCGGAAAAGACACGATCACAAGTATGCAGGCAGGGCTTGTGTACGGACAGATCGGGCAGACCGAATACATCATCAACCGCGTGAAAGCGGAAGTCGGACTCGAAAATATCAAAACCGTTGTAACCGGAGGACTTGGCCGCATCATTGCCAATGAGACGGATGCTGTGGATATTTACGATCCGAACCTGACGTTAAAAGGGATCAATCTTGTGTATAAAAAACAGAATCGGAAAATAAAATAGTTATGATCAGATCACTTCAGATCGGCAGTGTGACACTGCCAAACAATTTAATATTAGCTCCTATGGCAGGCGTAACCGACCTGCCATTTCGCTTGTTGTGCAAAGAGCAGGGGGCAGGGCTTTTGTGCATGGAAATGGTAAGTGCCAAAGCAATTCTCTATAAAAACCGTAATACACAGGCACTTCTGACGATTGATCCGCGGGAAAACCCGGTGTCTTTGCAGTTGTTTGGATCAGATCCGGATATTATTGCAGAGATTGCACATCAGATTGAGGATCGCCCATTTGATATTCTTGACCTGAATATGGGCTGCCCGGTGCCAAAGATTGTGAACAACGGGGAAGGCTCGGCACTCATGAAAAATCCAAAACTTGCAGGCGAGATCATTGAAAAGACGGTAAAAGCGATCAAAAAACCGGTTACGGTAAAAATCCGCAAAGGGTTTGATGATGATCATGTCAATGCGGTGGAGATGGCAAAGATTGCGGAAGCCTCCGGTGCGGCAGCAGTTGCCGTGCATGGACGGACCAGGGAGCAGTTCTATTCCGGCAAGGCAGACTGGGACATTATCCGTCAGGTAAAAGAAGCCGTAAAGATTCCGGTCATCGGAAACGGAGATCTGCTTACGGCGGAGGATGTGATTGCCATGGAAGAACAGACCGGATGTGATGGCTTCATGATCGCAAGGGGCGCACAGGGAAATCCGTGGATTTTCCGGCAGATCCTGCATTATTTTGAAACAGGGGAGCATCTGCCGAAGCCGCCGGCATCGGAGGTGGCACAGATGATTCTGCGTCATGCCCGGATGATGCTGGAGTTTAAAGGTGAATATATCGGTATCCGTGAGATCCGCAAGCATGCGGCATGGTATACCGCCGGATATCCGCATGGAGCACGGCTGCGTGTGGCAATCAATCAGGTGGAAAATTACGAACAGCTGGAGACACTATTGATGGAGTATTTCGTCTGATGCATAGAAAGCTGTGTCGATGTTCACGGAATTGCTGTTCAGGTTGCTGGGTGGACACGGTGTGGGGCGGGCGGTAACTTCACGGATGAGCGACAGTCCGGTTTGAAGGAGAATATCTTGACAGAATGTGGACAATTCGCTATAATACCTAGGTTATTGTGGATTATTTATGCGCTTTTTTCAAAAAGCTGCATATAAAAAATATAGAATCAGGGGTAAATCAAATGGATAAGAAAAATATCTTGACCTATGAAGGTCTGAAAAAGCTCGAAGACGAACTGCAGAATCTCAAAGTTGTAAAGCGTAAGGAAGTTGCTCAGAAGATCAAAGAAGCCCGTGAGCAGGGTGACTTGTCCGAGAACGCAGAATACGATGCAGCAAAGGACGAGCAGAGAGACATCGAGGCGCGTATCGAGGAGATCGAAAAGATCTTAAAGAATGCCGAAGTCGTTGTTGAGGAAGAGGTTGATCTGGAGAAGATCAGCATCGGATGTAAGGTAAAGATTCTCGACTGCGAGTTCAACGATGAGTTAGAGTACAAGATTGTTGGTTCCACAGAGGCAAACAGCTTAAAGGGAAAGATCAGTAATGAATCACCGGTAGGCCGCGCACTGTTAGGTAAAAAAGTAGGCGATACCATTACCGTAGAGACACAGGCTGGAGAGTTATCTTACAAGGTACTCGAGATCCAGAGATCAACCGTAGATTAAGAGAGGAAATGAAAATGGCAGGACAGAATAACGGAAAGCAGGGCGGACAGCAGCAGGATGTCAACCAGCTGTTAAAGGTGCGCCGTGAAAAGCTTGCAAATCTGCAGGAAGCGGGACAGGATCCGTTTCAGATTACCAAATATGACGTAACCCATCACACATCAGATGTGAAGGATCTTTACAATGCACACGAAGAGAAGCTTTTAGCCGGCAGACCGACAGTCAGTACCGATGGTATGGACGAGGCAGCTGCAAGAGAGGCAGTCAAAGCAGATTATGAGGAGAGAAGAAGCATCATGGATGCCGATCCGGTCCACGTATCCATCGCAGGACGTATGATGTTCAAGCGCGTCATGGGAAAAGCATCTTTCGCAAATATTCAGGATCTCAAGGGAAACATCCAGATCTATGTTGCGCGTGACGCAATCGGAGAAGATCTGTACGCAACTTTCAAGAAATCCGACATCGGTGATATCTGGGGTGTCAAGGGATATGCATTCCGCACAAAGACAGGAGAAATCTCTATCCATGCGGAGGAGATGACACTGCTTTCCAAATCTTTGCAGATCCTTCCAGAGAAATTCCATGGACTGACCGACACGGACATGCGCTACCGTCAGAGATATATCGATCTGATCATGAATCAGGAGAGCAAGGAAGTATTTGTAAAGCGTTCCAAGATTTTAAAGGAGATCCGTAACTTCTTAGCAGACCGTGATTTCATGGAAGTAGAGACTCCGATGCTTGTTGCAAACGCAGGCGGTGCGGCAGCAAGACCATTTGAGACACATTACAATGCATTAAATGAGGATGTAAAGCTTCGTATTTCCCTGGAACTTTACTTAAAGAGACTGATCGTTGGTGGTCTGGAGCGTGTATACGAGATCGGCCGTGTATTCCGTAACGAGGGTGTTGATACCCGCCACAATCCGGAATTTACCCTGATGGAGCTGTATCAGGCATACACTGATTACGAGGGCATGATGGAACTGACCGAATCCATGTTCCGTTACCTCGCTGAAAAAGTATGCGGATCAACAAAGATCTCTTACAATGGTGTAGAAATTGATCTTGGAAAGCCATTTGCACGTTTAACCATGAACGATGCAATCAAGAAATATACCGGTATTGATTTTGATCAGGTACCGGATGACGCAGCAGCAAAGAAACTTGCAGATGAGCATCATATTGCATACGAAGAGCGTCATAAGAAGGGTGATATCATCAACCTCTTCTTCGAGGAATACTGCGAGAAGGAACTGATCCAGCCAACATTCATCATGGATCATCCAATCGAGATTTCTCCACTGACAAAGAAGAAACCAAGCGATCCTACAAAGGTAGAGCGTTTCGAGTTATTCTGTAATACATGGGAGATGTGTAATGCATACTCCGAGCTGAACGATCCGATCGATCAGCGTGAACGTTTCGCAGCACAGGATGCGAACGCAGCTGCTGGTGATGACGAAGCAGAGCACACCGATGAAGATTTCCTGAACGCACTGGAGATTGGTATGCCGCCTACAGGTGGTATTGGATACGGAATTGACCGTCTGGTAATGTTGCTGACAGACAGTCAGGCAATCCGTGACGTACTGCTGTTCCCGACAATGAAGAGCATTGGTGGCGTAAAGGCTGAAAATGGCGTAAGTTCTAAGCCTTCAGAAGAGGTAAAAGCTGAGCCAGAGAAGATTGATTTCTCTAATGTAAAGATTGAACCTTTATTTGAGGAAGAAGTAGACTTCGATACATTCAGCAAGTCAGATTTCAGAGCTGTTAAGGTAAAAGAGTGTGTAGCAGTTCCTAAGTCAAAGAAATTATTACAGTTTACTTTAGATGACGGAACAGGCACAGATCGCACTATTTTAAGCGGAATCCACGCTTACTATGAGCCGGAAGAACTTGTTGGCAAGACACTGATCGCCATCACAAATCTTCCACCACGTAAGATGATGGGCATTGAATCCTGCGGTATGTTACTTTCCGCAGTCAATAACCTTAAGGATTCCGAGGATGAAGAACTTCATCTTCTTATGGTTGATAACCACATTCCAGCAGGTGCAAAGCTGTACTAAAAACGAGATGTACCTTATTGGTGGAAATTTGTAAAATTACAGAAATACGCCAATTTTACGCCAAACGACGCAGAGTTTGATGTAAGAAAACAATATAATGATGTGGAATCAGACGATATGACATAGAAGCCCCATTGGATAGAGAAATCTGTCTGATGGGGTTTATTTGCATGAAAGGAAAATTATATGAAAGTTGATTTTGAGAATTCGTTTGAGTTATTGTCTCAGGAAGAATGGAACGAATATTTAGGTGAAGAGAAAATAGATTCTATTATGGTAGATAAGGAAACTTTTGCAAAATTTAGTGACAGAATTATGATGTATCCCATATTGATGGAAGAAATTGACGAATTGAATAATAAGGTTGGCAGTGTGAAAGTTTCATATGCATTATGTAAACATTATTATGATAAGGGAATACCAGATAAACCATATTATATATCACCTGGAAAAGATGGACAATCTGTACAATATTTTCCTAATTTTGAAAATGAGCATTGGATGCGATTATATTGGTTTAATCATTTTGCAGATGCCACATATATGAAATTGTTCTCAGTATGGGATAGTGTGACGGAAATTTTAGATACTTTTTATGATATGAATATTGATAAAAATATGAGATTTAAGTTTCGTGTAATGGATGAATTAAAACAGAAGAATAACGGAATCTGGTTATTTTTAAAAAATGATGTTTTGGACAGTGCATTGTATAAAAAAGCGGAGAAATATAGAAATTCTTTTGCTCATTATTCGGGACCATCTACAATTTCAAATAGTTATGTAATTCAAAAAGGGAAAGAAGTTGAATTTCCACAAATGCAAGAAGATGGAACAATCAAGATGATTAAGAAAAAAGCAACTGTTTTTTCATGTAGGGTGGGAGATTATACATTTGTTGATGATATTGTAAGCAATATATTGGATTTTTCTGAATTTACAGGAAAGAAAATAAGCAAATTGCTAACAGATATAGTTTTATAATGATGTGTATTATATGGAGGAATTGAAGATGGCTAAAAAGCATTATATTATAGAATCTAAAGGAGCTGAGTTTATATCAGGTAACAAAATAACAATTGAAGATTGTACATATATTGAAAGAAATCATCGAATTTTAGAAAAGGATGGAAAATACAGAAAAATTAATCAAGATAAAATTTCATTATCAGATAGAGTATCAATCTTTTTATATGTGATATATATAATTTGTATTTTTATAATGATATGTTGTTTTGCATTATTAAGAGATTACTTTGGTGAGGGAAATTTATACATTGATAACATTATTAGTGAAATAGGTTTGGTTTTTGCAATTATATCTACAAAATATGTTAGAGCATTTATGGAACGAATAATTGTGAGACCAAGAATATTAAAAAAATTAATAATTTGTATTTTTGTCATGTTAGCACCATTTTATATCAATGCATTATTTGCAGTTTTAGGAATAAGCCAGGCAATGAGTAATTGTATTAGTGTTGTTGGAATTATATTGAGTTTATTGAGTTATTAATAGTAAAGGAAGGTTGAAATATACCTTCTTTTTTTATACCCATTTTTTAAGGAGGTGGTGCCAAAAGGTATACAAAAATACTGGGACGTTCCGTAAAGGGAGGTCTATACATTTCGGGACTGTTTATCAGTCCTTTTTTAGTAGTTTCAAAAAGTACACATTTAAGGACTAAGGAAGGAGCTAATATCATGAAGAGATATGGTTATCACAGAACAAGTACAAGAGAACAGCATTTAGACAGAGGTATCAAGGAGATTACAGCCTATTGTGAGCAGAACAATCTGGAACTGGAAAAGATATTTACTGACCAGCAGACAGGAAAGAATTTTAATCGTCCAAGATATCAGGTATTGAAAGAGGATGTATTAAGAGCAGGTGATGAGTTAATTATTACCGAGGTAGGCGGTTTGTTTACTATGCCCTTTATTTTTAGGCTGTACTCTACTTATTTGTTTCAAACTTCAGCTCATGTATTACGTCACACCTTCTGTACAAGACTCTGTGAGAACGAGACGAATCTGAAGGTGATTATGGATATCATGGGACATTCGGATATTCGGACAACCATGAATATCTACGCAGAAGTGACCGGAGTAAAGAAGCAGGAATCTATGATGGCACTTTCTGATAAAATCCTTGTCTAAGCATCAAAATTGCTGTATAATTAAGAATATACTTAAACAATAAACGAAGTACTTATTATGGGTATAAGTCCAATGATTGGATGCTCCTATTGAAGTCAGTTTGGATGTTTACGACACTTTTTACGACATGCTTTTGGTTCTTATTGAACCTTGGTGGATACTTGAAATTTTGAAAAATTGATTTCAGTGTTCTAACCTGGACCATATTGGATTAAAACGTGAAGTGTGTGATTACCGCATCAGGGGTTGGAGAACATATCCTGTCAGGTATCATAGCTGAGATGGGTGATATATCCAGATTTGATGAAGTGAAGGAAGTTCGAAAGCTGTCAGGAATGGGACTTGTGGCGTGTAGCTCAGGAAAGCATGAAGGGAAAACAAAAATCAGCCACAGAGGACGCAAGCGGCTAAGGTATTGGCTGTTCCAAGCTGCAAAATCAGCAGTGACACATGCAGAAGAATTCAAAGAACTGCATATTTATTACACGACAAGACCTGAAAATCCACTAAAGAAAATGCAGTCTATGATAGTAATCGCCTGCAAGATACTACGAGTGATATATGCGATCCTAAACAAATGTGGGATCTATGATCCGAAAAAAATTTTGTCAGATATCAAGCGAAATAAGCAAGCAGTGCAGGTGGCATAGTAGTAAAGATTACATTTCCAGGATCCTGCCAGGTTTCAGAAAACTGGGAACTGGCAGGGTTCTGGAGCAGAAACTCGTAGATGATGAGGTATCAAAAGAACGTCATCAGTAACAAGACCAACAAAGCAAGCAGGGTATGCATCCACTGAAAACAGATCCTTGTAAAGCAAAGCAGGTCAGTAAAGATCAAATATACAAACAAGAGCTGTAGCTGGCAGTAGTTCACTCCTTAGGGCATGATCCTGTTAGAAAGCTTAGCCAGCACTCGGTGTATGAATAGGTGGGACGAAGGAAGTTGGCACACGATGCCATTAGACACGGAAGGTTCACCATCATAGTTATGCAGAGGATAAATAGCCTTAATAAAGCAAAATAAAAGGATGTTTTATTTGTGTACTCTGAAATAGCTATTCAGTACCAGATACTATGACTATTCTGCACTTTTAGCTTGTTTGTGAGAGGTAAAAAAGCCTGAAAATAAAAGACTTTTAGGCTTGACATTATAGGAAGGCAGATAAAATGATTAATGTGTATGTGAAAGAATACAAAAATTTCTTAACGGTATCAATGGTTTGTAAATGGTTGAAAGAGAATATTCGTATTAAAGAGTATTCAAAAAAAGAGGAACTATCTTCATTTGACATTGTTATGGTGTCTCAAAAGGATCCTCAAAAAGATTTACAAACATATGCTAAAATAATATGTTATGAAGAGTGTATAGAAATAATATTGAGAAATTGTAGAAATGAGTTATCCATAAATTATGATTATCATTTTTTGAAGAATTCTCTAGATGTAGGGAAAAAAGAGGCAATAAACATTGTTGCGGGATCATCATATGGATTATTTGGAGTAGATGCAGATAAATTAGATGCTACGGTGAATTGTTCACTTTCTTCTCAGGACATATTCTATTCATGTAGGATAATCTATGACATATGTTTAAAAAATTCGTGTATACAAAATGTTATATTTATTTGTTCATATTATATTTTATATTCGGATTTGTCTTTGACACAAAATCTTGGGGAACGTACACGGATTAGGGATGTTTATTATCCTCTATTTAACGATATGCACAATTCTTTGTTTACCGAAAATAAGACATGTTGTTATCCAGATAGTTTAATTTTTGATATGGATAAGGCAATGTATATGGTTGAAAAAACATATCTTTCAAAAACATATTTTTCTAAAGAGCGAAGTCGTAGAGCGTATGCATTTAGAAACTGGGAGAATGATTTGAATTGGCAGGACTTATCGGAGGACACAAGAGTTTTGTGTGGAAAAAAAAGAGCAGAATCACATGCGGAATCTATGCGATATAAAAAATCATATTATGAAAATTTAGAGTATTTGAAGGAACTTAGTTCATTTTGCTTGGAGAATGGTATTACATTAACATTTATGATCGCACCTGCAAGTAAATATTATCGAAAGTATGAGAATCCGGAGTTTAAGGATAAATTTTATGAAGCATTGCAAATGCTGCCGGGAACAGTACATGTGATTGACCTGCATGACTCGGAAATGTTTCAGTTAGAGGATTTTAATGATATGGATCATTTGGGGGATGCAGGGGCTGATAAGATGACACAAGTGTTGAAGGAGTATTTGGAAAATTAACTACAAGTGTTTTGAAAAATAGCTATATTTCATAATGAACTTTGATGAAAATAAAATGAGTAAAGTACAGTTACGATACATCGTTGTCAGGAAATGCAGGACAGTATTATGTTACTGACCTCATGAGCTGTCCCAGACTTGCTCACATGAACTGTCACCGGATTGCTTAACTTTCTGTCATCAGCCCTTGCAGGGCTGCCGCCTGAATTCAGGCGGCAATAAGATTTATGTTGTTATAGTTCCAAGCATTTCATGCTCTACGACATACTTGATCATGTAGTCATCAATCAGCCTTTTCTGGTTTTGGAAGGCATACATAATCACAGATCATCGGCTCTGTTCTTTATAAAGAGGAAAAAGCAGCCTTGCGGTTATTTTTCGGGTGCGGTATCAATCAAGGCTTTCGCAGTTGCTTTGACGACTTCCAATGACCGTTCATCGCAAACTGAAAGCATACATATGTAAACAGATTCCTGTTTGAAACGATTCATCAGGAATACAATTCATCTCAGGTTAAACTTTGTAATTTGCTGTACCTTTTAACAATAAATCATCCTTCTAATTCCGGACTTGTCATTGAAATGACACAAGAAGATATTGCTGATATTCCTGGAATTAGTCGTGTTCAAATTATACGAGAACTGACAGAATTACGAAGCAAGGGTATTATTTCAACAACTCGTGGGAAATTGATGATAACTGATCTTCCGGCATTGATTGAATTGTGTACAGAAGAAGCCTTATAACCATTTCGTATTCTTATTTTATAATCTTTTTGTTTGTTTTTCTGCTTCAGATGAAGCAGTGTAGATGAATATCTGCCTTTTGAGTGATTTAAATTCTCTCGAAAGGCTTTTCTTTTACTTTCTTCGCAAACTACAATAAAAAGCCGAAACTTCATATACTTTAATCACAGAGGAAGTGGAGGTTTTGATATGAGTAACAGTTTATCGGCAGTACATCCGGAATTGGTTGCAGAGTGGTCGGAAAAGAATTTGCCGTTGACACCGGACAGCGTGACTTTCGGCTCGAATAAGAAAGTATGGTGGAAAGGTGCTTGCGGTCACGAATGGGAAACAAGTATAAAGGCTCGTTCCAGTGGCGAGAAATGCCCTTGTTGCAGTGGATATACATTTATAAAAGGAAAGAATGACCTGAAAAGTACACACCCACAGATAGCCGAGGAATGGTCAGAGAAGAATTTTCCTCTGAAACCGAATGAGGTCAATGCAAAGTCGAGGAAAAATGTCTGGTGGAGATGCGGTAAATGCAGTAGCGAGTGGAAATCAGTTATCAATGCCCGTGTGAAAGGAACGGTATAAGGCAGTCAAGCATTATGAGAAGATGAAGGATAAGGGTGAGGTTATAGGTTGTATGACGATACATCCTTGGAAAGGCTACAACAAATTTTACTGTTTAAAGAATTGGAATTTCCATTTAAGGAGATTAAAAAGATAATCGATGCTCCTAACTTTGACAGGAACAAAGCACTTTATGGATATCATGAATGGAAGCTATGCCCAAACACATTTCCCTTGCAAGTTATGGGATGCAGGAGAAAAGGGACTTACATTATCTGCTTTTGAATGGGAGAAGGATAGAAAAACGCTGATATATGGGCAGGTAGACTATATGTATGGAGAAGCACTTTATAAGCCTGAAATGAAAGAAGGAAATCCTATAAGGTTATATAGTTTGGATGAAATCACGGAGATATTCGGTAAATTAGGACTTCGTATTTGTAACAGCTTTGCTGATTTCAGTGGAAAGCCGAGTTCTGATAATGATATTCAATTGATGGTTTATTCCATACGAGAATAAAAATAGAGTAGACGAATTATTTAGCAATCTTCATCAAATCTTTATTTTTTTCTGTTAGGTTATATTTCAGTAAGAAATGA